>ENA-UOUE01001533-UOUE01001533.1-compost-metagenome-genome-assembly--contig:-NODE-1533-length-14229-cov-3.268443_pt1 | contig 14229 bp, 11 predicted proteins | sample MGYA00238146_ERZ747223 | MGnify/ENA primary metagenome ERZ747223 (study PRJEB28781, sample SAMN06268865) | compost metagenome | isolation source: single cell | place: USA: California, Emeryville, Joint... | reverse complement strand
ATTTAGCTACTGTTATTGAAACTTGAAATTGGAATCAGCGACTGAATAACGCCAAAAGAGAAGGAAGAAACCAATTTAATGTATTAAGCAGTGTGGATGTGTATATATCCTTCCGATGAAGATGATGATGGTGATAATGAGAACGTTTAACGATCAGATTAATGATACTAACTAACATTTAGACCACTAGATTGTTTGATGAATAAGACATAGACATAGAATGCTCATAGAAGTGATAATAGCCTTATTAAGACACCTGAGAGTTATCAAATGAAGGATGAGAATCGTCCGAATTGTGGGATACTTCAAGGTTAGAAAATAGTTCTGACTCCTCCTGTTTTTCGAGCTTCTGCATCTTAATAGCTTGAAGACTTTCGAGAAGTGAAAATGATTTAAGCATCGCCGGATTCGAGGAAAAGTAAAGGTTTATGTAATTTTTCTTCATCTGAAGCATTCTTTCATAAGGAATTTTGTTCTTACTGAATAGCATTACAGGAACTCTGCTTCCTATACCACGGAGCCAGTCAATAAGAACTTCTGCATGCGTGAGGTCGAAACCAAGTAAATGCAAGCGATTGTCATCAGGTTCAAATTCTTCTTTATTTTCAACGACTATTCTGAAAGTGTCGGCACTCTTGTGTAACAGATTTGGTTTCAGCTGGAACAAATATTTCAAAAACTGAATAACTTCAAGATGATGAGTAAATATCATCAACCTGATTTCAGTTTCCTCCACAGCCATAAATATATCTTCAAATGGATCAAATTTCCTCACATTCGGATCCAACCAGACCAAAATTTTTCTGCTTTTGGAAAGTGACACACGATCAAGTTGAGGTAGATTTTCTTTGACGAATTTATCTATTTTCTTCGTAAAATCATCCAAAAACGCCATCGACTCCTTCTCAGATTCCTTTTCTTGGTGGTTTTCAAAGTCGGAGGCTTTGCGATAGGCTTCTGCAAGGAAAGCAACACAGAAAACTATGATTAATATCCTCATGTAATAAATGGCAGAAAAATGAATTTGAATATTGGTTGTTAACGTGTGTATCGTCGAGTGTTCTTCGGGAACAAAATCATCAGTACTCATCGTAAGATCGAGGAATACCATATTCAGAAGAGCTAGCCCATAGTCACTAAACTTGTAAAAATGTTCTTGCAGCATGAGAAATGGGAAATACGACCACGATACTAGCAGAAGTAACAGAGTGACAATCAGAATTCCAATGGTAGGAAAAGTGCGGTAGATGGTTGAAGCAAATTTATTGAAATATCCCATATATCTGCTCCAAGAAATCAAGGAGAAAAATCTGAAAGGGACGAAAATTAAGAGGATCCCCAGAACGGTGTCTTGGATCATTGTTATTGTGGAGTAGAAATTCATGTGATAATATTGATTTGAGCTCCCATAGGAAGAGATCGGTTGAGGATTCGGAAAGTCTACTCCTCTGCGAGACATTTTCGTAATTGTCAGCACAGTGTAGGTTAACTGTAACGCTCCGCAAGCAACACTTGCTGGATGAATAAACATTTTGAACTCAATACTCATCTCGAAAAAGGATTTGAGGATAAATATGATACCTGTGATTCCATACATAGCCACGATGAACAAAGTTATATCGTCAACGTGGATACCATGAGAAGGAAATGCTTTCTGAAAATATGTATATGTTGCGTTTGGAGAATAGCTTTCCATTATGAAAATGTAGGTCAACACGAGCATCTGATTTGGATCTATGAAATTGGTCACGAGAATGAGGGCTTTGGTCTCAGTCTGATTGATCCAGCCGTTGGCTTCCAAGTTTGCATGTTGATCGTAGAATGTTGCATTGTTATTTATTGCAATCGCCACTGAGTAGGTATTGTCCTGTGTGTATGTAAAGAAGTTGCTACTGAATTTGTACTTGTTAGTATTTTGAGCTTCAAATTCTCCACAATCGCTTGAGATACATAATGCAGGGTCAACTACATCTAGTGGGGTCAGAGAAATGCTAGAAGATGGGAGTGGGTTGCAATCCTTTGAAAACGTGTTGCTATACTGAGTCGGGTTCAGTTTGTCATAGCATTTTGGATCCAGCTGAGGTTTGTACATGATGAGTAGAGCATTTCCGAATGGTTTGAAGAAATCTAGGTGACTTGTACATTGGTAATTATAGAAGTCAGTCTTTAACCAGCTGACAAAAGAATCTGTATCATGAACTGATGATGTGAAAGTATCGACGGCTTTATTGACCCAGAAATGCTGCCTTTTAATCGCCTGAGAGCTTGAATAGCTTGTCTGTCGAAGAATCAAGAGAACAATTGTGCAGGTTAGAAATAGAATGATCAACGCTTTCTCAAGCCAGTGAGAAACGAGGATCAGCTTGAGGATTCTTATCTGTTTCCTTGATACAATCTGAGCCATTTCAAATTGTCAACTTATGAATTAATCTAATTAATAGTTACCTTTTGAAAGCTGCCTTTTGTAAAATTAAATCAAATAGAACATCAGGAAAGTTATTGCCATTCTACCTGATAGAAACTTGAAATTGTCTTCCATATATTAGAAATGAAGAAGAGGACTCGACGTTATAAAGGTTAATGTTGAGAAGTTATATGGCTTGCATCGGATATTATTTCTTATTTTGTAATTAAGATATTGTTTATCTGTGTAGAGACGAATTCAATTCTTCATCAATTTTCTAATAGAGTGAAGATTAGAATACTCTTGCCGCATTTCAGATCTTTCTCCTATTCCAGAGAAGAAATTTTATGAATCATACATATTTTCAATTAACGCTCTGAAGTTTGGATATCAGTTTTATTGGTTATAATTTGTTTTTTCGAAATGAATAGCGTTGTATAAATTCGATCTTTTTCGGGACTAGAGCCAGCTTGCTCTCACAAATTCAGGCAGAAACATTGTTCCAAATTTTTTGATTTCAGTTGCGATTTTGAATGAAGCAATCAGCTTAGTAAAAGAGTCTCATTACTAATAATTTCTCAGCATATTTTAATGAAAAGAGAAAAATAAAGTTATCCTTGAAATTGTTTACTAATAAGGAACGAACAACTGTAGGAACTAAAACAATTGCAAAATTCGTTCTCAGTCAATTCACGCTAACGAACAGCATGTTGAGATTATATTTTTATCAATTCTTATTCAAAGCGTGTAAAACGGCTAGATCCAGCCAGTCTAATGATTGATAATCCAGCTCGCCTTGAATTTACTAGGCGATTTTCACGATACTGAATTGATAAATAATTTGGATATTTTATTGTTGAAAAAGTCAAGTATTATCTGAAATTCTTAGTCTGGCCCGTGTCTCCTATGTTCCTTTGTTAGCCGCTCACAGAATGAGAATTCGCCAAGTATCACGGTTAAGCTTAACACTGAGAAATTACATGCGTAGAAATGAGTAAGATGGATCCAATAAAAAATTCTTTTCGATTTGCATGAAAAGGAAGCTTCTCGAAGTGGATCTTTAGATTCGTTTCCATTTTATCATATCCAGTCGCTTGCCCACTGCTGATAATCAGACAAGTAAAACAATTTGCTAAGGCGAGTCGGTAGCGTTCGCTCAACAAGTTAGCAATCCATGCCTATTTCAACAGATGTAGCTCTTCTTATGATGGTTGGGGGCAGCCAAGTGTCAGAGGGTGGCTAACAAATTAATGACCTCAGAAGAGATGGGGTTCTGGTCTCTAAATTGGCAAATTAATCTCAAGTGAGGATCATCTCACTAACATAACACGGAGCCTGATATTTCTTTTCCCCACTGAAACACGGAGTCCAGTCTTTGAGGACTTTCTCCTTCCTCATTATAGTTCATACATCATGTAGAATCACATGGTGACAAGAGATAAAATCTATAGTCCGGTAAAAAATAGCTACTGAAAATATCAGAACATAAGCTCTTAGTCGAAGCAATCCAATTTCACAGAACAGCAGCTGGAATGGAATGAAAAACCTAGTAATTAAAGTCAGTTTTGGGAGCTACTGTGATTCCAAAATATGATATCGTAGATGCGTTAAACTGGAATATTCCAGTAAATCAAGAAAATACGTCAGTAGATGATAATTCAGAAATAATCTGATTTCGGCCTTCACTCTATTTAATAAGCAAATAATTTCGAACAGTAATTTTTTCTTTTTTCTAATTCTCAAGAAACCCTGCTCCAAGATGAGTGACTATTTCCAAACAATGGAGAGCGAGTTCTCCAAAATCATCCAGCAAATCAACAAGAAATTGCCGAACTTCTCGACTCAAACTGATGGTACGAGCATATCAATAACATGAATACTCAAACTTATTTTCTTTCAACCATATAGACACAGAACTCAAAACTATTTGCCGTGAATTGAATGATGCAGAATCATGTGTAAGAACATCCTCATTAATCAAACAAAAGTCCTAACCCTCTTCAAATAGATCGCACAGATGAATATTGAAGCTGAACTGCTCAATCGATGCCAAAGAAAAACACTTCTGACGCAAAGAGTATGAAGCATTCCTTATTTCTCTTTGTAACATGCTTTAAGGTCACCCAATGTCGACAAGATCTAAATGAAGCTAAGAAAAAAATCAGAGACATTGAAGAAGCGATTTCTCTAGAAAAAATAAAGCAGTCACTGCTAGGATCTCAAGACGAGGTAAACCACGAATACAATGAAAAGGGATAATTGATTTCAAAATTTTAGAAAGAAATTTCGATGATTGCAGAGCAATCAGATTCTTTGCTTTCGACTCAAAACAGGAAGCTTGAAGATGCGAAGAGGGCTGCCTCTGAAAGCTTAGAGGTCGCTTTGAATATCAATGTTAATCTAAAAGGACAGACTGAGACACTCAACAGAAATATAAACAGAGTAAGATTAATTTTGCTAGACCTTGGAGAATTAATAATTACTTGTCGCTAGCTGGAAGACGTGGCTGACGGGTTGGGGTGGTCAAACAAACTCATTGATGAAATGAATAAAAGAATTCACCAAAATAAATTGATGATGCTATCTGTGTTCGGAATTATTGGACTTGCTTGTGTCGGTATTGTGCTTACTTACTTGTAGCTTGCGTCATCTCGACGATGAATTTTTTCTTCATCAGAATGAAGGTTGAATTTTATGCGATGTGTATAGATATATATAGTTTACTTTAAACGAAGTCTCGATGATCAGTCATGATTTTTTCTTTGTTAAAGAATTATATCTATCAATGGTTGTATTATGTTTCTATTCTCTCCTGAAGATCACTAAAACATAAATAAAAGATCCTTTCTTTCAACTTTGGTAATATTCAGGGTTGATCTGTACTATACATTTATTTTTTACTGGTGAAGGTAGCGATTTATTTGAGCGCCTTCATTATAGAGTGCAGCTAGCATGCAATGGATTAGAATGCAATGTTCAAGTTGTTTTGCTTTTTTTTAATTAAGGGTTTTTTACAAAGGAATAAAATACTTCACTGTGGTATGATGTGGAGAAAATGAATGTGTCAATTAACTAACTATATAGATCAGCACCATCCGATTTAAAATCGAGGTCAATTTGACGTATTTGGTCATAGCATACTCAAATTTTCAGGAGAAAAAGGTTATTTTCAAGGAACTCACTGAATCGAAACCTGACTATTTTGCTAATGAAAATTTATTAAAACACTGGTGTAAAAATAGACAAACCCCGAAATAAACAACAATTATCTTCGCGCTATGAATTATGAGACCACTTTAATTACAACCACTGAAGATGAAAAGGTTGTGAGCAAAATCCAGCGCATCTGTATTGTAAGTTTCAAAAATACAAATGGACCAACCAGGCAGCTTAACTCTGAGGACAAACGGATTCCAACGCTTGATTTTAGAAAATGCATTAAAGAGTCCCCATTTTCAAGGTATAACGCCGCAACAGCTCCAGAAAACATACTACCGAATCGTACCTCAAGTACGAAATTAGGAAATACCCACTCAGAGAATAATCCTCCTGGTTTTATATCGGATGTAATGACTCCGATCAACTTTAATCCACATCTCATGGGGAAAAAGAGTCTCAAAAATCATCGTACATTCCCAAAAGGCATTTTAAAGAAAGGAACTGACAGCAGGTTTTCCAAAAAATTTGAGAAATACATTTTACCAGAGGCAAAGGCAAAAATTTTCAATTTTGAAGAGCAAGAGATTCATGAAAATGAAATTTCACCAAATATTCAAATAAATCAAGACAAGCCAAATTTCGCTGAAACGAATTACACTTGCGGGGATGATGACCCTAAAATATTCCGTGATAGTGGGACAGATTCTCAAAGTAATGCGATAAGAATCCTACTAAAACGACCTCTTCCTTTTTGATCGATACTCATTATAATTTTGAGCCTTCGAAACTAGACATCTTTTTCTAAAAACTTGCCAAACTGTTTGATACAATTTCTAATTAATTTGAATGAACTGTGTATTAAAATGTAAAACTGCGCATGATTTTTTGCAAGTGTACAATTCAAAATACCGCAGGAATTTTCCATCCAACATTTGAAAATCTCAAAAGAAATATTGCAATATGATATATGTATGATAATAGTTTCAACATTTCTTGTTTTGTCGGATTCTACTTTTGTTTTTTCAATTGAAAAATTTGCTTTGGAATATAAGTAAATCGCAATTATCTGCTCGCAAGCATTAGTTGTGAACTTGATCATCTCATTGTAAGAGAAATGTCTTCGTTTCATAAGGAATTCATAGCAATTTTCTAGTCTATTATCTTGAAAACTTCCTAATCAGTCGTTCCACTTCAAGTTATTGGGAATATACCAGAATAGTAGTTTTTAGAAGTTGAGATGATAAGTGACTCAGAATCTTAATCATTATTTATTTCTCTCCATAGCACACCAATCAATTTCATGCACTAAAATGAAGCAAATAACATAAAAGTTTAGACTGTTAAGAAATGGGGCTTAATCCTTTCAAAAAAAAAAACAACATTAGTATGCATTGCTCTGATAAGTAATAATAATATCAAATAAAGAAGAGTAGAAAATATATGAAATATGGGATTTTGTGCAATCGTGAATGAATTATTCCATCGTAATTCCCCATTGAATTTTAAGTCCGATCCCTTTCGATGTTTTTTTATCTGCTGCCAAAGTCATTCTGCTGTATCTGCGGGTTTTCTTCACAACTGGTGGTCTTAAACTACACTTTCTCTTTTCATGGCTCTCAATGTTTTCCCACTCATCCTCGTCAATGAAAGCGTTAAACGACAGGTCGCTATCTTTATTGCCTTTTTCTAGAATAATAAAGACAAAAGTTGAAATTCTCAAGAGGAACTCATGAAATTTACCATCATCAGAAAGAGGATCAGCGATTAATCTCATCTTTCGAACACCAAAATCTCCACGGTTTGGCCGTCTTGCTCTTTCTTCCTCTTCTGCAAGCATCTGAGCTTGTGCTCTCTCCATTTCAAGTTTCTTAAGCTTCTCACCTTGAGTCTCATGATCTTCCGTGACTTGAGCTTTCTCTTCCGTGACTTGAGCCTTCTCTTCTTCAGCTTGGAGTTCGTTTTCACTGCCAGGGATTTTTCCCTCAGTAGCTTCTTGGGCCTTTTTATTATACGCATTGACTTTCTTCATTAGCTTATTCTTTAGCACAGTTTTTATTATTTTCATGTTGCAAATGCTTTCGTATTCTTCGATACGATTGAGAGCTAAACACAGTTATTGAATCAGCCAGTTTCGAATAGAAAAATTCTTACAATCTATTTCTAGATTCGCGATCAACGTTTTATCTTTTTCCATCATCGATACTAAGACGCTTCTTTTGATGATATATAGCAAGGTGTAGGTCTCTGCCACCGTCGACATTAGTCTCCTGCAATCTGCAACAATAGATATTGCACCAAAGAATTCATGCTCTGAAAGTTGCTTGACAATGCTTGATTCATTTGGAGCGATGAGGTTCACTTGTCCTCGGGCTATGAAATAGAATTCATCTGGGTAGTCTCCCTTGTAAAAAACAAGAATAATTCGTTTTTCCAGTCCACATCGAGAATCATTACCCTAAAAGTGACGTAGTCAAAAGGCAGATACAGTTTTTGAATGAAAGACTCTGCTAACTCTTGCAAAAGGAAATAATTTTTCGTGTTCATGAAAATTTGAAGATGGGTCATTGGCTCTACCCTGATCTTCGCCATTTCATGATGCTACAAGAAAATATTAATAAATGGTCTCAGATGTAGGACTTTTACTATTTGTTTAGGCACAACCTCCGAAACAACATCAAGGGCCTCAATTCCAGCGTCTCGAGCTTCGATGAGATAAGAGTAGTACAACTCTATTTTGAATTTAAGCTCAGGTGGAATCGGATTGCGGTCGAGAATCCTATTGATTTTGCTGATTTTGTTGAAGATCTTATTATATTTTTCCGGAAACAGTTTCGTCTGCAAGGCCAAAATTCCCTGCGTGTAGGCGAGAAACACAGTGCACACATAGACGAGAAAGATAAAAGCAATTCTTTCAGGTCTGGCGTACACAGTCATGTTGCCGTAGCCTGCGGTCGAGGCTATATTGAGGATGAATAGGGCTCCGTGGAAGTAGACTTTAAAGAACTCTCCTGCTGAATAAGCTTCTGCCATTCCAATTTCTTTCCACCAGTAAGAATCTAAATCCATCGTATAATCTTCAATCTAATAGAAATAACAATTCCATATTTCATGTGTAATAATAAAGATTCAATAGTTACGTGCAGACTGAACCAGATCCAGAAACTAGTGGTCAGATGAAGGAATAGTCCGAAAAAGAGTAAGAATTTCATCAACGAAGTTAGTCTGCTGAGCTTCTGATATTTCGATTCAATGGACTCGAGGAGGAGTGGTACCCGAAGAATAAGGAAGAGTCTATTCAATCGGAATATGTTCGCGAGATGGTTATATGGACTGGCATCCACTGTTAATAAGTAAAGAAATTGATGATAAGAGAAGTGCTAAACAAAGTTGATTTACTCAGTATTATGTTGAAAGGAATCAATCCAAGCAACTCCCACAGCAGTCCTTTCTGCCAGAATATACGGAGCTGAGTCTTTCGAACCATTGAGAGAATACCATACGAATATTGAGCTGTAAAGAAATGTAGAATAATGTAGACAATTGACTCCGTGAGCACAACGCATTCCATGGCAATGAACCAGCCACTGGTTGACATTGCAAGTGATATTCTGAACAATATCATCATCACAGAATAAATGATTGCAAGTAAGTGCACAAAATTCAAGAAAATTCGGAATCCTGAATTTGGATGGATATAGCAGATTTTATCGTTCAATGATCCACGTAGTTCTTCTTGGAGTTGCTTCAGATGAGTTAATCTCATTTCTAAATGATTAAAAGTTAAAGATCAGTAACCAAAAAACGAAGAAGTCCGTACTGCTGCGTAAGAAAGTGGATCTGCCTGCGGTTGGTCTTAAATCAGTGAAAGATGGAACAAAGTTCTCTTGATCTTCGAGGTTTACTTGACCGCTTGCAGATTGTGATATTCTCTTTGATTGATCCTTAGAGAGATTTTGGTCGTTTGTTGGAGAACACAAAATGCGACCCTCGTCACTCTTTTCGCTAGCTTTTTTCATCATCGATGCATTCTCAGATTTAGGACTTAAATCTTTATCAAGTGGTATTTGGACGGTTCTAGTATTATTATTTGGGTCTGAATTGTCAGGAGCGTTGCTGAAAGATTTTTGGGAATCAATTGAATTTTGATGAATAATCCGATTTTTGTCTGCATAATACTCGACAAGGTCATCTGTAACCTCGATTTCATTTGACAAATCTGGTCCTCTAGCCGCTCGATTAATTCCAAGGTCATCGTCATCGTCATCTTCATTGCTGCGATCAGATTTTCTGCCCTCTTGCACAGATTTGCGAGAGAAATAGTCAAGCTTCTCAAGTATTTCCTTCCTTCTAGCTTTCTCTCGTGTACGCAAACGCTCACTCCAATCCGGAAACGCATCACACATCATCTCGAATTGATGGGCATCAATCTTTGCGATCCTACAAGTCTGTTCTGTTTTGAGTGTAAAGGCAGCTCGAGTATTCTCCAAAATTCCGCCGAAATGTTCCCCTGGTCCTAGAACACCTAAATTCTGATTGTCAAAGCCTATTTTCATTGCCCTTCCATTAACCATCACGTAGACGTCTGTCAGGGGACGTCCAGCGACCATTATTTCTTCACCAGGAAGGGAGATTTGGATCGTGGATAGCTTGAAAAATGAATAAGAAATCCTAGCATCAACCTTTCCTCGGCGGTCTCGAAATAGCAGTGATTCTTGTATTGCTGCATGATATCTATCAATTTGGACATCGATCTTGAGAGCTGGTGGCAAATCATCAAGAAGGGTATTTTCGTTGATTCCCTTCTCCGTGTTCCAGATATAGTCATAAAAGACCTAAGAATTTCATTTTGAAAAATAACAAAGGAAGGACTTACATCGAGCTGGCTCTGGAGTTGATCAAACCCGCATCTCTTTATGAATCCGGTTGCAGCACGATAATTCTTTTGGAACTCTTTTTTGAAGATTGGGACTTGGCTTTCGACTAGTGAGGCGACGGTACCAAAGAATATCGCAAATGTGAATGTCGTGAGGAGAACGAAGAAGATGTTAAAAAATTTCTCAGGGACTGAACAAGGCCTGACGTCACCTCCAATGTGCGATGACGAAACGTAAGCCCAGAATGCTGAGTAAAGATACATATCTGGGGCAGAAATATCCAGGCTGGCTCTTTTTGCGGTTGCCCAATCAGGACGAGGAGGAGGTACCGTAGCAAACCAGGTGACGTTAAAATCGGAAAAGGAGTTCGCAATGATAATAAAAATACATCCGGCTAAGTGATTAATCAAAGCGAACACGGAAACTGATATCACCATGTTTTGGTATCGAGGAGCGATGTTTCTGAAGAACTCAAATTTGAATATTCCTAATATTCTTGTCCAGTGGGTAAGTCTAATCATTTGAAGAAGCAGTAGGAACCAATTAGTCCCTCTTGTTTCAACGTCTGCTGCTTGGAAAACGAGGGGCCATGGGAATGATTGGAGGAACACCCAGAGCAAGTATGGGATGGGGCCGCTCATATTGAAGCTCTTTACCGTATTTTCAAATTCGTTAGTGGCTTCCATTTGTGATTGGCTCATTCCCAGGAAAACGTCCTTTGGCACAACCTGCATCAGTCTAGCTCTTCCTTCGAGATATTTCTGGACAAGTAAAATTGAGTCAAAAGTCAGCACGAGCGTTGCGACAATCTCTAACGCCAAAGTGACCCCCTCATATTTAACATCATTTGGGAAGGCCAGAATGATAGGAGTGAAACACACACTCCAAAAGTAGATCAAAAAGATGCAATACTTTCTAGTTTTCATGTAGAAATTCTTGAAGTATTGGCAGCATTTCCTTCCTCGACCGTTAGGAGGTAGTAGTTTGAGACAGAGATTCGCGAAGAATTTACGACAGCGTTCTCTTGTAGTTATTGTTGATTTGAGGTGTCGACTCTTGGTGTTATGTTCTTTTTCAACTTCCACACTCTGAATTACTGCAATATTATTAGTTTTTTCTCGTTCTTCTTCATCTTTGTCTTCTTCTGAATGTACGGTCTCATTATTCACGCCCAGCTCTTGGATGATTGGTCGAAGGTCACTTCTTGCAGAGGTAACTGATCTGACAGATAAGAGTCCTTCATTTCTTCTTTGTGAGTTTTCTTTGATGATGGAAATTTCGTGAGTCCTACCTGGCGTCTGCAACGGAAGGGTTGCTACTGATTTCCTGGGAGAAAAGGTAGAGCGTCGGCCCTGAGGGGTCGGAGTCGGGAGTCCATGAGGAGAAAAGGGATGCTCAAGCATCGAATTGATTGCTTCTTCAAACCTTTCGAATTCTTTGTCAGCTTCCTGCTTTTGTACTCGAAGTCGATGGCTTCCAAGCATTCCTTGACGCAATAAATTCCTGTTTGACTGTAGAATGCCTTTCTGTGCAGTAACCACTTCATTCTGAATAGATGGATCAATGGGAGAGAGTTGCTCTTTAAGTTGACTTTCGTAATCTATCGCTGGAGTTTTAAGTACTGGCACAACAGTATTCCTCTTCAATTTGCTGCTGGTGTTTGCAGCAGCCAATTGTCTGTTCAGAGGTGACTGTTCTGAAATTTTAATAAATTCAGAATCTCCGTGATCTGAGCCATCTTGACTCCTCCTTTTCTGTTCATTTTCTTCAGGAACATCGAAAATCTTTTCTCCTTTCGAGGAATTTTTCGAGTTTTTGGCCTTTTCTTCTCTTCTTGCTAATTCTTCAGCCCTCTTTCTCATCGCATTCTCAAAAGTCTCGAATGTCGACGGGAATCTGTCACATAAACGTCTCAAATCGCTTGCCTTCAGGACAGCAAGAGAGAGATTTGTTACAGCCTTCGCTGCGTAGGCTCGATAAACTGGCTTGGTCTTTATGAGAGAGAGCTCTCCAAAGTAATCGTCCTTTTCGAAATGACAGACCAATAAATTTCGCTCTTTGGCATACAATGCAACAGTGCCTTCCAGTATGAAATAGATCTCGGTTGCAATTTCTCCCCAATGATAAACGAACTCGTTTTGTGGAATTGCGATAAAGGTGAAAAACTTCATGAGATTGATATGATAATTTTCTTCATCTTTAGGGAAGAGGTCAATCTGCTTTATATTCGCATTAATCGACAAGCATATGACTTCTTCTTTCAGGGTTCGAGGGAAGTCGTTAATGATGCTGTTTTCGTCGATACCTTTGAACTTCTCCCAAATATACTTGTAATATTTTGTAATTCGCTGTTGAATCTTTTTGTCAAGCTTGATGGTTTTCATCCAAGACTCCAGCATTGAAGCCTTTGATTTAAATTCAGCAATAGTGGCTCTCGCTGAGGTCACCATATTGGAAATATCAGCGGCTACAAGCGAAAAATACACTCTGAAGAAGATGAGAGCAAAGGCTTGGAAGAATTTTTCAAATGGAGTCACTGCGTAGATATCCGCATAAGTTCCTGTACTGCTAGCGCATGAACACCAATGCATGAACCAAGTATATTTTGTCCAAGATCCAGCCGAGTAGAAAGTAGGAGCGACGTCAGGATCCGTACTCACATAGTGTTGGTTTACAGCCTTGAACTAGAAGGAGTTAATTGCAGGGTAAATTGATGAAATAAAACGAAAATATACCATTGTGTTTTGCGTGTCATCGTTTTCATAAAGCCTATATTGCTGTTCTGCAATCGAAAACATAATGCAAGCAAATAAATGGTTCAGATAGAGATGTGATAAGATCAGCAGTGTGATCCGCAGAAATTTGGCGCGAGAGAATGATTTTTCTTGTTGATATACCAACAACTTGTAGACACGAATCAATTTCAGCAATCGCAGAAGCTGTGAAATGATGTATGAGGATAGCTAATTTGACTGTTGTTTACCCTGATGTATGATTGGAAGTAGGTTGGTACACCGATTGCGAGGAGAAAATAGTCTAGAGGGATACAGGCGAGAACATCTGCACCCAGAGTTCTGGTCAAGTATATGTGAAAAATGTATTTCTTGTTGATAATTAGCATATCACTTGGAGAAAAACAAAAATTAGCGAAATGTGTGGCAGGTATAAAATACTCTCTCTTGATTCCAGTGTGAGAGTTCACAAAAATGTCGATGATTGAGACGAGTATTCCCACAATGTCAATAAGAATGAGTATCCATGAGCCTGATTGATAGACCTGGGCGTCAAACGCAATTGAATAGGGTATATAGAAGACATTCCAGACGGCGATGGTGACCAGCATGACTGTCCAAACACTATAAAATCTATTGAGCAAAAGGAGTAGAATAAATGGATATTGGTCCAACAATGTTTAGAATACGTCGTGTTGGGTCTGATGACAATATTTGCTCGCGTTTTCACGTACAAGCCTTTCCTTCGGTTACTACTTCTGTTCTTTCTGAAGTATCTAAACAGCGAGTCATTGAAAAAGGATTTTCCAACACCCTTCTCCTTTGATTTTTCATCCTCTTCAGCGCTTTGATCATCAGATATTTCATTGGAAGCTTCGTCAGGCTTAGGCTTAGGACTCTTCGCAGATTCCTTTTCTTTTTTCTGTTCATCTATTTTATGCATGCTGATTAATTCATCTATCAGAGGTGCTTGTTCAGGCTCCTTTTTTTCTTCGGCTGGTCTCTTTTCACTCCTCTCTTTCACAAGACCTCCTGCCCTCTCCTTCTTTCGTTTTTGAGC
>ENA-UOUE01001530-UOUE01001530.1-compost-metagenome-genome-assembly--contig:-NODE-1530-length-14287-cov-8.072203_pt1 | contig 14287 bp, 8 predicted proteins | sample MGYA00238146_ERZ747223 | MGnify/ENA primary metagenome ERZ747223 (study PRJEB28781, sample SAMN06268865) | compost metagenome | isolation source: single cell | place: USA: California, Emeryville, Joint... | reverse complement strand
CACAATATTGTATTCCTCTCAACGACAGAAACTTTTTTTCCTTGAAGAATTTTGGGAAAGATTTAAATAAAATAATAACAATTTGGAACATTCATAACATTTGTATTCAATCTAACCTACAATAAGAATGAAAAGAAGCAAGATTTCAAACAACCTTTAAAACATAGGAAATCACTAAAACATAGAAAATACGTAGCCACTCGTGCTAATGAGATATTGTCTTATCCTCTTGTGTTTTAAAATGCGTATACATCAACATCATTGACTTGCAATATTTATTCATTTCTATAGTTTTGAGCCCCATTTTATCTATATTCAAAAGAATCTCAGAACTTTGTTTCATATATTCTAATATTCTTAGCCATGAGACATAACAATGACCAAACAATCGCATTAAAGAGCAATACTTAATTTCATTTTGTTCATTTCTCACTGAAAATACAACGACTTATATTTCTCATCAGGCGATATTCATTTTTAACCATCAATTTTGCTATACATGCACAAATGACCCAAATATAGCGTTTCTTTTCAACTCTTCCTTTCCTTTCTGCGTGATTTTCTTATTCGCATGGATTTCAAGCTTTGTAAGCTTTTTCCAAAGTGCATTCTGTCCTATCGCACTAGCCCCTTCGTCCCCTATCTCATTTTCGTTCAAGTAAAGCTCTTCAAGATGAGTCCACCTCGACCTCTTTCCTATGGCAATTGCACTCCTATCGCCGATTTTATTCGCTGATAGATTCAATATTTTGAAACTTCTGAAGCGAACATTTCTTTGAATGGAAATAGCGCCATTGTCACCAATGTGGTTGTTTGATAAATTGAGGTCTTGGAGATCCGGCCATGAACCTTCGCTTCCAATTGACTGGGCGCCTTTGTCACTGATTTTATTCGCTGATAAATCAAGCTTCTTCAGGCGCTTCCACTGGGAATTAAGAGCAAGGTAGCCAACTCCGCGCTCGCCTATGTAATTTTCAGAGAGTTCAATAATTTCAACAGTTTGAGGCAAACTCTGAACCAAAATATCAACATCGTCATCAGTCAGGCCCTGTGAAGGTAAGCTCACTTGAATGATTACTCGGTTTTTGAATGTATTTAATAGATTTTGCACGGCAGGATTGGTGAAAACATAGATAGGAGGTCTGGAGCTTACCTCAGCATCATAAGTATCATTTCCAAAGGCCTGCTTCACTATACCTTCGTCTTTGATACTGTTATTGTAAAGGTGGATTGTTTCAAGGCAATCCAAATTGATATTTTGTCCCATTGAAATAACACCCTCGTTCCCTATCTTATTTCCATTTAAAGTGAGCTTATAGAGAGATCTCAAAGTTGGACTGCTTCCTATTGCTATTGCTCCCCTATCTCCTATCTCGTTGTCTCCTAAGCAGAGCATATTTAGAACAGTCCAGGTCGTGTTCGCTGCTATCGCTGCTGCTCCATCATCTCCGATTTTATTTCCATGTAACTCAAGCAAGGCTAAACTTTCCCAAACTGTATTATTGCCTATCGCAGATGCACCCTTATCTCCAATTTCGTTCTCGCCTAAAGAGAGCTCTGATAGGCATTCCCAAACTGTATTTGTCCCTATTGCCACAGCACCTTCATCTCCGATATTATTCCTATTTAAGCCTAGTCTGGACAACAGCTTCCAAACACTGTTAGTACCTATCGCAACAGCTCCTTTATCTCCAATCGCATTCCCCTCCAACTCGAGCGAGTCTAAATTAGTCCACACTATGTTTGAAGCTATTGAAGCAGTGCCTTCATCTCCGATTTTATTGTGAGATAAATCTAGGTATCTGAGCTTGGTCCAACTAGTATTTTTTCCAATTTCCACAGCCCCTTTGGCTCCAATCTGATTCATCTTGAGGTTGATTGAATAGATATTGGCCCAAGCCGTATTTGCTCCAATCCCTTTTGCCCCCTCGTCTCCTATTCTATTTCCACTTAAATGGAGCTTGTTGAGCCTGCTCCATGTCCTGTTGTTTCCGATTGCAACAGCTCCTTTGTCTCCGATCTCGTTATCTTCTAAAATGAGTTCTCTGAGATTAACCCAAACGGTATTTGATCCAATTGCGACAGCTCCTTCGTCCCCAATCTGGTTATTTTCTAATCCGAGTGTTTTTAGGAGTTTCCAATTTGTATTTTTGCTAATTCCTGCTGCACCTTTATTTCCCAGCTCATTCTTGGATAAGAACAGGCTCTCAAGCTTACTCCAAGTGTTATTCGCTCCAATTGCCACTCCTCCATCTCCTTTGATTTCATTCCCGCTTAGATGTAGATACTTAAGCTCACTCCAAACAGTATTGCTTCCTATTGCTTCTGCCCCTTTGTCTCCGATCTCATTCTCATACAATATGAGTTTTTCGAGTCGAGTCCACGCTGTATTCATACCTATCGATACCGCTCCTTCATCTCCTATAATATTTTGCTGCAAATATAGTTCCTTTAATTGTGGTGTTTTTGCGTGGTTTGCTATTGCTGTTACCCCAATGTCACCTATAATATTCCTTTCGAGACGAAGAACTTGAAGATGTGCCCAAACTTTTGATCTTCCTATAATAATTGCGTCCACGTCGTTGAGATCCTTAGAATTTAAGTTTAACACAGTTTTTATTTTTTTCGAGGATTTTAGGGACGATTTAACCTCCTCATTCTCGACAGTCCATACGACAACTTGCAATTTGCTCCAAGCTTTGCTTTTCTCACTACCACGAAGCCATTTTTCACTTATCTGGTTATCATAGACGTACAGTTCTTCCAAATTCCTCCATGAATTATTCTTGGTAATCGCAGTCGCGCCTTCGTCGCTAATATGATTTGCTTCTAAGGACAATATTTTGAGATTTTCCCACGTTGTATTCGCTCCAATCTCAGCTGCACCTTTATCTCCAATATTATTATTAGATAAACCTAATTCTTCTAAGAGACGCCACGTTTGATTTCTGACAATAGCGCTCACGCCATTGTCTCCGACCTTGTTTAAGCTCAAATCAATTTTTTTAATCTGTTTCCAGCTCTTGTTCTGACCAAGGCCAACCGCTCCCGCATCCCCGATTTGATTCTCTCTCAAATTGAGCTCTTCTAGATTTTCCCATATTGAATTCTTCCCTAATGACTTGGCTGCAACATCAGTGATTTTGTTCAAAGCTAAGTCAAGCTTTCTGAGGTTTTTCCAGCAAGGGTTATCTGCGATGCCCGTGATGGCCCTTCCAGATAGGTTATTTGCATTTAATATCAGCTCTTGTAGATTTTTCCAAGTCAAGTTGCTTCCTAAATTTAAAGCGTCCTTATCGCTGATATTGTTCCCAGATAGATCCAATCTTTCGAGATTAATCCACTTTCCGCTTCTCCCTATTATTTGAGCGCTATGAGCACCACGGTATCCAATGTTTAGTTTTATCTCTGTAATTTTATCCATATCGGCTTTTCGATCATTGAGTATCAATTCTTGAATATTCTCTTTCTCGAAACCAAAATAATCGCCGTTTTGGTCAAATATCAGGATGTTCTCTTCAGATAACCCCAGAGAGTCATCAATATTCGTGCCAGCTAGGCTGAGCCCAGAGTCATGCGCTCCTTTGGTCAATGGAGTTTTCTGGAACTGTCTCATGATTTCAACTTCAAGAAACACTATCTTTTTGTCTTTTAATGTCAAGGTGATCTGGTCGGGTTCAGCAGGATCAATTGAATAATGCGTGATTCCCTCATTAAGATGGAGCATTTCATATTCTCTATCTGCGATATTTTGAATCTGGAGAGTGTTGTACTTTGCTGATAGCATCAGTGTGCCACATGGGCTAAATGTAGAGTCTAGAATACCAGAATAATAATTTCCGTTTGCATGTTTCAAGGCTTTTATCATATGCCCACGGATACAATCCAAAATATTGATCTTCTCTTCAGTGCTAAGCGCTATCTGTTTGCCATCAGAGCTGAATCTATTCCTAACGGCTTTGGGTCTTTCGATAACGTTTTCCAATTTGCGAATGAGCTTTCCGGTGCCAGAATGATAAAGCAGAGGTCCGTTTGTTCTTCTCTCTATAAAGATTATTTTACTACATTTTGACACCAATCCACCAGTCGTGCTTCCTACTGGCATCGGCAGTTGAAGTGATTCAGTCCATCCATTTGCGGAAGCAACCCATGTTTTAGCAGTTTTGTAATCTATTGAGATTAATTTTGTATCTTGACTAAACTCACATTTCACTCGTCCAACATGTCCTCTTAGGATTTGCACTGAGTCTTCTTTTTCAATATCCCATATTTGAACAGCTTCATCATCTCCGCCTGCGACTATATATTTTCCATTCGGACTGAAAGAACAATTGGTCACCTCTCCGACATGTGATTCTAGTCTTTTAATTTCTTTATATTGAAGTTTTGGACTTGGATGCTTCTTGAAAACTATTATTTCACTCTTTGTACCGACTATCATATGCTCTCCATTAGAAGAATGAGCCAAGCAAGTTGCATCTTCTTTAAGTTGGAGGTCTGGAATTATCCCTAACTGCACTCCTATCATATTAGCTGTTACAAACTTGGTGTCCTTGAGCCAAGCCCCAGAAAAATTGACTCCTTGTAGATCAGCTCCAGTGAAGGTTGTTTTTTCGAATAATCCTTGAGTTAAATTAGCGCCTGCGATGCAAATATCATTGAAATCCATTAGTTTGAAATCGTAACCAGTTGCGTTCAAAATGGTAATAGCATTTGCAGCTGCAATGGAAAAGCGATGCTGGTGATGCTCCTTTTGTGGATATTGCTCGCTTTCCTGTGGAAGACCTTTTAAATCAAGTTGGTTTCCTTTGGAACTCTGTTTCTTGCTATTGCCTGATTTCTTTTGAGGAGTTTGTGGTGAAGGTGTTGTTGTATCAATTTCTTTGAATCGGGATTTTTGTAACAATTTGACCAAAGCATTTGATATGAATGTCTTTTCGGAGGCAGCATTCACGAGAAATTGAAAGACTGATATCGACACTGAGCCGTCTAGAAGGTTTCTTTTGTTCAAAACCATTGCGGTTGGGTCGAATAAGTCATCAGCTTCGAACTTTTTGATTTCCTCTTCGATTACAGTGGCAATGAAATAATCCCGGAAGGATTTGTGGGAGAATACAATCTTTCTATCAGTACCGCTGCCCTCGAATTTAAGAAGAGGACACAGCGGAAGCAGAGCGTCGGTTTCTGTTTGCTCTACCTTTATATCTGCTTCATAGATAAGAGGATCATTGCATAGGCTTAATGCAAGATGTTGAAGCCGCTGTACGAGCCTTTGGGTCAAAACATTTGCTTCTTCGATATTACTCTTTTCAGAAGTCTTCAAAGCTAGCGACTTCTTGACTGTCTCATCGATTGATTGCTTAATACACAGCTCGTAAAGCATATTGCGAGACAATTTTTTGAATTTATGCCTATCTTCATGATTTGTTTCTTCTCCTTTTTTTTGAGATCTCGTTCTCATCTTATGACCTCGCTTCGTATCAGCCTTCCCAGTTTTAACTTCTTCTCCATTTTTCTTGTTTGTTCCAGGGCCTGTTTCCGTTCTCTGAGGAAGAGCCTCGACAAGCATCGTCAAGAATAAAGGAATTCGAGCCAGTTCTCTTAGCTCACAAGAATCAATAAAGCTCTCAGTGTTTTTCACCCAGTTCCATGATTTTAAGTCCGACTCAACAGGCTTCTCATGGTTATCCAAATCTACAGGGTACTTCAGAATGCAAAATCTCCTCAGATATGAAGTGATCTGAGTATCTGTAAATGGTTTGAAGGCAAATTCTGAAAACGAATTAGGAATGGGTTCTCTTGTTGATTCTTCTAAAGGCCCAAACAGAAGCTCTCTTCTGGAGACTTCAGATATTAATTCGCTTCGACAGGTAATAATAATCTTTGCGTTCTTCCAAAACGATTCAAAATCGACAGACGCACAAAAATTATTTTGAATATTATCAGCAGCCTTCTCTGAGACGCCTGTACTTTGGATATGATTGAATTCATCGAAGATAAATAAGAAACGAGGGAGTAGTTGTTTTGATTCACTCACCTGGAGCAATTTGATCTCGTTTTCTGTAAGCGCCAGTTCATCTCTAAGGATACCAGATAATGTAATCGTCGATACTGCTGGATGAGAGCTTGCATCTCTTTTGCGTGATAAATCTATTAAGAGTGGAATCCATATTGTTTCATCGGAATCTTGGGGTAGATTGTCACTTGCAGTCAGGATTAGCCTTCGCAGATACTCGCAAAATAATGATTTGCCAGTTCCAACTTCTCCCGTTAAAAGTAAAACTTTTAAGTCTGACTCAGGATCAAGCAAGCGTTTCTTTGTTTCAGTGGCCAACTCGAATAGTTCGGAGTCAATATCATTCTTGCTGGAAGAGTTCTTTCCAAGCGGTTCAATATAAATATGTCGTTCGTCTTGGTAGCTTGTTTCTGTTTGGATTTTTCTGATGTATCGATTAATCTTTTCCAGCAAGCTAAGGATTGATTCATCTCCAATTTCCTCAAAGCTTTTTCTTTTTTCATCTCCTCCACCTCTGCTATGATTCTCAGTACATACAAAGTTTATAGCTCTCGGACCGTTATTGAGCGAGTTGATAAATTTTTCATGCGAAGGATTCCCTGATAATTCACCTATCAGTTTCTTCTGCATAAAAGTAATTCTCAAGTCCGATTTCATAAGAGTGCTTTCAAGAGTTAACTGCTTTTTCAGGTTATTTTTTGACTCATAACCTTGAAAATGGCAGTTTTTCCAAGCATTATTTCTCTTTAAGAATTGGAAACCCAATTCTCTGACGTCTGAGTTACTCAAGTTAAGGCTTTTTAACTCTTTCCAAACTTTGTTACAACTTAGCTCGAGAGCTCCCAAATCTCCGATAAGTGGATTATCTTGCAAGGAGAGCTCTTCTAAATTATTCCAGCTATCATTTGCGGAGAGAAATTTTACTCCATAGTGATCTATGGAAACGTCGTTTAATATGAGCACTTTGAGCTCAATCCATATTGAACTTTCCGCAATGAACTTCATTCCTTCATTATCAATATGATTTAGACTTAAATCAAGAAATTTAAGGTCCTTTAAAGCAGTATCGCAGCTCAAAATCTTGATTCCCATGTTCCCGATTTGATTTCCTGCAAGGTTTAGCATTTCGAGATTCTCCCATGTGTTTGTTCTCTCTAACTTGGTTTTTATTCTCTGATTTTGAAGAGGAACTTGATCAAAATATGGAGTTTGAAATTTTTTTTGAATCTTGGTTTTCACCTCCACTGAGAGAGTCTTGTTAGAATCAAACTGGCCGCTATTCAGCTTAAAGTCTCCAATATTTCTGCAAAGATGAGGTGCTAAGCTTTCAAATTCTTTAGAATATTTATCCAGAGAACCGAATAGGGTACAACAGGAGTAGTGTGACCTCCTCTGCTGCTCACATTCACAATTCAAGCTTGATTCATCGTTTGTAAGATGTGAAAGGAGCGTTGATGCTTTATCCACCCGATAACTTTGTATTGTTTTCAAATGTTGATCATTACTTGCAAAATTACGAGCATTTAGATCATTTCTGGTAGCGCTTTTGCAAATGACTTGTATCTTAGGCTTATTCTTTACTGTTTCGTCAGAAATGGAATCTTGTTCCAAGCTCTCGAGGGAGTTTTTTGGCCGATATTGCTCTTTTGTAAAATTTATTTTTTCTTGCATATTTTAAATAATTCATATTAAAACGCAACGACCGCAATAAAAGAACTGTTTAACATCTGTAGTTAAAAGCAGAGTATGCCAAGATCCCAAAAAATTCAATTCAAACACAGAGAAGTCCTGTCTTTCAGTTAAGAGTTGTTTATATGACAGAAAAAATCGTGATAGGTTTTGGACTTTTCTGTGAGATATCCTCTTTCTGTATTGCGTGAAGCAGTGGTTTTGTTGATGATTTTTGCGCCAAGACGCTTGGCAAACGTGTCTGTGGAATAATTTCATATTTTCATTCTGCGTCAAATACAAATTAAAAAGAACAGTTTTTACAACTTTTAAACCGAAAAATATCTCAAGAATCAAACTGTCAAGTAATATTTCTACAAAATGAAACCCTGAAATAGCCGATATGAACGTTTATTATAATGAAGCAAATCTCTTGGAATCCTCAACAATTTGGGATGAATTTACTAAAGTAGCGAAGGTCACGTTAATACCTCATCAAATGATAAAAGAGAACACAACTAGCAAATACTTATTATTGGAAACCTGCTCCATGCTCCAGGAGAAGAGCCAACGGCTTACTCAGGATGCAAAGCCATTATCTAAGGAAAATTTAAATAGCAGCAAGGTCTAATGAGCACTGGAGAGATCCAACACGGACGAAAGGAGAGAGTTGTAAAAATTCAAATCAAATACGATTATTTAAAGCACCAATAAATTCGTTATGTAACATGCTTCATTTTTTTTTTGACAAAATCATATGCGAGACAAATGAGTTGAAAAAAAAAAGTGTTGTCATTTGGAAAAACAAAATTGTTACAGCTTTTTGAAGCTTGATCATGCATTCTTTAGTCTGAGAGAAGCAACAGCTGAAATGGCGATTATCTGACAAACAGGCTTGAATAATATTGAAGAGGCTTAACTTTCAATCCTATATGGACTAATTTTGAGTTGAAATGAAATGAAATTTTTTTTCACTTAATTTTCTGACTTAGAGAATCTCTGCTTGAATCAATCTCTGCCAAGAAAGCCGTTTCCTCAATAATTGATATAAATCAAACCTCTATTTATAAATTAGGATCCAAAATAAACCAAAATAAAAAATCAAAATGGGAGCGTATAATTGTAAACCAGAGACCCAGAAGCATCTTGCCAAGTATGGAGGCATTTTCCTCAAGGCGGATAAAGATCGCTACAAACCTGGTGAGCAATTCACCGGAACGATATACCTGAACCTTTTAACAACCTATCCTGGAAAAGCCATCTCTGTCGTTGTTAAATGCGTTGAAAAATCGGCGCGCTCTTACACAGAGTTACGCCACAATCGCACCGAGAATCATGTAGCCCGTGACAAGCGTGTAGTGGTTGATAAGAGGGTTCCAGTCTTCATAAATCGTGAGCTGAAACTCCACCCTGGTCAATTCGCTTTTCCAGTCAGCTTTCTGATTCCCTCAGAAACTCCTCCCTCATTCTATCAAGAAGGCGAAGGGTGGGTAGCTTCAATTGAATTCAAAGTGAAGGCGAGAGTGGAAACTTATGATCCAATTGATGTAAAACTGGAATATAAAGAGCAAATCATAATCCAAGATGAAAAAGCAGCACACTTGAGTGAACCTATGCAAAAGACTGAAACCTTCCAATTGCGTGAATGTTGCTGCCGCTGTGGAGAAACCACAATTTCTCTTGGATTAGAGAAAAATGCATTGATGCCTGGAGAAACAACGCATTTGATCTTTTAAATCGGAGAACTCTAAAGTCAAATACAGTTTCACTAGCGCCAAATGCGAACTGGTTGAGAAAATATCCCTTGGAAATAGTTATCATTTTAGCAAGAATGTTGTAGTGGTAAAACTACCAGGAATTAGAGCCAAAGAAAGTTTACCTGAGCAAAAGGCTCAACTAACTCTACCTCCCTACAACCCTACGAACCTCAAGCATAAAAGGATTCGGTATAAAAGATTAACTTATAATAATGTTGATGATATGAAGTATACTCCAGATGAGCTCCATCTTACCACTCAAGGAGAAATTGTGACTGCTAAATACTTTTTGGCAGTTGAGCTTGATTTTACGGGTTGCTCTTGCTGTTTTGAAAATCCGACGGTCATGATTCCTGTCGAAATCTATGTCCCTCCTTACACTTTGCCCTCCAACGATGTCGTCGCTCCGCCCGACTGGAATCCAAAAGTGATGCCGGTTACAAATCTTGCTCTTGAAATGGCTCCTGTCACTAGCTATCCTGGTGGAAAGCAACAAGAAGGTCAGTTGATCTACCAAATGCAGTCGAAAGATAATACCATGAAGCCTTAGTAGAGCTTTGATAACAACAACTTCTCACGCGTATGATCTATTGAGAAGAAAGACATGCTTGAACCGGCACTCAAAGCCAGATTAAGAAGTCTTAATCAGGAACGAGAAACAAGTAAAATACTAATATAGCTTCATTATTTTCGTTTCTCTTGCAGTAATAAATGGAACTTTATATGAAAATATATATATAAAATTCTAAAATAATCACAACAATTGCTAAATAAATTAGAGACAAGCATTGATCTCAGTGAAGAATGAATGAGAAAGGATGGCTTCGTGTTCAAAACCTCAAACATTCGAATACATTGTATAGTTAAATAGTGGGGATAAATATATATATTTACAGTGTGATGCGAATGGGTACATAAAAACAAAAAAATACTTACATCTGAGTGTTGCCATTTGTAAAAACCAAATTATATCGCTTTTTAAGTACGATCACACGTTCTTTCGTCTGAGAGATGGACGATTATCTGACAAATAGGGCTAAATAATCTTGAAGACGTCCAAATCAGGAATCATATAAGGTTTATTTTTGTTTTGAGATGAGCGGAAATTTTTTTTACTCAACTTTCTGTCGTAGAGTACTTCTGCTTGAGTCAGGAAGAGTGTTTATTTTATATTTGATATGAGCCAAAAAACCTGTATTAAAAAATAAAATTAGCATCAGAATAAAGAGTCAAAATGGGAACATATAACTCTAAGGCAGAAAACCAGAAGCTTGTTGCCAAGTATGGAGGTGTTTTTCTCAAGCCAAGTAAAGATCGCTACCAACCTAGCGAACAATTTAACGGAACTATCTACTTGAACCTTTTGGCAACCTATCCTGGTGATTCAATCTCTGTCGTTGTTAAATGTGTTGAAAAATGGAGTCGCTCTTACAGGACTCATCACAACAAACGCACTCAGCATCATTTGGCCCGTGGCAAGAACGTAGTAATGGATATGAAAATTCCAGTCTACAAAAACCCTGACGGCGAACTCCACCCTGGTCAATTCGCTTTTCCAGTCAGCTTCCTCATTCCCTCAAATACCCCTCCCTCATTCTATCAAGAAGGCGACGAGTGGGTAGCTTCGATTGAATTCAAAGTGAAGGTGAGGGTGGAGACTTTTGAACCAAAGGCTCCAAAACTAGAATATAAAGAGCAAATCATAATCCAAGAGGAAAAAGTACTCTTAGGTGAACCGATGCAAAAAACTGAGACCATCCAATTGAGTGAATGTTGCTGCCGCTATGGAGAAACTACAATTTCTCTTGGATTAGAGAAAAATGCACTGATGCCCGGTGAAACTACGAATTTGATATTTAAAGTGGATAATACTAAGGCAAATACAGTTTCGCGACCACCAAATGTGAGCTGGTCCAGAAGATATGGCTTGGAACTCAGTATATATTTCACACCAGACCTGTGGTGATTGATCTGCCAGGGTTTAACGCCAACGAAACCTTGCCTGAGCAAAGAGTTCAACTAACCCTACCTCCCTACAACCCTACAAAGCTCAAGCATAAAAGAATTCCATATAAAAGATTAACTTATAGCGACGTCCATGCGATGAGGGTTACTCCAGATGAGCTACATTTAACAACTCAAGGGAAAATTGTATCAACTCAATACTTTTTGGCAGTTGAACTCAATTTTACCGGTTGTACTTGCTGTTTTTCGAATCCGACGGTCATGATTCCTGTCCAAGTCTTTGTCCCTCCTTTTACTTTGGCCTATAACGATGTTGTCGCTCCGCTTGACTGGAATCCAAAAGTGATGCCAGTTGCAAATCTTACGATTGAAATGGCCCCATTCACTCCTATCACTAACTATCCTGGTGGGCAGCAGCAGCAACAAGAAGGTCAGTTGATCTACCAAATGCAAGCGAATGATAATTACATGAAGCCTCAGCAGAACTTTGATAACAACACCTTCTCACGCGTGTGATAGACTGAGGAGAAGAGAAGAAATACTTGAAACCGACACTCAAAGTCAGATTAAGAAGTAGTAATAAGTAGCGAGAACCAAGTAAAATACTGATATAGCTTCATTATTTTCGTTTCTCTTGCAGTAATAAATGGAACTTTATATGAAAATATAGATATAAAATTCTAATCTATTTGTATCAATTGCTAATTGAATGAGGGACAAGGATGGATAAGTACACTATTTGGAAATCGCCACAATAAAAGTTTGTTGGATTAATATTTTCGTTCTGCGCCGAGGATTGAAGTGACCAAAAATTAGAGGCAATAGTTTAATTGTTTTAAAAAGAAGAATTTTTCAAACTTCTAATCCAAAGAATATCTCAACAATCCAATTTTCAACAATATTTCTACGAAAAATGAGTAATGCCATTTGCTATACGAATCGCACACAGGCTCAGTGAAGAAATGAATGAGAAAGGATAGCTTCGCGAGGAAAACCTCTGACATCTAAATAGATTACATATTAAAAAGCATACATATATATATTCATAAGTAAAACCCAGTGCTGCTATTCGTAAAAACAAAATTTAATGCTTTTCAAGTACGATCGCATGTCCTTTGGCTTGAGAGAAATAAGGGATAGGCAGTTCATATGATGTACGGGCTTGAATGGGCTTGAATGATGCCCAGAGTTAGAGTCCTACGAGGCTTAGTATTTGAAATGGAAGAAAACTATTTCACTAAATATTGTGACTTTGAGCACCGTATTTTTTAAAACAAATTCTGACACTAAGGTCATTTATTTAATTATTTACATGAGTCAAAACTCGATTAATTAATAGAATTAATATACAGAATAAAAATAAAAATGGAAGCATATAAGGCAGAGAAGCAGAAACTTGCTGCCAAGTATGGTGGTGTTTTCCTCAAGCCAAACAAAGATCGCTACCAACCTGGTGAGCAATTTGACGGGATTATAAATCTGAATCTATTGGAAACATATCCTGGAGATTCAATCGTTCTCGTTGTGAAGTGTGCTGAAAAATGGATGCGCTCTTACATAACGCGCGACGGCAAGCATACTAAGTCGCATTTAGGGCGAAACAAGCACGTAGTAATGGATATGAAGCTTCCAGTCTACAAAAATGAAGGCAGAGAACTCCAGCCCGGTCAATATGCTTTTCCAGTCAGCTTTCTGATCCCCTCACAAACTCCTCCTTCTTTCTATCAAGAAGGTCATGAGTGGGTAGCCTCGATTGAATTCAAAGTGAAGGTGAGAGTGGAGACTTTTGAACCTCTTGCTCCAAAGCTGGAATATAAAGAGCAAATAATAATCCAAGAGGAAAAAGGACTCTTAGGTGAACCTATGCAAAAGACTGAGACCATCCCTTTGCGTGAATGTTGCTGCAGCTGTGGAGAAACCACAATTTCTCTTGGGCTAGAGAAAAATGCATTGATACCAGGCGAAACAACGAATTTGATATTTAAAGTGGATAACTCTCAAAGCAAATACAGTTTCGCTCGCGCCAAATGCGAACTGGTCGAGAAGATATCCCTTGGACCTTATTTCAAATTTAACTATAACGCTGTAGTGGTAAAACTACCAGGAGTTAAATCAAAAGAAAGCTTACCTGAGCAGAAGGTCCAATTAACCCTGCCTTCCTACAACCCAGAGAAGCTCAAAGTTAAAAGGATTCCATATAAAAGGTTAACCTATAATAATGTCCATACCATGAAGGATACTCCGAATGAGCTTCATCTAACAACTCAAGGAAAATCTTTAAATGTTCAATACTTTTTAGCAGTTGAACTCTATTTTAGTGGTATAGCTTGCAGTTTTACGTCTCCTACGATCATGATTCCTGTTCAAGTCTTTGTCCCCTCATATACTTTGGCATACAACGATGTCGTAGCTCCACTTGACTGGAATCCACAGGTGATGCCGGTTGCAAACCTTACGATTGTAATGGCATCTGACACTAACAATCTTGGTGGGCAGCAGCAAGGACAGCTGGTCTCCAAAATGCAAACGAACGATAATTACATGAAGCCTCAGCAGAACTCTGATTACAACACGTTTTCACGCGTGTGATATATTGAGAAGAAAGACACGCTTGAAAGATTCGAGAGAGTGAAGGATGAGATTGGTCAACTTCGAGCATCTACGGATCAAATTTCGAAACATTTGGATGAATACATTAAAGAAACTCAAATCCAATTCGATTTCAAATTGAAGGAGAATGCGATAAAATCAACCCAAGAACTGAAAGAAGCAACCAATAGCGTATCTTAGCTCCTTCACTCGAATTAAGAGCTGATTTTCATTCATCTTGATCTAGTTGCAAGAGCAGATCCACAAGTCAGGAGTTGACATCATAAAAAAG
>ENA-UOUE01001529-UOUE01001529.1-compost-metagenome-genome-assembly--contig:-NODE-1529-length-14290-cov-20.675438_pt1 | contig 14290 bp, 7 predicted proteins | sample MGYA00238146_ERZ747223 | MGnify/ENA primary metagenome ERZ747223 (study PRJEB28781, sample SAMN06268865) | compost metagenome | isolation source: single cell | place: USA: California, Emeryville, Joint... | reverse complement strand
GCTACTGTGATTGATTTTTCATTTTCTTTTTTCGATTTCCACAGAATACATACTGCTGTCGTTCTGTGGACAATGCTTACATGCTAATGCTGCTCTGAATGAACTGATTAAAATTCCTACTTTGGATCTTTCTGGCTTAACGAAAAGCTTTCAGCTCTTTTGCCATATTTGTTCGAGTCCAAAGACCAAACCATGATTAAAATAAAATAAATAAGAGTGTGATGCTGTTGTGTGTCATCAAAACTTCGATATAAGGTTCAGAGAGGAAACTGTACAGATCATGATATTACACAATACAAAAAAAGTGTCTATAATTGCAGAATTTGGCTATGAAATTTGACATAAAGGAATCTAGACACTGGAATTATATTCCTGATATAGAGGTATAAAATCTTTATAGAGCTTGGTTACACAATTTTTGAAGCATTCTCTTTCATTGGGACTGAGACCTGACTTTTCCAGCTCGAGACACTTCTCTACGCATATTTGATTCATTTCTCTGTAAAATTTTCGGTTTCTTTCAGTTTGGAGTTCCGGTTTAAAGAAACTCGCCATCTTTTCCATAAACACCTCCATGGTTAAAATTTTATCGTATTGCTTTCTGTAATTTAGATACCTCTAATTAAATTAGACAAATCTTCCGTTTTGAATAACAATAGCAGAGCAAAGTCGATTTTTGTTTTCTTTGGGTCAGTGGCAATGTTATTCATAATACAACAAATCAATTACCATCAGATATCATTTAAACACGGAAAAGTGATCATTTGAGACTTGAATAAATAGCTAATAAATATAATTTTTTTCTAAATTATACAACTGGACGGTAGGTTTGTCTACGGAGCTCTTCCATCTCAACGAGGATAGCTTCCAGCTCGTTGCGATAGTCTCTAATTTCATTATTCTTCCCTTCGATAATCTTAGCCATCTCAGCTCTTTCATGCTCGAACTGCCTCTTTATCAGCGCCACTTCGTCACTCATGCTCTTCTTTAATAATTTTAACTCATTCTGGAACTCCATCTCCCTCGCAATCAATGATGTTTCTTGCGCTTCAAACTTTTGTACCAGTTCTTCAATTCTATACTTTCTATTTCCAAGCTGAATCATTTGCTCAGAATTGCCTCGAGCTACCTCAGTTTCAGTATGAGGCTTTATGGTAGTTGTATTCTTTTCTTTCTTCTCATTCGTCGCAAGGGTCTGTCTCAAACGCGCGTTTTCAAACTCAAGGTCCTCAACTTTCATCCTTAGTGTCCTTTCATTTGAAAATTGATCTTTTGGCTTTGCTATATTAACTGTCGATCGATTCACCGTCGCTGAGTTCTCAGCTTGGCTTTCTAGCTCTAAGATCTTCTGTTCAGCGAGTTTTAGCTTAGCTTCAGTAAATTTAAGTTTCGCTTCTACATTAGAGTTTTCCTCGTTGTCTAAAGCAACTTCTGCATGATCTTCAGTCAATAACTCCACAAATTTGGCATACTGTACTCTCCCTTCCTCGTAGATATTGTTTTCTATTCTTGCAAGCGTCATCGGACACCGACCCGCATAATCTTTGGCCAGGTATTCAAAAACATCAGCAAGCTCTCGTTGGTCTTGGAAAGGCAGCTCATACTCATCGCAAACATCTCTGAACTGTTGGTAGTTAAGGAGTCCTGTAAACCGTTTATCTGCCAACTTAAAAGCGTCTTTAATCTTCATAGGCGAATATCTAGCGTTCTCTGACTGAAGTTCAGCTCGTAATTTCGCAATCACCTTTAAAGGTTGAGTCGCATCGCTCTTTTGTCGAGGTCGCAGCGTTCGAGTGCTTCCTTCATTACGCATTTTCGCATAAACTCTGAAAATATCGCCATTGATGAGCAGTTCTTTTAAATCGACCATGCTTACTCCTCCTTTCGATTGAGAGGAAGTTTGCTCGAGGAGATATTGGATCACATGAGTTTCGAGTCTCGTGAATAGGAACTTGTGGCGGCGGAAAAACGCTCGGAGCCCGGCTTTCGTAAACGATTCTGAAGAAAATCCAGCCATAAATGCTGTGAGATTCTCGTGCTCTGTAAGACCTTTCTGCATTTTGAATTGCTGGATTTTCTCATTAATTGCTTTGAAAACGAACTCTCTCACTCTGCTGTCTCGAGCAAAGAGCGGAGTGAGATTCGTATGCTTGTATTTTAGATCGAAGTGAGCGTTGTGGATTTTGTTCTTCCACCAGAGTTGGTTCTTCGACCTTATATTCTCTAAAAATTGCACTAAATTCACCACGCCTTTAATCGAAGGGTCTAATCTTAGTATAAGCGCAACAAACTCTTTAACTGGAGTTCGGATATCTTCCGCTTCAAGGATCTGGTGAAGTTGATCTACAAATACATGATCCTTTTGAGGCGGAAGGTGTAAGTCAGGATTTTGCTTCAATAGCTGCTTGATCGGGTTGATTTCAGGATTGTTTAATCTACTTTCTCGGATGCCAGCTTTTATGTTTGCTAATGCGGTAATAGCTAGCTTTTCTTCTTGATCTTCGTTGGCGAAGTCATCATCGGAGAAATCTGAAAAAATTAGTTCCTTATCCTGCAAGGGAGCCTCGTTCTGTGTATTTATTTTCTCAGTGGCTCTCACGGATGTTGCTGATGACTGCTTTTCCGAGATTGAAGACTGGTTGAGGCAGACACTCTGATTGTTCGTTCGATCTTGCAGAGCATTCGCGTTCAAAGTGTTCTCTTTACCTGCCAAGACCGAGGCAGGTTCCACAGGGAATTTAGCTTTTAAAGCGTTGTAAAGTTCGCTCTCAGTTTTATAGTAAAGAGTCTCGATATCAATCCATAACTTATCACCCTTTAGCATTGATACGTTAGTCGCCTTGGTTCCAAGCTTTTGACTCAAATCCATAGCCAATTGAATGACAGACTCGAAAATTAGCGAAGATGGAACTGTTTCTGCGTTCGGAGTGTTTTGATCGTCATCATCGATGCTGGCTTGCTCAACTGCATCGAGCAATTGTTCGGATTTGCCGAGGATCCCCTTGGTGTCTCTTGCCCGAATTTCACATTTCAGCTCTGTCATTGCTCCCCAAATCCGAAGCATATTGAGCGCTTCAGGCTGGCACAACGCTTGAATGACTTCTTGCGCTGCGAGTTGGATTTTTACGTTGGGTTTCGCATGAGCCTCGTTCTTGAGGTACTCAATTTCTTTCTTTAATTTCTGAATTTGGTTCTCATAATCTCTCAACCTAACCTGACTGCTCGCTGCTGTCGAACCGCCTCTATTCGAATGTAAAGAGACGTTCTCCTTATTCGATTCATCTGGAAGCATCTCGTCTTCGACGTATATCTTCGAATGTCGTGGGAAAGAGCTTAGCCGAGAAATATCTCTTTCAGTCGTATGCATGGTAGACAGTTTTGTTAGCTCGCTCATTTGGGACCTGAGCTCATGGATTTGTTTCTCTTGCTCTTGGATGATCTGATCCTTATGAACCATTTCCTTGTAGAGCCCTGGTTGGTCATTCAACACTTTCTTTTGGTGATTCTTAAGGAGATTTATTTGCTTTTGCGACTCCACGTTTTTCTGAAAAAGCTGGTTTTGAAGTCTCGAAACTTCCTCTTGCAGCTCTTGGACTGTCGTGCAGCGTTCCTTCTCCATTATATTCACTTTATTGGTCTGACGCTGTAACGCAGTGGTAAGTTCTCGGCATTTCTTTTCGAGATACGCGATTTGCTGTTCCTGATCCAGATTGTTCATTGATCTCGAAAAATTATTCTGCTCGAGGTTTTCATCCCAATACATTGAGTTTTGAACCTTTCCTGGCGTTGTTTTCTGACTCTGTATGACGCTAACCTCTTGATGCAGGATTGCTGAAGCATCAGGAGTATCATTTTTATATTTGTTGTGATCTTCTGCTGCTTCTTCGAAATGCTTTGAGCTGTATTGATTAAAATCAATCTCACCCGCTTGGGAAAGCCCGAGCTTAGGCTTTTTCCCTAGTGTGAACGAGGTATTTAAGAGCGGTTTGTTTTCCGGAACGCTGACTTCCGGCAACCGCCTATCGGAGAAAATGAACCGCTTGGAGTCAGGTTTGGGAGGCTCCTCTTCTTTCACTGAGAGCTGAGAAGTAGCTGAGCCTGTTTTGATTGAATGGTAATCGGATTGCTTTGATTTCTTTGTGTCAAGCAGATAGCTTGAGTGCTGAGGCAAATCGATATCGTTTTTGATCCTTAAGCTGCTGTTTTTAAGTGTTTCCTCTCTCGGTCGGGAATTATAGTTTGAGCTATCAGTTTTCCTCACTGATTCTCTCAATAGGCCACTGTCCGCAGGGATATCAAGACTCAAGTTCCTGGTTCCGCTTTGTGCACCTGTCTGTGTATCAGATAAACGCTGCTGCTGCTTTCGTAGTCTAGACGAAAGTGAGCTTTGACTGTTCTGCTGAAAATCATCTTCTGCAGCCACATTGCATCCCATGATATCCTCAGATAATCTCCTCACGCTTTCCAGTTTCTCATTAGCGATTCGCTGTAACCGGTCCGCGCTTCTCTCACCAGCATTGCTCTCGAGCTCATGCGACAGTTCTCTGATTGGCTCGGTGTGTGGAGTGCCAAAAGAATCAAATTGACCTTTGATAGGAGGAACCTTTGAATGCTGTTGCTGATCTTTGGGTTCTGGAGTCGCATCATTAGACACTCGATTAAATGCGAGTTTCTGTGTGTTCATTAGAGGAGAGCGAGTCGTACTGGAGGACATTTTGCTCTCTAGAAGCGAGTTGTGAGATTGCTGTAGCGTATATTTCTTTGCTTCGCTTTCATCGAAGCAGCTGGAATACAATCCTCCGGTCTGTTTGAAAGGGGACCCATCAGATGTGTACCCGGCTTCAGAATTTTTCATATCACTTCCCATTTGAGAGGTTTGATTATATTTTGAAGGGGAAATTGCGCTTTCGGTCTCGTCGTTATTAGTGAGAAATGAAATAGCTTGCTGTTCGCCTCCTTTTTGGTCTTTTAACAGGTTTTTAATGCGAAATGTCCTTGGGTCGTAAACTCGGTTGAAAAGCTCTCTCTCGTCGATTGATTCAGAGTCGTTCATAATTCAATTCTCTAAAGGTTTTCGATGACCTAGTTCCTTTGAAGTACAAATCTTAAAATCAAAGTTCAAATTTTTAAGCAGTTAATAGCTTGCTTCAATTTAAAACTCTGAATACTAATCCAGTGCCTTTGTTGCCTGATATTTTAGCTCCCGATAGACAATCGAATAAGCTATGAGCAGAGGACGACGTCCGTCTCTGAGACCAGTTTTGGAGATTTATATTAATTTCCAGTTCAGGTACAGAATGGGAGAGTTACCAATGTTCGCTACGCTCCCCTGCCCTTTTAAAATCTCACAGGTGAGTCTGCATGACAATTGGTCATTATGAACAAGACCTCATAAACTAGAAAAGAGCCTCTTGAAATAAGCAAATGCTATTTGCTAATGAATTAGGATAAAATATGCTCATCATTCTGTATCAAATAAATAACAATAACCTATAAAATTTATTGCCAATTTATTGCGAGTTCTTGTGACAAATGCAGCCAATGGAAAATCCAGCACGACCATCAAAGATCCTCGAAAATATTAGTAATTCTCTCTTCGTTTCTATCCAATTCAAAGCAATCTCATCTTAGTTTCGGGTTGGAAGCGGGTGAGCCTCGTCACAGGATTCAAATCGAAACCTAAAAACTCAGGACTTACCAGCCAATCTTTGGCAACTCTTAACGATACGAGAGGAATGATGACAGGTTTTACCTCCTCATTCAACCACGGCGTATCATTTGAACAAAGCATCGCCAGCTCGCCAAATCCCATGCACCTATACTCAGGGACTCAGCAAAATATATCATTTGATGTGTCTAGTCCAACTCCCATCAGAAACCCCGAAACTAGCGAAAACTTTCCCAACCAAGAAGTTCATTTACAATCTGCTATTCAAGACCAGAAAGGACTAGCTGAAAGCAACCAGAACAACCAGAACGACGAAATCCAGCAAAATAAGAAGACTCGAGATGAGGTCAAAGCCGTACTCAAAAAGGTATTCATGTTCTACGCAAGTTTTGGAGACCGTATGAACTCTGATAACATAAAGTCGAATAAAATCTTCAAAATGATGCAGGATTGTCAAGTCATCGAACCGGGAGTCTTGAACAAGAAGAGTCTCGACCTTCTCTTCTGTCAGTACAGCAAAAACAGGCCCAGCATGTCATTCGATATCTTCCTTTCTATGCTTATCAAGATTGGTCAGATAAAATTCCCCGACCAGGACCCAAAGCAAGCTTTTTTGATGCTTTTTGAGCAGCATTTGAAGCCTCTTTATGGGAATTTGTACGCTGAAACGGATATGGGCGATTACGATGTTTTGTTTAAAGAGCCATTAGACAGACCCATAGTCGCAATACTAACCAACGTTAAAGGTGTGCTGCAGAAAATGCATCAAACGTGCTTTCCTTTGGAATATGAAGTGAAAAACGAAAATCCTGAGCTGCAGAGTTATATCAAGCATAAGACTGAAACGTGTCTCGGCACTTTTTTAAAAGATTTTGATGTTTGCCCCTCTCTTCTGACGAAGAGCACAGCTTATTCGCTATTTGTCGAGGTGCTGGAAACACCAATCGAGCAGCTCACGCATAATCCAGAGATTTCAGTCATCGTTCAACCAGATATTGGCAATAGATTTACTCTTGCTAGGTTTATGACTTATCTAGCCAGGCTCGCACTCGTAGGATATTCTCCAGATAATTTTACACGCAATAATCAGGAATACTTCAAACTCAGCAACGGCGATAAGCTTCTGCTGTTGTTAGAGCGATTGGAGTTTTCAATGGGCTATGTTAATTTTGAAAGAAAAATGAACGCGACGCATAATAATCGAACGAAAATTGTCCCTAACAAGCAGTTTCTTAAAAAAGTAATACATTACTTTGATGATTAAACCAAAATAACTTTATTTATGTCATTTATAGCTTAGCGAGGAAACAGGAGAGCAATATGGAAAAGTTAGATTGGAGAATTTTCAATCCCTGCTGCAGAAGTCATCCAGCGAGTGGACCGCAAATCAGATGGGGGATCCTAACTTCCAGACACCTGAAGACGACGGCCAAACTGGCAGGTTTATGGCTCCGCCGAATCAAACTAGCTCTCTAGCGATGTCAAAATCAAAGCGAAACCTTAGCGCCAATCGCAGTACGAGTAATCTGGCTTGCCCTGGAATATTTGAAAAAAGGAGAGAATTTTTGTTGCAAGTTTACCGGTCGCATGCTCTTTTTAATGGACAAACAAATAATTACCGTCTTAATGCGATGAAATTTTTGAAGCTTCTAAGGAGTATCGGATTAGTCAAAGAAGTCTCAGGCAATTCATTTGTAAACAATTCTGGTGTCAAACTCAAACGAGTTGAAGATTCACCTCAGAAAAATACAGGTTATCAAGTAGAAAATCCGTCAACAATAAATGATTTGAGACGCGGTGTGACTCCAACTGAGGTAGACTTGATATTTATTAAGGCGGCTGGTGGTGGGACATTAAATAACCAAAGATCCTTCGCGAATCTCACTCTCGATGCATTCCGAAATCCTCTCGGCTCTCCTAATAGAAGTCTCAACGAGAGCACGTTGGCTCTTCAAGGGAAATTCCTCGACTTCGAACAGTTTCTCAAAGCTATCAAACTCATTGCTGAGAAACTGTACCCAGAGTATAGCCTCGATATTTCTGTTTCGCATCTCCTCGATGTCCATCTAGCCCTAGCTGACACAGGCTCTGGTGGAGTGAACGAGAGTCCTCTTAATGAAAATTTAGGCGTGAAAAAGCTTGTGGGGCTCCTCAAAGACCCTGACACTGTAAGTCAATTTCCCTTTATTAACTAGGTCAAAACTGTGCCATTTAGGTTGATGTGCTTTCGAAGTTAAAAGAGAGTCTTCACCCTTACTTTAATTACTATGCTGGAAAGGGCGGCCGTATGAGCTCAGAGCAATTTATGAGATTCTGCAAAGATTTTGGGATTTTTCCGGAAGTGTTGCCAAAGTCGAAACTCATCCAAAATTTTTCTGATCTCGCGACTCTCCAGCCGATTCTTCGTCAAAAAAGCCAGGAAAGAAGTAAATCACCGAATTCTCAGCCCAAAAGCCATCAAGACACTGCAGACGAACTTCGGTTAATCGATGTGAATCTATTCACAGAAGTTTTGGCTCTCTCTGCCACTGATATCGAGGACAACGTTTCTGCTCATCCAATTGAAAAAGTAACAAATTGACCCTTCTGACTGTGTTTATAACCCAATGAACTAGATTTTGTTTTTGCTCGAGAAGATGTCTCAGAGTTCTGGCCCTAAGAACACGTTGAAGCTCCTTAGACGAGGCGGGTAACTACATTTTCAACATCCTTCGTAATAAGCATTACTCTGTTTTATTAGTGCTGTGGATGGGGACTATTTCAAAGTTTTCGGGTACATCCGGAAGAAATATCACAAGTTTGCTAAGTTTGCTGAGACTACCAAGCATGCAAAGATTATCGGAGCAAAGGAAATTCCGTTTTCGTATCTTTTTGATTAAGATTATAATAAACTAAGGTTAGATTTTTCACGTCTACTTTCATAAAGGGTCTGCTACTTAGAAATATTGCATATAAACAATTAGTTTTCCTATATCTTTCCATTTTTTTTTTAAAAATGTAATATTGCCCATGTATATCAATAATGTTCATGAAATATATGATGCATCCAGCGGTAGCCCACAACTGCAGAAAACTGCAAGAAATAAGTAATAGAAAAAAAATTTTCATAAATTTGAGTAAAGGTGCGCTCCGGTTATTTTGCTTTTGCAAGGATTTCTTTCGTCATCGAAAAAAACTCACGAAAACTGATCTTTCCGTCTTTATTCTTGTCAATCTTTTTGAAAACCAAGTCTATCTGCTCTTTGTCGGCTTCTTGGCCTTTTGCCATCATAAACGACTTTATTGCAACCTCCATCTCTTCTCTTGAAAGAAACCCGCTATTATCACGGTCGAGCCTCTTAAATGCATTCTCTGCGGCTTGCTTTAACTCAGTTTCATTCTTTAGAAGATCTGCTGCTGACTTTTTTGTTGCCATCTTGACTCACGTTCGCTTTGTTATCCGCTATCTGTTCTACTTATTTTTTTAATTGATTTCCAAAGCCAATCTGATCTCTATTTAAACCCAAATAAAATACTATTTTCAGATTACATAGTAGTAGGGATATTTCCGGTCAGAGATATCGGTATGATGAGTTGCATTTTTTTTTTTAAAATAGACCGAAAATGCATTCGGCGCTTAAATTAGAAAAAACTTTGACCGAATTCACCAAAAACTCAGAGAAGAAATAGTATTAGAATAAAAGAGGCCTAATTTGTATACAATGTAACTAAAATGCTTCGGATTGAATAGTATTCTGAAGTTTGAGCCGGAATCTTGATTCCATCGCGATATCAACAACTTTGTCTCCATCAGAAATGGTTTAGTACTTTGAGTAGAGCTCTCATTGATACAGAAATTGATTATAAGTGATTTCTTTCTGAGCGCCGAACCCTCTTGACCTTTTTCCGATTTCATCTTCAAATGAAAATGATCGAAAAACTCGTGATTAAGCTGTCATTCGATTAGCCAATAAGTCGTTCCATCTCACTATTGTTTCGAATGTACGAGTAGTTTTATAATAGGGTTCGAAAGCAATTGCATACATACTAAAGTTAAAATAAGGATTTCAAAGACCTAGATTTTGATACTGTCATAGACCGTGAGACTATTTTTGCAGATTTGATGAGATGCGTGGCACTATAAAGTATGTTGCACTCAAGCGCTCTTTTGTCTCGGTCTTTCTCCCAAGTTTCTCAGTGCATAATACTTCGAATGGACTCGTTCAAGAATCATTTAGTTTTCAGGAACCAGAGTGAATCTATATCTTCTAAGCAAATGAATTAGGTTAGAGCTTTGAAAGACCAAAAAAAATTTTCCCTGTTCACAGCTCGAAAACTCACAGATTATCTCCAATCGACGCCGTCAGGAGATCTCCATCGAAATTCCATTTTATACTTAGTTCTCTATTTCGATCTTTGAAGGATGCATTTTCAAGAACTATTGGCCCTTAACCCCAATTCTTGGATTGCTGAATGATCTCCTGTTCTCGAATATCATAAACGTAAATTGTCTCTATCGGCGAGAGTCAGTAAATCCTCATTTTTGTGCCAATCCAAATCACAAATACCAACAATTTATATTCACCAGGTAGATAACTGGACCTACATAGAGAGGTGTTTGAGAGAAGATTTGGAGTCAATTCAATGGATGAAATTGAAAACTTTTTCTCCAGAGCCACCGAAATTCATCTTGCTGAGTATGGATTGATCGATAGGTTTGCGAAGCTATTTAGAAACCAACCTCAGGGCACCACACGAGTTCAGATCAATGTCATTTCGATTCCGATAATCCCATTGAAATCTTTTGGCCAAGTTTTCTAATCAGGAAAAATATTAATGGGTTTTGGATTAATCAAAGCATTTTTATCAGACTCATTTCTTAATCAATGGGACACTGGAATCTACAAATATCAAATACCCTACCTCTTGTCTTTTGAATCTCTGTAAACGAATACTTGCAGAAATTGATTTGGGTTAGAAATAAAGATACATTAGTCAATTCATTTGAAATAGCAATAAAATAAAAAGTCTTTCTAATCTATGATAGATATTCTTCCATATTCTTTAATACTGAATAAAAGATATAATATAGAGACAACAGCCACGAAGTCAATAGCTTAGAGCTGAGATATATCAATCAAATTCCATTGTCCAATCTCAAATTTGAGTTTGATTTTTGTTGCTGCAGAACCAACTGAATAGTGAGGATTTTAGTTCCAAAATTTGATAAATTTTTCATAATAATTCACCAACTCCTCAGCGCAGTTCCTTTTCGTATCACTCGCACTATACCATGTTGCTTGCGGTTGCGTTCCATCGCTTCTCTTTGCCCACTGGATCTTAAACATAAGATTTTTCACCTTTGATTGATGTGTTAAATCTCCAACTTTCTCCTCTTCAGTATATATCGCATGTTCCTCTATCTCAAGCACCTTATCAACTTCAAAAGTCCCATATATCTTCTCTTCAAACTCCGCTTTTTCATAATTTTCAATATCTTCGGTTAATATAAAAGGCTTCGAAACTTTAGGCATGATTCTTGGCGCACATTTCCTTATTTTCTTGGAGTTCCTTGCGATTCTAGGGTCATATATTTCTTCAATTTCAGGACTGCTCTCTCCTCGTTTTGATTTTATAGAGTGTTTTTTCGACTTGCCATCTTCGTCGTCGCTAGTATCGGATAACTGCGCGTTTTTTTTGAACTCTTGGAGCATCTCCTTAACAGAAAACAAGTTTTCCTCAGTTTCCCATGTGTTTTCGGTGTCATCCCAGCCGAGCCATTTGACTAAATATAATTTTTTCTTGCCTTCTTTTTTGAAGGACAAAATCTTTTCCACAACCCACAGTTTGTTTCCTAACACTTAGTTAATTGGTGTATTGCAGAGTGCTTTACCTTCATTATCAAAGAGTGATTGACTTTCTTGAAGAGGTAGCTGCTTTTTGCGAGATCTGGTGAGAACTTTATTTGACATTAGTTTCAATCTTTCGAAACGATAAAAAAATTCACGAATTTGTTTTGAATTACCGGCTTTATTTTAATTAGGACAAAATAAATTAGCGTATCAGTATCTCATTGCTTATTAATATTTGTTTGGATATTCCGTGTGGAAGGTGAACGGGAAAAGTTTTCAAAAAGAAGTTGACGATACCTTTCGATAGTTAAGTTCAATCCTAATGTTGGTGACCAAGAATTTGTGAGTTGCATGAGCGATCATTTCAAGAGATAGTATAACACGTTTAGGTTTGGTTTTTCATTCGATTGAATGAAGAAGAGACTGAGAAATCGATTTTCAGGCCAGTATCAAGAAGAACTGAATCATTCTCTTAGCTAAAATTGGTGATTTATTTTGAATCACTGCACACCACAAAAGCCCTAAAATGACAAATTCTTATTAGATTTAGAGCATTTTCCCATGAATTGATTGCGCAGAATTCTCATTTTATCTTTTCCCTTTTTTCGACAAGTCATATCTGTACACCAGTGCTTAGACAGCCAGAAAGCTTGAACTCTAAATTCCATACCACCAGTTCTGGTAATCGATGTAAAACATAGCCTTCATAAAGATGGAGTCTATTAAATGCTTGGATTCTAAATAACTTCTTCCAAAAGCATATACTGCGTTTGATTAATAAGCGTCAATACTTGTCCGATACAAAGTCCTATGATACTAAAATTTTCTATTCTACTCATTTGTTTTTTCGAATGACATGAATATCAATACAATGTTACTCATTAATTCTAAACCAAGCTTTTATTTGACTATTAAGGGACCAGGAATTTAATAAATTTGTGGCATTTTATTGGGCATTTATAGACACTACCTGCCATTACATCAGGAAGATACACCAAGATTCAGATAGACCCTACGACACATTCAGAGAATATAATTTAACTCATGAATTTCGATGATCAGGCTTCTGCTTTGGAAGAAGCTGTCAACAACAATCGATTTATTCGTGCTCAACAGACAAAAGCTATTTATTTGGCCTTCGTTACGTCGATAATGCTCGCTACTATCATTCAAGCGACACTCACTTTGTTTTACGATCCTGATCTCCATACTTTCAGCGCCAGCAATGTCGAAAAAACCAACATGATCACACATATATTGCAAATTACTGGATCTTTTTGCATGGCGATTTTGTACTTCATTCTCTTGCGACTCTCTTTGAAATCATCAAGACATATACAAAAATACCGCATCTTTCGATACCTGTTACAGTTAGCTTACAACATCTACTCGCTGGAGGCTACAATCATACCGTTACATAACTCGAATAACAGCGTCGCTGCTCAGGTGCTATTCCTCGAGGTGATCTTGCTCGATATTGCGTTTTTATTATACGAATCAAACTCTTTTGTGGGCGGGTTTGTGGTGATCGCCGCATATGTAGTATATATGTGTCAGATATCATACAATCAGCTTGTCTTACTGATCCCATACCTGCTTGTGAACGTGGTGGGCTTGGTATTCTTTCACAAGAGCTGCAACATCGAAAAAGCTTTGAGGATGACGACGCTTCTCAAATGCAGAAACGGAGAAATTTATCAGTCTTTTTTGAACCTGCTGCCAGAAGGAGTGGCAATCCTCATGGATGGCCCGAAATTGAGATACGCAAACTCTTCTATACAAAGAATATTGGGATGCACCGAAGAGGATAGCATCGTTAAATGCTTATTAGATCTAAAGAACGTCGATGTCTACACTACTGCCAGAGAAGAAATAAGGTTTCCATTAGATTTCGGAAAAGTTGCTAGTAACGACTCCCCTCCATATAAACACAGAAAGGACTCGTTTGAAGGAAAGAGCTTTCTTCTCAAGCGATCTAACACTCCAGATGAGTCCGGGGTGGTATCAAGTAACAGAAACCCGTCAGCAATTGATATTTCTTATAGCTCAAAGCTCCACAGCAGCAATTGGAACGACTCTTCGCAGAAGATTAATCTGAGTGAAAAGCCCAAAGCCCAGTATAAGCCTTCAAAATTCGATGCCTCGCAGAAATCGCAGAGCGGAAGCAGCCAGAAAGTCAGTGAAAAAGAAAAACCGTCGAGTGATATTGATAGGCCTTCAGAGAAATCTTTTTTGACTATTAATCAGAACAAAAACCAATATCTTAACATCAATATTCCTCATGTCAGCAAAAATCGAAACACTTACCTCTTGAACTTAGCAGAAAAAACGGATACAGCGCGTCAAGAAAATAATAATAAGGTTAGTGAGAGTCTGAGTTCGGCAGCAATCAAGGGAAGCTTTCTACTTCATTCAAAAATGGAGCGTGGTGAAGGAAGTGAATTAGAGCCGTCACAGCTGGGAAGTATTAATGGCTCATTTCTACCTCTTCCACAAGGAAGTCCGTGGTTAGGTGCAAGCAGAAAGCCGTCTGGGAACAACCTCTCCAGCAATCTAAGCCAAAACAAAGTCACGAGCTTCCAGATGATGACTCCTAACAGCGCCTCTGTTGAATCGATAACCGAAGCAGGATTGAAAACGCCCTCTCGGTTCAGAATTCCAGAATACGTTTCATTCCCAAAATCAATCGATTTAAGTGATAAAAAGTTTCAAGATGCTTTGAATAATCAAGATTCCCCGACCTTAAAAGAAGAAAAAGAAAGAGAAAAGGAAAGAGAAAGAGAAAGAGAAA
>ENA-UOUE01001527-UOUE01001527.1-compost-metagenome-genome-assembly--contig:-NODE-1527-length-14304-cov-12.027132_pt1 | contig 14304 bp, 7 predicted proteins | sample MGYA00238146_ERZ747223 | MGnify/ENA primary metagenome ERZ747223 (study PRJEB28781, sample SAMN06268865) | compost metagenome | isolation source: single cell | place: USA: California, Emeryville, Joint... | reverse complement strand
GCTCTCTTATCCAAAATACTACCATAGTAAGTAACACTTCGAAGGTTACTCCAAGATATCTGAAAGCGGGTTGGAAACTTGGGCGCATTACTCCAAGAACAGGGGATTTCAATTCTACCTTTACATCCAACACAAAGCAGGGCATTCTGTATAAAATAAAAGGAGATGATACAGATTTTGGAACTGTGTGGACTTTCTTCGAGAACCTATTCCTTCCTTAAGATGATTTATTGCCCCGAGCTGAGTGAGATCAATCGTTCCCAAATATAAAAATTTCCGCAGGCTCTGGGCATGGCGATAAGATATGAAATTTATCAATTTTCATATTATTGTAAAGCTTTCATCTTAAAACAAGATACTTATGCCTATTCTCTTGTTTTTTATGGAAAAGTTAAAGAAACAAAACATAAGCTCAAACAATAACAAGCGAATTATCTCGAGGTTATTTCTCATCCATCGAATCGAGGAATATCTTCTAACACACCCAAGAGTTTTCATTGTACTTTTTTCCTTGATCTAACGATTTAAAAATGCAAAATTCATTTCCGAGCTGGAAACATTATTAAGCATGTGAAAATTCAAGATACGCTGAGGTGAATTTTAGTGTTGTTGTACTGAGAGCATAATAGCTTCTCTTAACAACTGCACACACAAGAGAAATGTATTAACGAAAAACTGCAAAGTGTGCTCTCATTGCAAGGTAAGATGAGATAACTCAGAGGGAATCGGAAAAAATAAACGACATTAATAAGATGGGTCCGAAAAAGTATTACAGCAAACTGTGGAAATACAGAATTCTTGGGAGTACCCGAAACAGTTTTCTCCGCCAAATTAGGAAGGCGAAAAGCTACAGGAGTGTAGGAGTGTGAATTTAGATACTACATCATATTCTTCAATCCAGACCTAGATTCTGATACATTTTTCCAAGTATATCAACAGAAAAACGATCACTGTTGATCTCATTTGCTTTCATTTCAATCATCGGTTGAATTTCTCTAACAAATCTGCCTTTTGGAGAATTCAAATGTAGAGTGAAAAACATGGAAAAGAAACTTTCAAATTTAATACGAAAACAGGTCCATAGAGACTCATCCAAATAATTTATGCAAATTCTTCAAACTTGCTTAGCATAAAGATATCCCAAAATAAAACAATAAAAAGGGACTTTCCATGGATTTTATTTCATGTTCAAGATATTTGTAATTTTTAAATAAGCTTTATTATCTAATTATAGAACTTTATTCCATTTCGAAGTCGTCATGAAAAACAGACGAAAATCGCTTTAGTTATGAACCTCAGCATTTCCTGTAGATAACAAATTTTGGTTCTTTGAAAAAATTTTGATACTTCAATGATAATGACACAACAAAATAAGAAGTCCCCATTCTGTCACCTCTCCCGAATGTAAGCTTAGATTCTTTTGAAATATGCTTCCTTAGAACTGGGCAGGCAAATCAAACTTGTGAGCAACATGAATTCCTTTGTGTATAGAAATAGAAAAGCATTTTCATTAAAATAGGCAAGGTACAATTTGATTTCTTTGGCAACTTTGAGCTATTTATAACTTTCAATCTCTCACTCTAATGTAATAAAGGAATCGAGCTTCACGCTTGCTATCTTCCAGCATGAAATCCTTCTGAATTTCAGCCTCGTTTTGACTTTTCTCTCTACCATCTTAGTCTATTCTCAACTTCTTCTTCTAGCATGTGAGATAAAAAACATGAGTATCTTAAGAATCAAATTGTTACTAAGTCCAGTATTATGTGCAGTATTGATATCGAGTCTATTATAAATTTCAGTTTATCTCTGGCAAGACAGAATCTCAGCAGAGATCCTGAAATCGAAAGATTTTTCATCAAAATTATCCGGCAGTAACGACTCATTTAACTTCAAATGGCATCAATAATTGATCACAATAATTAGCATACTTTCTCGAACAAGTTATCAAACAAGCATACATCAAAAAAACTCATTTTTTAGTTATTTATTCCAAACCTTAATACAAAACTAGGAGTTTCTATGCTACTCACACTGGTGTCGCTCTTACGGTGTTCCATATGCCCTGAGCTTGAGTGCCCTTTCTCTAAGAGCTCCTGCTGTCTCTCTCGGCGGTTCTTCCTGCAAAGGGTTTTGAAGCCATTTCTAATTTTAGAAGATAGCCCATATGCAAGTGAGTTCCAAAGTCCTCGACTCATCAAACATAGAAAAGCAGTATCTCTAAGGGTACTTGGTGCAAGATGAGCCGATAAGATGCTATAAAGCTGAATTATCACGAATGGAAACTCGCAAATGATTAGGAACAACGGGTATAACAGCAATTCCAGGTGAATTTTTGCTTCATATCGCCATAGTTGTTTCAGCACAGAAATATAGCAAAATCCACAGAATATGGTGCTGAGGATCGCCAATAACGCCATGAACGAATAATCAAGGAACGAAAACTCAGGACTGTAACCCATTAACGGGAATATAGCAAAAACCCCTCCGCCTAAAGTCGATACAGTCAGCGAACTGGTTATGTGTTTTTTCAGCAGAGAATTATTTAGAAGCTCTTCGCCGAATTTAACTGAGACATATAAGGCGTGTGCGAAGCAGCTTATCCAGGAGACAGACCCGGCCCAAGAGAATCCCAGGAGAATATCAGAAAAAGGTGATAATATGCCCATTTCAGCGGCGAAACGGAGGCCTATATGGAAGAAAAGATCGTTGACGGAGAGAAAAATCATCATTTTTCCAAGCACGTTGCGCTGGAGTCCGAGGAGAAGAGTTATGATGATATTAAAGATGCAGCCCGACACGGATAGTAGCTCTGCGATTACCAAGGCGGCGTCGAATCCGGGGTTTTCAGGGTCGCTTGCGACTGATGTAAGCTCTGATGGGAGCTCTAGGTATTTTTCCAGAGAAAAGAGGAGACTCTTTTCAAAATTCATACTCAAGCAGCTCCGGAGTTTAAGCAGTATAGTTTTATTGAAGAATTAAATTCAGGCTTTTGTGAGTTGTGCTGAAAACCAATAAAAATAATCAAATGGTTTGATTAGACGTCTTTCTGCTTAGAAGTAACTAATATCGTTAAAAAATATGAGTTTTTCACTTGTTACTTTCAAATGATTTAGCCATTTATGACTGTTTGGCCCGCCATCAGCTGAGAGTTAAATAAAAATCTATCAAGAAAACTTTAACATAGAGACTTTAATGCTACTTGCCTAAAACGCCTTTTTCAGTAGGATTAGAGTATCTATTCAGCATGGTAAAGGGAGAGATACTATCAAAAAAGTTATTTGTTTTTTTCATTTGTTTTCAATATAAAATATTTCTGTGAATATTTGAGAATGAGATCCGTTCTGCTTGTAACAGCACACGACTAGGGATCGGGTAATATGAATAAAGGGACTAGCTTATGATTTTGAAGATCAAAACTTTTTAGAAATCTATATCATAAATTGAAGTCCATTTTCAATTACCTTGAATCAATCGAGTTCTGCAAAGTTAATAGTTATCCCCAAGATCTGCGCATTTACAATAACTGAAGACATTGTCTAATCATATTTCTAAATGAAATTTGATAATAATTCTACCAACGGGAGGCTATTTCCTTTTCTTCTTCAATTCCTCATTTTATTGTATTCAAGATGAAGAACCAAAGAAAGTCACGAAAAATTGAACTTTGTGATGAAAAAAGCTTTTATTTAGAATATTTTGCAAGATGAGCAGCATGAAACTCTCTTTTCTGATGTATCAGCAGTCACAGTTTCCCGATTCGTTCTGATTTTCACTTTGAATGCTTTTGAGATCTCCTGCTCTAGAAATTAACACAGAGAATTAGTCAGGAAATTTATGATTTTTTTACTCGTGCTCTCGAGTTCAGAAGGATCGAAATATTTCCCTTTGATTTGGGCTAGGAATAATTTTGCCTCTATTGTTGCATCCATGTATGAAAAATAAGCTTTTATAACATTCTTCTCCATTTTCATTAGTTCTTTGAGATCCCAAGGTTTTTCTTTTTCAGCATCTCGTCGGATTTGAGCTAAGTCTTTCAATTTACGTGCCTTTTCATACCAATCTTCAGCCGCGATAAAATGCTAAAGCGAGACTCAAACTCAGCGATTCAAAGATACCTGCTGCTGAACTTAGACAACGTGCCCAGTGTAATAAGAACTCCCAATCTCTTTCTCGCATCGCATCATTGATCTTCTTGATATAATTATCCAAGCACAAAATCTCGGCACGTGAGACCAATGAAAAGAACGCTTCTTCGTCATCCTCAAATTGCTCAATTCCAAGCTGAATATTGATCAGTATTGGCTTTTTCGTGGTTTGCATGGGAAACAGAATTACACTAATAAAATGAATTATTTGCAAGGTGATATCAGAATTAAATAGATAGATTAATACCGCCCAGATATCAGAATTTCTGTTGAAAATAAACAAATTGTTACACTTTTTTTATTCATGCACATGCATCTCAAGAATTTATTGGTTTTGATGCTCTCAGTCTGCTTCTAACCAGACTCTTGACAGTTGATCGATTGTTCATTTTAAACAAGTTAGGGATTTCTATCTGAATGCATTTAGGGTGCTAACTAACTATTTAATATTCGATCTCATGTTTGCGAATTTTTGAAGACCGAGCAAGGCAAAACAACATGGACATACTGCGACCTGAATGCTTTCTGAAAAGAAAAGGAGCTTCCTTTCTGAGTTTCTGAGTGATTGATTACTCAATAAACACCAAACTCTAAAAAATAATAACTGCTTTTGCTAAAAATCCAAGGAAAGCTCTGAGAGCATCTTAAATTTGCGTTTTTATGCTAACTGATCATAATTTCTATTGAGAAATATACTCACTTGGATGATATAGATGAATTTATGATGAATTATTTGCATGTGTAGAGAACGAGAAAACATCACTTTCAAAATCAATATAATAATCAACTTATGTTGTATTCTTCGAAGCTTGTGTTAGTGCTGCTCAAATGAAACAAACGGAATAGAAACTTTCTAATCAGTAATAGAAAATCATTATGAACTCAATAATGCTAATGCTATTTATTAATTTACTTCCAGTTGAAGTGAGTTCAGTATGAAGGACCTTCTCGGTCCTAAAATCTAACAGTTTCCCCGTTTTATCGTCAGATGCGCTGGCCAACATTCCACCACTTGGACTCCATCTCACGCAATAAATATCATCTATAGCAATTTTCAATGGATTAACGAACGCAAGACAACAAGAATGGAAAAATAAATGAATCAAGTGTCATTACTTGAATGAATTCCGTCAAAGGTTTTAACGATACGTGCTTCACGGTTGTCGAAAATTTTGATGTTATTGTCGGCACCAGCAGTTGCAAGCAAATTTCCATTGTTCGGACAAACATCAATCCAGATTGTCCTATCTATTCAAATATATTCTGAAATGAATTTTGAAAACTAATAAAAAAAAAAGGATGGTCCCCCCCCCCCCAAAACAAAAAGGAATAGACAGAAGATGGCTCGGGCTACCGAAGTCTCCTTTTTCAAGTTGAATCCACTTGGTTAATGTAAAAGTTTTCTTTTCAACGTCGAGGATATTGAGTTGGTTGGTGTTAGCCTTGACGAACAACAATGGCTCATTTGCAGTGATGCTCCATCTGCAACGACAAATATCATCTGCATAGCTTCTATATTCTATTTATAATAAGATAAGGAGAAAGAATTTTGTTCGACATATCATTACGACTCGCCTCGACTTTCACGTGGTAAATATAACGGTCGGTGCCCACATGTGATATCAAGCAAACCCGTTGCATGCTAATAGTTGCTGCGACTTCACCACTTGGGTTGAAATCAATACTTGAAATCAGGTTTCCTGGCTCTTAGGATGAAAACTGATTCAATAAATGAGAAAAATTATCAATTACTTCCATTAGGAGTATATTGCGAGTGCCATTTCGATTTTTTCAATAATGTTACGCTATAATTGCTCTTCTGGCTTGAATACCCAATATTAAACAAGTGGTAAGATATCTTTTCTCCAACTGGAATCGCACCAAGAATATTCCTGCGAGCATTATAGGATATGTCTCCCCAACCAACCACTATTAATTGGAGTTAAGAATCAATTTTGGAGATATTACTTCCAAAGACCTCTTCCATTGAATAAATTTTGCGAATCGTTTTCCGCGAGAGATCGAATATTTCCATGTTAGCTGATTCAGCAGAGCGATGGTTGAGAGAGACGAGTAGCTTCGTGTTTGGAACCTCTTTTAAATGGGTCCATCTGCCTAAGCGCGAATATCAAGAGTTAATTGTTGGCAAATCAAATGAGATGAACCTTGTTTTATTTGCGCCCCAATAAAGTTACCATAACTTTGCATTGTCTCAAGATCAATCATGCTGATGTTATTATTTAAGTATGTAGACCATGCGAGAAGCTTTGGAGATGCTGGGGTAATTTCTTTAAGATTAAGACAAGATCAGACGAGCGAACAGGTGGGTAGATGGTTGAATAATGTGGGTCACGGGAAGGACAACAGGAGATTACAGTTGAAAAAACATAGATTACCAGTTCCCAGAGTCTTGTTCAGCAAACTATTCATTGAAGTTTCATCTTTAACTTGTTTTGACTGTTCAAGGTTTGCGGAAATAACACTTTGATCATCATTTGTTTCAGTTTTTGGCAGCATTCCTTTTTTCTGCATGAAAATAAATTTATTTGCTTCTTGATATTAATTATTTCACTTGTGCTAAATTTCATTAGGCCCGAGAGTTCTGAAAAATAATTATGGAGAATACAAATCTTATGCCATTTTATCTTATATGATTCACGCTAACACATAACTGAATGATGTGCACTTCAAAAGTTTTGCTGCATTATTAGGAATCAACAAAATTATGTGTTTTTGTTTTGAGTTATGTTTGCTTGGATTCAATATATTTTAATGAATTCATGATTACAAGGCAAATTGCATTAAGATCTGATCTTGAATAATTCAAAGAGTAGCTAATTGAGATGCGTGAAAATGAAATGGCCTAGAATCTATGTTGCTTTTAAGAATAGTAGAAAAAACCTTAACAATGAAGTTAAAGACGCCTATTGCGCCCCAAATGATGATTAAAACTCAACTATATTTTACATTATCGAGAGATTTCTCTCGTGGAGTTTTATTACAACTGGTTGAACGCTCGAGATTTCCTCTCTCTTAATGAGGAGATGCAAGGTTTTCAGAATTTCTAAGAAAAAAATGTAATTTGAAAAAATGCTGGTCACTTTGGAGATATTGTTTATCTCTTAATTGAGTTGATACACCTGTAAAATTTTAGAAGTCCAAATGAAAATCCGTTCAAATAAAAGTAAGAGAGGGTTAATCCCACCAAAAAACAAAAAAAAAATCGAGGAGGAGACGAACCTGACTCGTGTTTGGAGACATCATAATATTATATATCGCTTTTATGTAGAAAGAACAGAACAGAAGCTGCTTAAGTACATCTAACAAATTAAGAATCCACGCCATCCAATAAAAAGCAATGAATGGTTCAAAACATTAATAAATTCATATTTTTCGCTTAAGGCTGGTGCTCTCTGTTATTATTGAACCTTAAGATACCCCAAAAGTACCCAATTCTTTTATCTGCAACTTTAAAGCTGAGAAATTCTTGAAGAAATTTATTCTCTTCCTCAAAAGAGAACAATGAAGCATGGTACTAAAGCAATGATGAATGCTTTTGCTCTAAAGTGAGCTCTGCGATAACAATTCTAACGAATATATACGTGATGAAATCAAAACTTTGAATTACTCTCCAACTTCTGAAATAAAATATTTATTGATGATCAAAGATCCCGAAAACTGCTCAACATCCGCTCCAAAAGTCAAGAGCTGCATCATCATTAACCAAGATAAGGTTCTTGATCCAATCATCACATCCCGAGCTCCAACACAAGACGATTTAGTCGTCCAACAAGTTGATGAAGGAATTTCCTTTGTTCTTCAAGATGGAAAGCTCATCGTTAATTACCTTGACAAGCTCATCAACGATCACGGCTATTCACTTATTTTCTACTCAAACCGCAAAGAAAAACAGCTACTCCACATTCTCAATCTACTGGATCAGGCCTGCCAACGAGAAGGATTCAAAGAATTTCCCAAAGCAACAGCTATATTCGTGAAAGAACCTCATATATATCGAGGCGTACGAGTGAGCGACCCTGTCGTTATTCAAGACCGACCACACAATGTCCTGATCGCTGGATACGGCTCACAGTTTGGAGAAGAAATCGACATTCTCGATGGATTTTCCAAAGTATTTCACATTTCTAACGGCGAACACAAGAATCACACAATAATTGACAAAAATCCCGTTCTTGCTGAGTCAGCAGCGAAGAAAGCTTGGAATGCTTATGATACCAACTCAACTTCCTTAAAAGAAATTCTGGAGAGAGTTTATCGAAAGGTCCTTGCCTCCGAAAAAGAAAAAGCACAAGAGAAACCCGAGGAAACTACTCACAAGCCAGATGAGCTTTGGAACGAACCTCTTATTTCGACCAGGAAATTCTTTGTCACCGCAGATAAAGTGCCCGGCGGTAGCTCTCTCAGCAGAGCTTGGTACGAAGACGAAGACGGGAACAAATGGTTTGGGAAATGCTCGTACAGAGAATTCCTTGAAGGATCTAACGAAGATAACACGTATCAAGCAAGTAATTTCGAAGATTACAAAGAATGCCTTGCAATCAGAATCTACGGCCTCTTTGGCGTCACCATACCTCAAGTGACCCTAAGCAAGCAGTATTTGAATGAAGCCTTAAAGAAACTCATTCCTAAATCAAAAGACTCGAAAAAGCCGAGGCTTCATACCATGTCTCGAAAGGTCGAAGGATTCGAAGTGCTTGGAAAGACTTTCATTAACAATTATAAAAAGGACTCACTAACCGAAACCTGTATGGACGTTGAAGGCAAAGGGAGGTTGCTCTTAAAAGGCTATGGGAGAGTGCTCGTGATTTCTGTCTTGATTCATGATTTCGATTGCCTTGGAAACTCTGGAGGTAATATGGGATATATCATCAAGAAAAATTCAGATGGTTCAGAGTACGCACACCTCGTGAAAATAGACGCTGGAGAGGCGCTCTCATTCGCACAAGACATGAGCAAAGCTCAAAGCCTCGCCAATGAAGCGAGCAGCAGGACAGCGTTGCTTGGAACAGGCGGACAGAAGATTGAATTCAATCAGCTGACAAAAGCTGACCGAGAGGAATTCATTGCAGCAGCAAAAGATATTCTCGAATTTCCTGACAATAAACTTCGAGAGCTATTTGAGCCTTTTCTAAAGCTCGACAAGAAGTTTGGCATTATTCTTGAGACTTTGCTGCGTCGCAAACAAAATCTGCTGGCTTCGTTTACTCCCGAAGTTGAAGAGTTACTCAGGACGAACATTATAAAGCTCGAAGAGGAACAAGCTGAAGAAGCGATGCAAACATGGGGCAAAACAGAGAGTAGCACTGCTGGTTTGGAAACGAAAGAGAAAACTAAGCTAGTTCTTGATAAAGCGCAGCTCGAAGCGTATCGACTGGCCACTCTTAGTAGTGAAGGGTTCAAACATTATCAAGTGCCTCAGCAAAACCAAATGTTCGTTGGCAGAGACGCTGAACTGACAAAAATGAGAGAATTTTTCATTGAAAACTCCAATATTGCTGGATGTGCTATCGTGGGAGGTGCCGGGTTAGGCAAATCTCAGATCGCCATTGAGTATATTTCTCGGAATCATAGAGAGTTTTATTCTCGAGTCGTTTGGCTGCACGCAGAGATGAGCGATTTGATAATCGGTCAAATGCAAATTTACTTGGAAACCTGTTTCAAAATCGAGTTTGATCCTCAGGATAAAGACAAAAACGCCACTATTTTAAACACCTTTTACCAAAAGTTAAGTGAAGAATGCGGGACCACCCAAAAGAAAGTTTGCATCATCCTCGACAGTCCAGAGAGCATGCTGAAAATCTCCGGGTTTCTCCCTTCTCTGGCGAATTATCCTCAGCTCATGGCTGATATTGTGGTAACTTCACGCTATACGAAATGGGAAGATCCTTTTTTGTTGGTTATCGACCTTCAGCATTTCGGAGTGGCTGAAACGCGAACTTTTATCATGAAATATTACCAGGTTGAAGGCGAAATGGATGAAAAATTCAAGGGACTGGACAGGCTGACCGATCTGCTCGGAGGGCTTCCTTTAGCTATCTGTCAAGCAGTTGCCTATATCCAACAAAGCGGGATAAGCGTTGCTAAATATTGTGAGCTCTTTGTTAATTCACAGCAAGAGCAATTCTCTGATAGCAAGGAGGAAACAGCTGTAAATGAAAGAGCCGAGACAGAAGGAGTGAAAGGAAACACATTAAAAGCTGTAACTATAACATTGACGCTGGCATTAGCAGATTTACGGGCCAAGAGCCAAGATATTGAGTCGATCTTAGACGTGCTAGCCTATCTTGCGTCAGAGAATATTTCATATAAAATCTTACAGGATTGCTGGAAGCATTTTTATGAATATTGGGTGAAGAAGAAACAAGAAAACTCTGAAAATATGAAGCAAGAGCTAAAACAGCAATTTCAGAAGGCTTTAGAACTGCTTATAGCAAATTCAATAGTTTCTTGGAGTGGCAGTCTCCAAGAGATTGAAGAAAAAGTCGACGAAAACGTTGAAAGCGATGGCGGGAAATTGGGGATGGTTCAAGTGCATCAGCTGACACAATTAGTGATCAGAATAAATCATGAAAAAAGTGGTATTTATGAAGACTACTGTAAAAGAGTTTTTGACTGGCTAGTAATCGGGTTCAATCGTGACTATACTAATCAGGACAAGGCCGAAATGGCACAAGCGGCACAACTGGTTCCTCATGTTGTAAATTTGGAAAAGCTACAGAAAAATTCCGACGAAAATAAAGACGCTTTGCTTGACCTGATTGGAAGTTACTATTTGGAAGGTGCTGGTAATTATGAAGCCGCTGTAAAATACTACCAAAAATCGCTCGATCTGAAAGAAAAGTCGCTAAAACTTAATGGAATATGTCATGGCAAAGAAGAGGTCCTAATTGCTGCGACACTTCGCCAGCTTGGAAAAGCATATGGAGAGCTAGGCCAATACGAGAAGATGAAAGACTATCTAACTCGGGCCTTAGAGTTCGCAGAACGAAACATAGACCACCAATTAACAGCTTCTATCTATATGCATCTAGGAAATGTCTGGGGAGACATAGGCGATTACGAAAAAAAGAGAGACTACTTAACTCTTGCATTAAAATTCGTAAAGCAGCACGCACCTGGGAATCTCGTTATTGCTGCTCAAATAACTGCCAATCTCGCCAATGTCTGGGGATCTTTCGGTGATTTTGAAATGAAAAAAAACTTGCTAGCTGAAGTACTCGAGATCATCGAAAAACAATATGGAAAGGACCACGTTCAAACAGCGACCGTCCTTGAGAATCTCGGGAATGCATGGGGAGAACTCGGCAATTATGAGAAAAAAAGAGAGTGCACAGCGCGAGCAGTCGAAATCATGGAAGACTACTACGGCAAGGAGCACATTAGTACTGCCACCGTGCTTACAAGTCTCGGAAACGCTTTGGGAATGTTGGGACATGAAAAAGAACATCTAGAGGTGCTAGCTCGAGTAGTTGGAATCTACGAAAAGCACTATGGAAAGGACCACGTTCAAACTGCCCAACAGTACGCCAATCTTGGGACTGTGCTGGGAGCATTAGGTGATCACGAGAAGAAAAAAGACCTCCTCACAAGCGCACTAGAGATCATCGAAAAGCATTACGGAAAAGAGCATCCAATGACGGCTATCACTCTAACAAACCTCGGAAACGCTTGGGGAGCATTAGGGAACCCGACGAAAAGGATAGAATACATAACTCGTGTGGTGGATATTTATGAGAAATTCTATGGAAAAGACCATATCAAAACCGCCAAGACTCTCATTGATCTTGGGAACGCGTGGGGGTCTCTAGGAGATTATCAAAAACAGAAAGAATACCTCACTCGTTCGCTAGAAACTGTTGAAAAGCAATACGGCCCAGAACATATGGAAACTGCTGTTATCTTGGGCAATCTCGGAAACGCGTATGGATTTTTAGGAGATCTTGAGAAAAGAAAGGATCTCCTCACAAGATCCTTGGAAATATTTGAGACTAATTATGCAGGGGATCTCCTCCGGATCGGTGCCACACTCACGAATCTTGGTAACGCATGGGGAGATCTCGGCGATAACGAGAAAAAGAAAGACTACTTGACTCGAGCCGTGGCGACCAAAACAGATCTCTATGGCAAATCTCATGTCAGTACTGCGTCCACATTAAGTAGTCTTGGAAACGCGTGGGGCTCTCTGGGTGATTATGCAAAAAAGAAAGAATGCTTAACCCAAGCGCTTGAAGCGTATGAAAACTACTATGGGCCAGTTCATCTTCAAACCGGTGCCTTGCTGACTAATCTTGCAAGTGCGTTGAGTAAGTTGGGTGAGTGCGAAAAAGAAAAAGAACTTTTGATGAGAGCGCTTGCAATATATGAAAGCCACTATGGTGTTGGCCACTTGCACACGAGCAGTCTGCTAGTAAACATCGCATACGCTTGTTTTCGACTGAATGATTTTGAGACAGCGTTAAATTATCAAGCAAGAGCACATCAAATCTTCCTCGAATCGTATGGTGAAAACAATGAATATACAATTGATTCGGCAGACTTCATTAAGCAGATTACAGAAGCAATGGCAGGTAGTGATGCTCACAATAATTCAACAGCGATAGCATGAAATTGATTGAAAAAGATAGTTGAAACTTAAGGCAATTTGGCCGCGGCTACAGTATACAGAGTGAGAAGATTTAAACTTATATTGATATATAAAAATTCACAAGAATAAAAGGAATGATAAGAAAAATTCATTGAGAAAGTATTAAAGATGAAATAAAAAGTCTTTCTTAAATGTATAAATCTTAGATAAGTTAAAAAGTCGTCTTAAATGTGCGAGTTAGAAAGGTTTCAGTTATGTGTTAGATTGCTAGGATTTGTTTTGTCTTGAAGAACTCTTTCATTAACTGGCTCTGTCCTCCTTAAGGAATTCAAACCTTTAATTCACTTCTTCTGATCTCGGGAGCTCTTGTACTTATCGCAGCGCTTTTTTACATCGAGTGGTTAATTTCTGATTACATTAAGAGAGAAAAAATCCAACTTGAGCAAAGATTAATAAAATCAAGAAGGATAAATAGTCTCATCAGTCAGGGAAGAGTCAGATGTTTCCTGTAAATCCTCGCGAATGAGACTAATAAATGATCTTTAGGATTTAAAAGAGTAAAATAGCATGCCATGTTTTTAGAGACTCCGCAATTACAATACAAAAATTAAATATTTATTACTAGTGCAAAGTGAAAATTCTGCTGTTGACCATGCAAAGAACTCAAAAATCAATGCCGATCGATGTTGAGCGCGGAATTGAGCAATTTGAGGGTGACGAAGAGATATTCTTTTCAATGCTTGATCGTTATGAGGATCTGGATTTGAATAGCAATATCAATGCTATCAATGATGCGATGGGAAGAAAAAGTTGGGAGAATGTACGATTTGACGCAAATTGGGTAGCAAAGTCAGCAGGTATCTTTAAATTATCAAGTTGAATTTTATTCTGTATTTAGCATATGCAGCGGCTGAAGACCTGAAGAACGAGACCTTTAAATTGAGAGATAAAGCTAAACTACGGCGGGATGCTCAATGGCATTTTCAGATAAGCAGCCCAAGATCTTAAAGAACTCATGGAAATGGAGAAGGATATTTTAGAGGCTTATTTTGCATACATGGGTGAAGTAACAGAGGTAAAGTTATTCCTAGCCCATTATAAAGGGATTTATTTTGATCCTTCCGAACTCAAGAGCACTAGTAAACATCAAAATCCCACGATGTTCTGACTAACTAACTCTTATTTTATATTCCAGAGTAGGAGATTTCAAAATTATTCAAAGTGAAAACCAGATCTGAGAAGCCAGATGGTGATGTATCAACTGATAAAACCTCAGAAATTAAAATACCAGGCTGTTCTTTTTGCAGAATATTCTAAACAATCACTCTCGTTATATGAATATTATTAGCTACTTTTGTTGTGAGCAGATTCGTTTCCTCTCGGGACCCAAGCCCCCGGATATGGGTTTAAAACCATGTTTTGGAAATGCTCGATTGTTTTGGTGAACGGTTGTTAGGTGTAGCAACAATATATATTCTGTATTCAAAACTTAGAAACAAATTAACCAAGCTAAAACTCTCAATTTTATATTTACAAAAAGCTCTCGATTACTTG
>ENA-UOUE01001526-UOUE01001526.1-compost-metagenome-genome-assembly--contig:-NODE-1526-length-14307-cov-22.533802_pt1 | contig 14307 bp, 11 predicted proteins | sample MGYA00238146_ERZ747223 | MGnify/ENA primary metagenome ERZ747223 (study PRJEB28781, sample SAMN06268865) | compost metagenome | isolation source: single cell | place: USA: California, Emeryville, Joint... | reverse complement strand
GATTAGTAGTACTGAAAGTAATATAATTTAACGGTTATGATCAATGCAAAGTCAGTGAAAAAAAAAGCAAACTCCACTATATTCAGTGAGATCTAGAAGAATCACGGCGATCAAATTTTTTTCAGGAAAGAAGGTTAGCTTAGCATTATTTCCGAGGGGCTAATGTCAATTTTTCAGTGGTTTAAAAATTGAAAATCATATCCTACATTTGTTTGTTTTTTTATTGGTCTTGGCTCTTCAATTCATTTGCAGAGATTTTCTGATCTTTTCTTTTCTTTATTTGCTGTATTGATGTTTGAGAAAAAATTAATAAAATCATACCTTAAATTAAATCTTAAATGACTGAATCCAGTTTGAATCAAGTACAGATTGCTGAACATCTTGAGTTAAGTTTTCAAAGAAAACTGAACAAAAAATAAATTGACTGATCTCATCAGAGACCAAAGACTATTATCACTCGTCAACTGGCCTGTCTAACTAACTCTTCGTCTGCGAAAATGTTAAAAATCAATATTCATTTTCGATCGAACCCACATTTTTGTCTAACTCAGTTCTTTTTTCTTTCCATAATATATTCTCAAACTCCATATTGCTCTTTACTAAATTTTACTTAATAACTTTCAAGATTCTTCTGATTCTTTTTAAGGTTTATTAATTTTACACGAGATCGATAGACTTATTTCATTTTCCGTGAGCAATATTCCATTTGTTAGAATATATCTATGTCTGAACTTGTGCAAACGCGCTGGGAACAGAGAGCAAATTAAGCCTTAAAATTTAATTAACTAAACAACATAGGTTGGAAGAGTCATCGGCACACCTTTTTTCACACTAAATAATAATCAGATTAGTACACTGGCTCTCGCTTTAAGGAGGATACCTCTGGAAATAATGGTAGATGAAGTCTCCAACAATCACCAACTGGATCAACTGCGCCAACATTGTGATATGGCCAACATATCCCTTCAACTGCAATTAAAAGATAAGCCTAAATGCAAAATTCTTCAAGAATTACGATTCCCCAGCTGTCGCCTTGAACTTCATTCAATTCATGGAACGAGAACAACCAGAAGACGAATGCTAGCACACGTGAGATAGTTTGACTTGCGACATAATGAGAAGTATAAGATTCAATTTCTCCGCCCTTAATTAGGCCATGAAACGGTTAGTTGAGATAGAAGAAAACCGCGTACTTTCTTTGAGAACAGATAAATCTGAGGGAACATAGCGATCGATTCCAGATAGAGAGAAAATGCCCAAGCAACCTATATAGTTCATTATCCACAAGAAGCATTTTCCTCTTTACATCAGATGTGTATGAGCTATTAACAGAAGGGTGCACGAAGAGAGCCAAAAAGAAAGTTGGAGCGATAAGGAGGGCGCAGTTCACTTTGTCAAGTTCCTTGTTGTAAGTAGATTTGAATTTCACCAACATCAAGTAGATCAGGACTATATCATTTAGTTAGAAAGGCCGCAAATCACACATATTGGTACATATTGAGAGTCCCAGGGCTGATGTCTCGACAAATCTGTAAACAAAATCTCCACTGGAGTCGAGTGGAAGGTATCTTTGAAGTTTTACATCCAATTAATAACCAATAGCAAGAGGTAGAGCTAACCCTTCCCAGAAGAGGATTGAATAAGCTTTGAAGGTCAAGCTGACAGCATAGCATATCATCGTTTGCATAGATAACCCTCCTACGTCTCTGGACTTCCTCACTCGAAGAGCGATGAGGAGAAATCCAAACATTTGAACGATTCCAGAGAGAGTCAAGAAGAATGAGAAGTCTCCATCTGAAGCAACGAAGTATATGGTGATCACAGCCAATACAAGCAGACCCTGGTATGTGAGTATGATAAATTTTCATGGCGAAATGATAGTATTTACCCAATAAAAGATATCCTTCTTGTGATTGCGAACAAAGTTTTGAAATTTCACTGGGTCGGTTAATACCCCCTTCATGGTGCTGACTGTCCTATCGAAATTAGACATATCTTTGGCTTGGCAACAGTAAAAGATTCAATTTGCTTTTGGAAGATTCCCAAATAAATTATCAATAGCTAAAATACGTGTCTTAAATTTTCAAATACGTTACGCCTCTCGATATCGCAAAAATGTAATCATCATTGAAAGTGATGCCATCTTAAATCCAAAAAAAGTTCTTTGTTGACGCTCTACCTTGTCATAAAGAGTCCAACACATGATCTGTGATTAATTTTTTTGATCTCTTGGGAGTATAAAGTTCACAGAGAGAGAGCTAACGGCTGATGGTTAGAAATATATTAAAAGTGTGTCTTTGCTAATGAATTCACTCCCAGAATTTGAGGAATAGAACTATCTGGTTCCAGAAGATGAAAATAGGTAAAAACTGGAATAATTTTTATAATTTAAAGCATGGAAAAACCTACTACAAAGCAGGAAAATTCCTACAGTCTCCTAGCAAAAGAAGCTCAAGGATGTAAGTTTTAGTGAGTATTATGGCGAAAAGTAACTGCTATGGATTAGTCCCAGGGATCATTGGGCTGAGCAAGCCTAGAGACTCGTCGAAAGAAATGACACCAGAAGGTATTCACATTTGTTCATTGTAACGGAAAAAATAATCGATTAATCCATAATAAAGAGTCTAGCAGCAACCTTATGAAGGTCGAAGAGCAGCCACCCACCATCCAATCGAAGTTGAGGCCTCCAAATTGGTTAATCGCTCAAAAAGCTGTGTTAGCGTAAGAAGATTTGAGGAATTTTTTCTTGAATGCCTCTAGTGCTGCCAACCGCACCCAAGACCACCGAGGAGACTCCTCAAATGAAATTAAAAAAGAAACAAATTATTTGGACACGCTGTTTGACCTTGCTGAGAAAAGCGCTTCAAAGAATGACTTCGATCAGGTAGATCCCTGAGGATTTTCCTCTCTGATAAGCAATATCATGCAACGCTAGGCCATCAAGCAATACAAAAAGATCATCAAGATCAACCCAAAATACTGTGAAGCCTGGGCAGCATTAGCTTATTGTTCTTCAATGAATAACGATCACCTTGAAGCCTACGAAGCTTATAATAAAGCATTGACTATCTTTCGCGCTAACCGCGATACTAACTCATCGGAATTGAATGAGGAGTCCGGGAAATTCGAGGAGCAGCTTTGGTATGGGAAAGGACTTGTTTGTCAGAAGGTACTTTGCTTTTTTTTGGTCGAGTGTTTATTTTAACTTCGTTAACAGCTCGACAAATACGACGAGGCCGAAGAAGCGTTTAGACATGGGATAATGCTCGGATTCACGAGTGACATCAAGGGCGAAATGATGTATTACCTTGGATACATACTGAAAGCAAGGAACAATTATGATGAAGCCGCGAAAATAATGAGCAATGCGATACTGACCGGCGCGTTTTCTACTAACAAAGTAATTGAAATAGTCAGCTCGATTGGCAGGTGTTTTGAGGATAGAAAGAGGGTAATTATTGAAGTGATTATCCTAATTCTTACTGAAACAATAAACCCATCAGTACAAAGAAGCGTCGAGATTTTATGAGCACGCATTGAGCATGGACCCAAAAAATCCATTCACACTTCAGTTTTTGGGGTGGCTTTGCTTTTTCCAAGACCAAATCGTAAGAAAATTGAATTAATGAAGTAATTTTGATCATTTAATCCTAGAAAGAGGCGCTCGTCTACCTTCAAAAAGCTGAGAAACTTCAAACCGAAGAAGAGGCAGAACTGCATTACATGCTCGCTCGATGCCACTTGAGGCTGAAGAATTATCCGCGAGCGTTTGAGGATTTCCAAAAATGTTTGAGCATCAACCCTGTTATCTCGTTTTATTGGACGTCCTTTGGAATTTGCTTTGCGGAACTCAAACAAGTAGATTTCATTTCATTGGGCGTTCCAATTTTAACAAAATCTTCATTAGTATAAGCAAGCTCTTGACATATTTAACCAAGGCATCAAGTTAAACCAACACAACCTGGAAAACTATTACAACACGGGAGTTATTTCCGAGATACTTGGGAATAAAAAAGAAGCTATCGAGTACTACGACCAAGCATTGGCAATAGATAGCAATCACGAATATTCAAAGAATAGAAAGAGAATTTGTCTATCATCCAATTATACTCTACCCACAGAGTAAAAGTTTGAGCAATATCTTAGCTAATTTTTTGTTTTTTGAAAAGAGCGGATTTTCAGCATACTTATTTCATGCTAAGCTACCTCAAATTGTCGATGAAAGAGAAGTTGGACACGCATTTCAAGAACCCATACAACACGAACGGCATGCATCAATTATACATCGCTCCAGCTTCGCTGTCGCTTGAGCCTAAGGAGAAGGTACAGCATCAACAGCAACAACAACAGCAAAATTCTTACAACATGTCTTCGATGATACCCGAAACCAATATGAATACTTCTAATTCGTCGATGCAGCTTTCTCGAGGTCTTCCTTCCTATTCAAATACGATATTGACGATGAATGGCCAAACGAGCACGATTCCACAAAACAAGTTTCCAACAATTACTTCTCAATACTCAACTATCATGGACACTAATCAAATGAGGTTTATTTATCAACCGCAGCAGCATCAACAATTCCAGCAGCAGCAACAGTTGCATCCACAAAGTTTTGGACTCATCGATCCAAGTATCATTATCCCCCGATTTATTTTACTGATTCAATCATAGTGCAACGACAACCGCTCACGACTTCTTATTTCAATCAAACGACCATTGGGAATAACAATATTACTGGAGGTGCAATAATAGGAACTTCAATGCTGGGAGGTATCTACAGCAACAGCATGGGGATCATGGGAACCCCTCAGAACTCACAAGATTTGAATAATTTATCTGGATTGAGGTTTAATAATACTCAGTTCGGTATAGTTGGAAATAATTGGCAGGGATCCATCGAGATTGAAGATCTCGGGCCAAGTAAAAGGTTACAAGAGAAACCAATTTCCCAGGGGTACTTCTTCCCTAACAAGCGATAAGGTCATCATAAATTTTAACTATTCTTGCTAGATAGGTTGTTATAATCTACTTTTATCTTCTTTTTTTAACTATCGGATCTGTTTTTAATTTCTAATTCTAAATAAATAGCCGAGAGTTTTATAACGAATGGGGAAAAAATGGAAATAGCTACATAAGAATATATATATAATATATATATCTATTAGTTTAGGTTCTTCTTAATTATTTCCATATTTTTTTAATTTTTTTTTTGTTGGGTTTGATATGCCTGACAATTCCCATGATGAGTTACCAATAAATTTGTGATTTTGAGAGAAATTTATCAAAAAACGCCTGATAGCATTTATTTAGCAAGATTGCAAATTTACTGAGCTATAAAAGAATTTACCTCATCTTCTATAAAACTAAGAGACTTTTCCAATAAAAATACCCACATATGGATAAAAAAACGCCTGAGAATAATTGATAGGGACCACTCAGTTCTCTACCTTGCGGAAATCTTTCATCATCTCATCAATCTTTTTAAAGTAATCAGAGGTCTCTGCTCCTTCCTTGCTCTGTTGACCATCTAGAGGTTGATTGTCTCCAATGGTTCCCGATGGCTTTTTCTTTTGGGGAGATTGTCGGAGCTCATCGCTGTCTCTTCTTCCCATATAGGGGAACATTGTCGGCGAGTAATGCTTATCGCTAAGAAGAGTCGTATATCTATCTATTTCTTTGCTCAGCTCTTCTAACGCCACCGTTTGCATTCCTTTATCATCGTCATCAAAACTACCTCGATATCCACCACCATTTGAGCCAGGATACTCGGGGTTATGACTTCTGTGACTCAGACTTCCATGTTTCGGCTCCGGTTCCATAACAAATCTCGTGTTCACGTTTTCTTGTAGCTCATCCAGCAAAACGCCGTTCTCAGCAACAGTACCCGTTTTCCCGTCATAGAGCTTCAGTGGCGCTGGCCCTCGGAAATCATATTTCCGATTTCTATCCTCGTGTGGTCCTCGAATATTAATCAATCTATCTCGATTTGCTCTTTCCAAGGTAAATCCAGATTTATCTCCCAAATCATATGGGTCAGTGTGGAAAGGATTGTACCCTCCCATAGCAACTCTCTGCTGGACGCTTCTCGCCTCCAGCTTCTGTTCCGCAGTGAGATTCAATTTTTCACTCAAGTCTCGAAGCTGTTGAGCGAACATCTTCCTTCCATTGAGAATTTCAATTTTCAACATGTTCACTTTATTAGGGAGCAATGAAGTCTCGTACTCATCAATGTTGCTCTTTCTTTCCGGCTGCGGTGTGTTAAAAGAGGCAGCTTTGATATGCATTGGAGGCACGTACTTCCGTGGAGGGTTTCTGTCGTACATATACAACTCATTTTGATTGAAAGACTTGAATTCCAGACTTCGATAAGGAACTGGAGGTCTCTCTTCAATACTTCTTTTAGGTTGGACCTCCAAGGACTGAGCGACCACTGGAGGATTTTCCTCTCTCTTTACCGGCGGGATTGCTCGGACTTCCTGTTCCCGAGCCACATTGCGATTTAGTTCAACCATCTGGGCTCTGAATTTCTCCTCCCAGTATTGCTCCTCTTCCATGAGTTTTCTCTTCTCTTCTTCTTTTCTTTTCGCAACCAGCATGCGCTGCTCATTAAGTTCCTTTACCCAAGCTTCCTTCATTTGCTGTCTTCTATCTTTCCCGCCGCTTTCATCGTAATTCGTGATCTTTCCTGATCCATAAAACATATTTGTGTTTGAGTTAGTGCTTTGAGGTTCAATCGAGTAAGGTTTGTTCAAAAGCTTCTTTAGAGGACTCTCAAAGCCAGTGCTTGGTGTTTGAAATGGATTGTTGTTATATGGTCGTTCAAATATATTGCGGGATTGATCGTAGCCTCTCATGTAATTATTTGAAGAGGGCGGGTAATAGTTTGGCTGAGGTGTAAACCCAGTTTGTTTCTGAGGCGAGCCATAAAGCCTCTCCAATCCTGCGCCTCTTTTGGTATTGTAGGCGAGAGGATCTTCTTTTCCATAGGGATAATTATCAAGACTCTGTCGTAAAAGGTATTGCTCTTCTCTTTTCCTGTTTTCATCGAGACTTCTTTTCCGAATTTCCTGCTCGCGGATCTGATCTGCAAGCTCTTGGCCGTAAACATCCTTTGAAATACGTGGCTGATAGGGTGCATTCTTATTAAACCTCTCCGGTGATGGAGTCCGATTTGGGTCCGTGGACTCTCTTGGCTGAAGGTATCGCTCCTTGAAAATGTCTAAGGTGTCCTTGGAAGGACCACCGGTAAACCCTGTTCTTCTGGGTTGGGAAGACATGATAGTGGTGAGTCCAGCAAATTAAAAGAATAAAAAGGTAAAATCACAAAGGTTATGTGAAAATTAAAACTGTAATAAAACCCTTCTGCGGGTTATGCTTGAGCCTTCTCCATTGGCGAATTCTTTTGAGAATAGACGATTTCAAACCTGCTTCACCAAAAATTAATCAAACACAACGAAGAATTTGAATTCACGAAATTTTATGATTTGCAATGATTATATTTTGACTATATATATATTAATAGGTAAATTTTTTTGCATGCGAAATTAATGAATTACTTCAAGGAGGGAAAAAAAATAAAGATGTCCAACAAACACCAGATTTATTAATTCTTAATTTTGTTTCAGCTTTTTCGATTGAAAATATTAAGTTTCCTCTGCAATTAAAAAAAGAAAGAATCAATCAATTTATGCAGCGCTACCATTATCAAAGGAATTTGCAATCATTTTTATAGTTTCAAAAAATTCCGCTTCATCTTTGGTTTTCAGATAGACCTTGTAGGCAGCTTCGACAGCGTTCTTCGGTTGGCGAATTCGCTGTCTGAATTTCTCGATCTAAATAAGGGCCATGGATAACTGATAGCTCTTCTATAAAAAAAAAAATACCTTTGTGTCCGAAAGTCCTAATTCTTCCTTCTTGGTTATAATAAGCTTCATAATAGCTTCTATTTTTAACTTGTAAGGTAAATCTTTATTTATTTGTTTACTCCTAAGTAGCGTTGAGTCAAGGATCCGAAGATTCTCAAGAAATTCCGCCATATCTTTCGTGACTTCCCAGCTTTCAAAGATTCCATCGATAATTTTATCATTCTCTTCAATCATCTTCAACAAACATTGTTATCGTCTCTACAACTTGAAAAAAATACCTTGAAAATCTGATCGACATTAATGATTCCTGTTAGTAACTTTTTTGCGAGGAAATTCTCAAGATAGTCTCTGCGTTTCTCGCTTGCACTTTCGGGCATGGCTTTTTTTGCTGATAAGCTATCCTCATAGTTTTTGATGACTAAATTTGAGGTTAAGCAGAGGGAGTTTGATGAACATCACTTTGTTCTTTGCTTTCAGCAAAATCACTAAGCTTCTTTATGAATTCCATCTTCGTGAGGCTTCCCTTCTTGAATTCGTTGTACATATCGGCAGTAGTAGTGTTACCTAGGCGAATAATCTAGCCACAAAGTAAACAGTGTTGAACTGTTTTTTCAAGGTTTCCAAAAAGTACCTTCTCTAGTGTGATTCTGGTTTGGAAAGAGAGGTATTTTCTGATCGAATAGATGATTTTCAATTGATCCTGCATCATGTCGTTGAAATCAAACAAAGGATCAGATTGTTTCTTTTTAAACAAAAGAAAACAGTTATGTCAGCCTTCAAGATGAAGGAAAAATGTTTTTCTTACAGGGTGATGCCTAAAAAATTGAATTTTTTCGATTTGATAGAGCGTATCCAGAAACTCTGCTTGATCGCCAGTGTAGAGGAAGACCTCGAAGGCAGACAACACGCTGACCTCCTCTTCAAGGAACAAATAGATTAAAGAATTGAAGTGCTTCTCTGCAATGTATCCTTCGGCCTAATCCAAATCATTCTTTGAGCATATACTACCATCAATTAATTACCCTTAGTTTCGTTAGAATCATCTCAAAAGTTTCAAAAGTCGCCAATCTTCTCTTTTGAGTAGGGCTTGACACTATAGATACGCTACTAGGATCTATTTCCGCCATTTCTCTTTGGGAGAAGTAAAAAATCGATGCTATATTATGTTAATGATGACTTTGTCGTTACCTTATTTGTTTTTCGACGGACTCGGTGTGCCCATTTCTCTGATACTCAAAAACTAACTCAAGCAGACCTCTGTAATGTTGATCCATCAAAAATTCGAGCTTGCTCTTTTGAGGCTCCGTGAGATAGGTTGCCTCTGCCATCATTTTGTCAAAGACTTCTCGCTGGTAATTGAGAATAATACATTAGAAGTATAATCAGCTCTATGATTACTTGGAAGGGTTTTTGCCCTAACACATCATGAAAATGATACAAAATTTCCTTTGCATGAGGCTTTATCTCCGTCTTTGATGGAATGAGGGCCGATTGATAAGTCATTGGCCTCGGACTATTAGAGCCCCAAACTTGTTCGCCTTTTTCTTCAGGACTATCGTTTCCGCCGGATCCGTGAAGCTTTAACTTGAAAGACTTTTTCCGTCCTTCACTTCCATAAGCATGCAATAAATCATGGTATTTGTTCTTCGAGACTTGGTCTTTATGATCAGCCTCAGATTTTTGTTCGAGGATATTGTCCATCCTCTCCTCCTCATCTTCCTTTATTAATTCCTCTGCTTTTGGTACCTTGCCCTCTCTCTTTTCTTTTTCTTTTTCTACTGCTGACTGTTCTTCTGCGCTGGCTCTCTCCTTAATAGGGGTCTCAATTTTCTGACCGACTTCGGTTATTAGATTCAGTTTAATAAGTCCGTTATCTGGTGGCTTGATTCCACCAGTCGATTCACTCTGCCCCAACGTGCGTGATTCTTGGAGGCCATTTGCTGATACTTTTGCTTTTTCATCGGTTTGATGGAATATAGGCGATCCTCCTGGACGAACCTTTAGGAGAGAAATGAGCTGAGGGAAAACACTATTATGAAAGAAAATAGTACATTGGTTTCGACTTTAATGGGTGGTCTTCTTTTCTGTAAAGCTTGCCTAGAATCTGTAGAAGAAATAGAATCGGAGCGCTTGACCGGAGGCGATTCGAGGTCTTTTGTAGACTCTTTGAGAACAAGTTGCAGATCAGCTAGATTTCTATCGTATTTAAAGCATTGCAGAGCCAGATATATTGGAGTGTCTGGATTTGCTTTATTTGCATTGATTTTCTCGATTTCGGGTTCAGAAAAGTTAGTTTTGAGAAATTGAATCCAGGTTTTCTTCGCAATGGATCTGAAAGCAGGAATACATGCCTATTATAATGTCCAGTAGAGTAAAAAAGCCGAAAACATAGTAATCGCTACTTCAATCCCCTTATCATCAGTCTGGCAGTCAGTCATTATTTCGATGAGGAGGTCCTGATTTGTTTCTGCTAGATGGAACAGCATCCCATATTCTTCAAATTCCAGCTCTTTGATGAGTTTGTTCTCCTTTAACTCCTCAATCTGCGCTCCATCAATTGAGCATCGGTGATGAATGAGCATATTACCTGAGACTGGAATGAATCTTTTATAATCTCTGACTTCTGTTTTCGCGTTGTCCTTTCACTTTCTTCTAGTTTGGGTTCAGTGGTAAAAGGTTTCATGCTCTCTATCGAGTGTTCATCGATCTTCATGACTGGTTGTAGGTCAGATTTGTCCTTCACGTCAAAAGAAACAACAAATTGTTCCTGAGGTGGGGTTTTCTCTTTCTGTTGGCTAAATAAGGAATAGGTTAAGAGGACCAGAATTTTGTAAGAACTACCTGTGAGCCTCAAGAAAATATGAAAAATCATCGTTTTTCGGGGACATGACCCTTTGGCCTTTTCGTCCGGTTGAACCTTCATGCTGTCCCAGATCAATGACCTCGTCTTCGAATCTCACCTTTTCAAGCTTTTTTGGAATTGAGCCTGTTTTTGGAGATTTCGCTCTGCTTGCAGAACGAGCTCGCTGCTCTGACTTGTTTAATATTATTCGCTCGAGAGTGTCCAATAGGTCATCTTCGTCAAGGTCGGATTTAAAAACGTCAAAAGCCGCATAGACCAACTCATCTCCCTTATCGATGAGCTCTTTCAACAATTGGAAGCTCGATCGGTCTCGAATTCTTTTTTTCACAACTGTCTCTACAAGATAATGGAGCTCCTCTCTGCTTAGTCCAAGCTCTTGAGGGCTCTCTGGACTACTTGATTCATCCTGAACTTTGACCCTTTCAAGGAGATCTAGTATGCTCTTGGATGCGACCGCGAACTTTCCGGACCTTAAACGGGTAAAGGTCGGTTTGAATTTTTTTTTAAAAAAGTACTCTGCAAACTTTTGCGCTATCTCTAAAATATCTCTCTGCTCTTCAAGCAAGTTGCATTTCAAGAAGTAATATTCTTTTTCTAATGTCACCAAATTGTGAAGTTATTGGGAACCTCAATCGAGGCATACCTGATATATATGAACGAGACAGCAGATCGTCTAGAAGCTTCTTTCCAGCAGCTTTAATTATTGAAAATGAATCGGCTTTTCGAAGTTTTTTGCCCCCTCGACCGCCAGTAGCTTCTGAATCTAGAGTGGTCAATAGCATTTTCGAGAGTTCAGTTCTGAGGCGTTCGTATTTTGCTTCTCCGTCAACAGCAAGGATGACGCTTGCTCCTCTGAAAACAGTCACCATTGGAAACGTAACGCATTCAAACCGCGAACCCAAAAGGCTTGCTGGATCTTTTGTGATAAAGCAATAGCCCTCAATTTTATCTGAAACAGATGAGATGGCTTCTTCAAAAGCCTTGCATTCCATTGGAAGTCCATGCTTGTGCTTTACAAACAGCACTGCTGTCACTCTTTTTCTTATACTCAAAATTTTCTGACTGAACTCTTCGAAATCTGTGATTAGCTTGATAGACGAGCGGGTATTCAGAGAGCGGTAACCGGAGCGGGACGTGTTATTGGAACTTTGTGAGAGTTCAATGAGTTCGCTTTCTATCTCTGAAGGAGTTGCTGACTCGACGACGATTTCATGAGATGAAACACTAGGATTTCGAATGGATTCGTCTAATATTAGCATATAAGGTTCATTTCTGATATAGCGAGGCTTATGTAAGAGGAATTCAAGGGTGCAAAGGTTTCCTGACCATGCAAATGAGTTGTTTAAGAAAAAACAGCTTACCGTCGGGGTCTAGCAACCCTTTTATTGTTTTGTTGTGTATATCGAATGTGGACGAAATACTTTTTGCAAGCTGAGCTGCGCTGTCAAATTCTTTCCAGCGGAACTTCTTGACTCGATTTTGGTGCTTGATGGCTATGCTTTCTTTCTTAGGCTTGTTCATTTCTCTGATATCTTACGAAAACTTGTTTTTCAATATTCACTGAACGCGACATAATTTGTGAGAATAAATAGATTCAAAGAATATCTTCTTTAATCGTTACTGAAGATCCAGGTAGCTGACATTTAAGAACCTAAAATTCTATTGAATTAAAAAAAAAACAAAAAAACAGTGAAACTTCTGACAGAGAAAAATGAAAACTCATCAGATCCGTTTTGAACATTAGTATTTTGTCTTATATGTTATTGATATGCAGATATATAAGATGTTAGGATAAAATACTTTAATTTATTTTACTTCTATCTCCCTCAAAATGTATTTGACGAAGATCATTTTTTCAGTTAAACTATGAGTGATACAAAAGGAAGTGTCATTGATTATTTCAAATCCTGCGTTCCATCTTCTCGAAAATGTTTATATCCATTGCAATCATTTTTGTATGTAATGCAATGTTAAGCTCTCTTCGATGAGTATCCATGAATTTATTACGATATTCTTGAAAACTGCATTTGAATCCCGTCATTCTCATTCTTGGTTTTGCGCCTTGTTGAAATTAATCATTCTCGATAAACTTAATTCGTTTATAAGCTCAAGGAATTATTATTGTGGAAGAATATACAGCCACATTATCAATTGGTTACAACTAAATGGACGAAAAGCCGCTCATTACTCCTAAAGTACACAAAGAAGCTTTGCATAATCTGATCTTCTCTTACCTAACTGGACATATACTATAATTTAGAGTGAAATAAAGAGCAACCGAAGGACACAGAAACCAATCACTAGCTCTCCCCTCAAGGATTCAAGTCCAAACAAAGGCAGCAACAATAATGCTCACATGGCTCAGCCCATAAAACCATTATCGTCGAAAATCATTCCGAATTCAGACCCTAAGACTCCATTCGCTATTGTAAGATTGATACTTATTTCATTAAGTCCTTACATCCCACACAATCTCAGATGATTGAAGACCAGAAAATACCTTCCAAGTCAGCGATTTATGATTTTAAAGCGGAAGGAGCTTCTGGAAAGAATATTGTTCGAAGTCAAGTATCTTTCACTAAAAATAGCTATTGACAAATTGAATTCGCTAATAGGAAACGATATTCAAGACTCCAATCAGAAGTAGAAATTCACAAATCGTAGCTTTAACCAATCGGAAACAATTTTATAATTATCATTATATTAGAGGAGATCCGCTTCCGAAGGCAAAAGAATTTCAACAAAACTCAATGTTCCAGAATGTCCTTCCGAAACACCAATTCTTCAGAAATCAGAAAGTGCAACAAATATAACTCAGTTACCTCTTGTTAAGAACGAGTCGACGCTGAGTCCTACTCGCCAAAAAAATATACTGACGAAGAAGGAATTAAGTCCCCATCGAAAAGTTATACCTTCTCTCTATCAGGCCAGAGAGCATGGACAATATTATTTCCCTCAAGAATACCATCTTCTTCGAGAAAGCCAGCACCACCATGATGAGCGAAGGTCTCATTACCATCATCGAATTATCGACCATTTGAAAAGAGCAGTCGAACGACAGTCTGAATTCATAGAGAAGATCAACAACTCCATTAAAGAGTTGGCAGAAATCCAGCAGAAGACTGAGGGGAATCCCACCTACAAACAGAGCCAAAACGAATTTTTCATCCAGAGAAGAACCAACCTCAGTCCCAGCAAGCCGCAGAGTAGCTTGAAGAGTTTTGAAACCCGAGGCAAAAACCTGAAAATGCGACATCGATCTCCGAGCCCTATGCGCACTAATAGATTTAGACCAGATCGTTCTAACAATAACTCAGCAATGGTGACAGGTGAATCCTTCATGTCAAAGACGAGCAGGGAAAATGATCAAAAATTGGATCAATCACAAGATCAGAGCTCCATAAATGATGAAGAACAAACTGATAGGGAGGATAGAGAGACTTTGAGAAAACATTATTGGAGCAGGTTGCAGTGGCAAATGAACTTGTTTGGGATTCCAGTATTAGGGAAGCCTCCAAATTTGCCAAATTTACCGATTGCAAATCATTTGCAACTCATGCGACAAAAGCAGCAGCA
>ENA-UOUE01001524-UOUE01001524.1-compost-metagenome-genome-assembly--contig:-NODE-1524-length-14321-cov-21.102499_pt1 | contig 14321 bp, 17 predicted proteins | sample MGYA00238146_ERZ747223 | MGnify/ENA primary metagenome ERZ747223 (study PRJEB28781, sample SAMN06268865) | compost metagenome | isolation source: single cell | place: USA: California, Emeryville, Joint... | reverse complement strand
TCACAGAAATGACCTCATCCATTGCGTTTGAAGGCGGCTTCAACTCATTTTCTTTTTCCTTTCCTTCAGTTCCTTCGGTACCTTCGTCGGTGGTTTTGCCTTTCTTCTTCTTTTTGACCTTCTCTTCACCGTCCTTCGACTCTTCGATGGCTTTGGTAAAGGCTAATAGGTTCTGCTTCATTTTCTTCTCATCTCTAGCGTCTTTTCTTTCTCTTCTGTCATTGGGGTTCTTCGGTTTCATGTCCGAATAGACTGATTTATCACTTTTATTGTCCTTTTTGCCAGAATTCGATTTTCCATCTCCCTTAGTGCTGGTACTCTTCTGCTGCTTCTTCTTGATGACCACGTCATCTTCGTCCTCTCCGCCTTTAGCGTTCCTTGATTTCGCTCGGCTTCGCTGAATTTCTTCGTATTTAACCGCAGGCTGTGCCGTGGTCAACTAATTAACAGTACTTACTCAACCAATTCAAAGGGGAAAAAAAATGCTTACAGCTTCGTTTTCCTTCTCAATAACCTTTAACACTGAGGCAAAACGCTTGCTCAGCTCGGCTTCAGTTCGGGACCTATCAATGGTAATTAGATTGAGCTCCCTCGGCGCTGATTACTTGAAAAAGGCGTCGAATTTAAACAGCGGTTCTCTCTTTATCGCCTGTTTGATTTTTTCCCAACTGCCTATACAAAACGCATGAGCCCCTTCACTAAGCCTCAGAGTTTACCATAGCCCTCTCTGTAATTCATGTAAACTAAAAACTTATCGTGCTCGAGATTAAAGTATTTGGATCTTGATTTGTTATAGATGTTCGGATTGAACTCGATTTCTTCCTTAGGGTTTTTCAAATGAGCGCACTTCTTATTGATCTAATAACAAATTATTAGCTTTACAGCGACAATAGAGATGCTCCTACCGTTTCTTGAGCCTGTCGTCTGTTTTCCAAAGTCTGCTCACCTCTTTCAATGTTTCTCTGGTATTTTTGGTACTCAGGCAGCTCCTCAATGCGCTTCCAAAAGACTTTTGAGTACTCTTCACATTCTTCTGGCGTTTTAGTTTTCACATGCTAGTTACCAAAAAGATTAGCTGTTATCGCTCCATACCTATTTACCTGACTGATCGCCTTGAAGTTATTGCGTCCGAACCTTTCGCATCCTTGCACGAAGCAATGGAACTCATTCTTATTCCAGTCAGTGTAGCCGCTTTCCCAAAGCTCATCTTTCTCCTTCCTCTCGGCCGCAGTCAATCCATTGACCATTTCGTCGTCATCTTGCTTGCCAAGCTCTTTTTCCTCGTCCATTTTTTCGGAGTCCTTGGCGCCGCCTTGCTTCGTTTTATGGGTTTGAAGGTAATCATACTCCTTCGTCAAAAGCTCAATCAATCTTTCTCTGTTATTGAAAAATTGGAATTCAGGCAGCTTTATCTTCGCTTGCTGCTTCTTATCTGTGGTCTTCTCATCTCGGGCGAGCTGATTCAACTCGTTCAAGTTATAGGTCCTGACTCTCTTCTTATCTCCTCTTGTTCGCAGTTCTTGATCCAACCTTTATTTGATGAGAGATATCGCATTTGTGATTATTAGCAAATTTTACTTTGTATAATATGCTTCATTGATAGCCAGCTCGTCCTCTCGTCGCTTCTTTTGATAGTCGACATTATCGAACGTGTACAGATCCAGCGACCCAACCGCCAAATCGAGAAGATTGTTTTTGATGTTAAGCCGCTTTTCGATCTCCTCGTTTTGCTCTTTAGTCTTCCTCTCGCCTCTCTCGAGAATCATCTCGATGTCTTCGTCAGTGAACGTGCCGGACGTTTTAAATATCTAAGGCATTATCATACTCAGCAATGGCAAAACTACTGCTCATACCTCGCTAGCACCGAATTGAATAATGTCTTTAAGCTCGTCTTTCGTCATGAGTTTATTCTTCTGCTGGAATCTTCCTTGCTGAATGACCAGCGTATCCCACTTAAGTTTGATCGTTTGACGCTCGATGATCTTTTCCTCTAGCGTATTCTCGCAAATCAGTCTGTAGACGTTAACGGGGTTCTTCTGCCCGATTCTGTGAGCACGATCCATGGCTTGAAGATCGACCTGAGGGTTCCAGTCGCTGTCGTATAAGATAACCGTATCAGCGGTAGCCAGGTTGATACCCAGTCCTCCAGCACGTGTAGAGAGCAAAAAGATGAACTTGCTGCTGTTTTCAGCAGTGTATTCCTCAATTTGTCTGTCTCTGCTGTCCATGTCAGTGTCACCGTCAATTCTGCAGTACTGGTACTCGCGGTAATTGCAATAATCCTCGAGGATATCAAGAATACGAGTCATTTGAGAGAAGATCAAAACCTGGCGTTTTTCCTTCTTGAGTTTCTCACATAACTTGTCTAAAATGATCATTTTGCCGGAATTTTGAATAATATGGGGTCCAAGCTCAGGTAGCCCTTCCTCCTCCACACCATCGAAGAGATAAGGATGGTTGCAGACCTTTCGGAGCTGCATTAACAGGTTGACGTAGAATTTCTTATCATCGTTGACAGTTCTACCAGCCAAGATCGATCTGTAGAGATTGACTTGCGTCTCAGTGAGACCGACGAACAGATGCACCTCTTTCTTCGGAGGAAGACTCCTATCAGCCTCCTGCTTCGTTCTTCGCAGCAAGAACGGCTTTAAGATCTTGTGGAGCTTCTGAACCATCTCCAAGTTGTCTTTTTGCGCTTCCTCACTGCCTTGGTTCTTCGTGTTTGTGGTCATTTCGAACCAGCTGTCGAAAAGATCAGACGACTCGAAAAGGTCAGGGAGAAGGAAATTCAGCAAACTCCAAAGCTCGTGAAGGTTGTTTTGAAGAGGAGTTCCGGTAAGAAGCAGTTTATAATGAGTTTTCAGTTCTCTTACGTTCTAATGGGATAATAATGAATATAATTTGCGAAGGGAATGGTTACCTTAGCCAACACGCTCATTTCATTTTTGATTTTATGCGCCTCATCGATAATGATATACTTCCATTGGAATTTCTTCAAATGTGCCTTACAGAGGTTCAAACCTTCGTAACTTGTCAAGCAAATATCGAATTTGCCAGGCTGTAAGTATTTCTGCATGATTTCGTCTCTTTTGTCTTTCGTCGCGACCAATTTGACCACTCGTGCAGAAGGGAGCCATTTGCTAATAATTACCATCAATCAATGCATTTTAGCTGTTATTTACGTGAATTCTTTCATCCAGTTGCCCAGCACACTCTTCGGACCCAACACCAAGTGAGGACCGTGGATTTTCTTAAATTCCTTCAGGAAGGCGAGAAGAGAAATCGTTTGGATGGTTTTTCCGAGACCCATTTCGTCGGCGAGAATACCGTTGATACCGTTCTCGTATAAATTAATCATCCAGTTCAAACCAATCAATTGGTAGTCTTTAAGCGTGCCGCCTTTGAGAACAGAGGGCTGTACAGTCAGTCTGGTAATTTCGTCTTCATTGTCATCGAGTGCTTCATTTTCCATTCTATCCGAAGGGCTCAAAAAACTCACTTAATCGAGCAATTACCTCATCAAATCTGAATCTTCGTCCTTTTCATCATGCATGCTTCGATGCTTTTTCATCGACGCTCCTTTTTTTCTGGATTTCAGAATTGTTAATTAACTTTCCATTGAATCAAGCCAGCGGTTACGTTACTGTTTTCTCCCCCTTTTTAGAGACGGAAAAATGGGCAAACAGTTCTGCCTGCTGTAAAAGGTATTTCATTTTGTTCGCTCTGACCTTTTCCTAATTATCACGTGGGTTTAGCGGTTATCTGCGAAGAGCATTACGTCGTCCTGAGACTTATCTGTTGCTTTATTCTGCGCTTGAAGCTGCTCGAGGAAATTCTTCCTCTCTCTTGTTCTTTTATCTAATTTATCCAATTCATGTCTGCTTTCTTCGGGCCCAGTGCCATCAGCTTCGGGTTGACCTCCAGCAATTTCAATATCACCGTCATCTTCTTCCTCGTCCTCTTCACGCATAATTTCTGGCTCTTCAACGTTCATTTTTTGAGTTCTAAAGCTTTAAAAGAGAGTTTTGGGATTGTCGACCCTTAAGATTGATTTAAAATTATTTGGCAGTGGAAAATTTCCTACCTGTGCGAACTAAGCCAAAAAGTTCAAATTAATTATCAATTTCAGCGCGGGAAATTATTACCCCCGCGGACAGAAAGACTTCTCCATTATAATAGTAAATTAAGAGCAAATTCCTACAGCAAGGCATTATGAGACAGTTGGCATAGAACGAAGGGTCTTAGGTGTTAAATGATGCATAAAAGAAATCGAAAATGATGATCTCTCATGAAAATGAGTAGGGTATTTCATCATTTTTCGGAAAATTTAGAGTGAGACGTGCTCTTCGATAATTTGGCATTGTTCTCTAAGTAATTACCGGGGACTACTCGAATGAGATGGTTAACTAATTTTTGTTTCTACTTTCCTTGCAAATGATGATTCTCGTCTAGGAGCGCTGCTATGGATAACTTGTTTGAATATGCCGGTTTCAACTATTTTAGAGAGCGGAGGTGAGAAAATAATATGTATATTGTCTCAACACGGCATATTCAGCGCCGGTATATTCAAAATAATTACCATCATCATCAAAGTTATGTCGATGTCTCTTAGCTTGTTGTGTTATGAACCACTTTGATTCTTGAGCCAATGGCTATTTCTCAATATATAATATAAGGAATCTTTGCGGCTGAACGAAAAAGCCTATATTTCCTTATTATATAGACCAAAGACTAAGTTTGTTATAATAGGCCTGTCTCAGAAATAACTAACTGAGCTGAAAAGAGCAAATTCAAAATGGTTGACTTTAAAGGGATGGTTAGAGTGGGACAAACTCTTCTTTCCTCTGAAACTAGAGAACTAGAATAGATTATTGTCGCTTTTCTGAATAATTGGTATAAGCAAACTGCAAGAAGTTGCATTTATTGCTGAAAAGTACTGAAATCTCACTATTGTGCAGCCTTAAGAAATCATTAGGCCCTATCAGAAAAGTCCCATTTTATATGAAAGCGCACTGTAAGAGATTTTTGAGATTTGATTCCCAATAAATTTTAACATTCCAAAAAAGTCACCACTGCAAGAAACACCAAGATGCAAGACAACGAAAACCAGATCATCGCGCTCATAGAACAACACTTATTGAATACTTTAAGCAATGTCACTGATATTCGCTCCCAAAGCGAAAAACAACTCGTTGAATCCCATAATTCGCCAGAATATCCATTGTATTTGCTCAAAATCATGGCCAAAAACGACTGCAATCCCAATCTTCTCGACCTCATAGCCTCAACGCAGTTTGTCCATTACATCAGAAATAAATACAAGTAATTTCCGCATTCACTTCTCCAATAATCGCCAATTATCTCTAATTCAAAGGGGATTAGAAACCGAAGTTCGCACCGTTATCTCAGAGAATCTTCTCAAGCTCATCATCCAACTAAAGCACCATAAAGTACTCGATTTTCCCCCTTCTTTATTGAGGATCTATTAAATTTTAGGTGGCAAATGAATTGTCGAAGGGAGCTCAACTGATGGCTTACATTGACTTTCCTAACAGCGTCTTGATGCGAGAATCTCTGGTCCTTCTGAACCATTTGTCCTATGCATCTCTTTCTAACGAAAAGAAATCTTTGGTCCTCCAGCTGATACGTGGCCTCCTGAAGGATATTTACCTCGAAAAACATAAAGTTCCGCAGTTCAAAGCGGACATCGAAGAACTCTTCTCAAAGTATTTAAGAGAAAAACTGCAGTCATCACTGGTCGAACTCATCGAGTACTTCGCGAAAATGCGTGAGACTGTCGTCGCGCTTGTCAATCAAAAAACCATCGGAGAAGGAGGTCTGCAATTAATGAAAAACTGCGCTGAGACCTCCGCTATCAGCCTTGCGAAGTGGATTTTGAAAATATTGTCGCTTCAGAATCTCGTCCTGCCACAGTATCACCTCGTGACTGAGTCCAAAGTGATCAAACTTTCTCAGGATCTTCATACGATATGTAAGAATTACTCATTACCTCGGCATAATACTTATTCAATGCACTTCACACAATAGACTACCAGCTGCTGGCAAGCGTTTTGGATAAAAATCTCGCCGAATCGCTTGAAATCCAAAAATTTACAGAGGATTTCCTCTATCTCATGAAACAAGCTGAAAAGATCCTTTTCAAGTCAATAGAAAAGCGCATTGTCAGCATCAAAGAGGCTCAGGACGTCCTGAAATATTTTTATGATTACTACTTCGCCCCTAACTCCTCCATTCTATTCTACGCCGGGAAAGTTGTAGACCTTGATTCTCTTAACCAAGAGAAATACATGATGCGGATCAAAGAGTCATTGATCATCCCTGTGATGAAGAGTGGTGAAGCGAATCTACTTCTACAAGCGATCAAAGCCTTTTTACACGTTCTCGAGTTCTTCGGGCACAATAGTCAGGTAATTCAGCTAATCTATTCTCGTTTGGTAAAGTGGCAATTGCTGCAGGAGACCATCCTCTGGGAAAACGAAATTTCGGAGCAAGTGACGGCTGGAGCGAACATCAAGGGCTTCTTTTTGGAGAATTTCCAAAATATTATAAACTACTGCTCCAACGCGTTTTTAATCATGGACTACGAGGATTTCTGGAAATTGAATTTCGAGGCAGAAGAGTACTTTAGTGAGGAAATTACCCGTGCTCCGGACTATGACCTGAGAGTAAGATTTCTATTCTGAAGGCCAGTTTGCTAAATAGCCTTTTCCCATGAAGGAGAATGCGATCTCTTTGATAAAATTAATCATGAATTACGTCGATGAGAACCTGATTTATAAGCATACGCTGTCCCTAGTCAAAGAGCTAGAAGCGAGCTCGAATGTGCAGATAACGACTGTGAAAGACGCGCTTAGGGTATAATTCTTACAGTTATTAGCTCGTATAATTGAAAGAAAGAATCTTGCTACTACTTCTTGAACAAAATGTACCCAGACACAAAGAATCACTATGAGTTTCGGGAAGTTTTTGTCAAGTATATCACCGGCGACCTCGCAATGAAGACACCTCTCTACGACGTCATCAAGTGCCAGATTGTTCTCTATCTGAAATGTTATCTCAAGTCTATCTACCACATCGATAAAGAAGAAAAAAAGTTCTATTTCATCGAAATTTGCAAATCTCTGGCACAGGAAAACACCCTCAACACATGCATTAGGTAATCATTTCACTGGGTTTCTTTTGTATGATGATGCCCTTCCAGCCTTCTCGCTTTAGATACGTTGCTGGTCCTTTTCGAGATCGATTTCGGCCTCACAGAATATTTCAGCGAGCTGATTGAGTTCATCATAAAGCTTATGTCAAGAACCCGCAATCTAGAATCCAGATCCACTATTCTGAGCTTTTTGAAGGTTAGCTTACGAGAGAACTTCAAGGGCTCCTTCGACACTCTTTGGTCCTTCTCCGAGGAGTTTTTCAAGCTAAATGGCGAATCCAAAGAATTTTTGGTGGTGAGGTCCATGTTTGTCGACCTTGTCGCCAATTTGGTTAAATTCGACAGCATGCCAGCGGAAGAGGAAACAAAAAACACTGCGAAGCAAATTTTGGCTATAAAGTACCTCGATATCTGTTTGGAGACTGGATCATTGGCAGAAATTTATCTTTTTGAGGTAATCTCAAGGGAAATAGTTCTCATTGCTTACTCGCATGGCTAGAGCGGGTTAATTTTGCTGTTCAGGCTTTTACACAAACTGAGCGAAAGAGCCTATCATCAGCAGATCGCCGAGTCCCTCGCGGAGCTCCTCAAGCGATTTGACAAGTTTGTTCAAACGAAAATCGATCATCTGCCAATCTTGTTCCTAATTCTCGCTTCCGCGACGAATCTGGGCTCTTTGCCGATAACGAAAGTAATACCCTTTGCTTTTCTAAGGGCTAACTGATTCGTATAGACAGTAGCGACGATAATAGCCGATCAGTTCGGCGTCATTTTAGGAGAAGTGAGAGATGACGCGACTCCCATAATATTCGCGGCAATCGATTACTTGGCCATTGCGAACAGAGAGTGCTTTGTGTTGATTATGCCGACCCTCCTCTCGAAGGTACCAGCGCGAGGCTTAATGGTTTATATTAACCTTGGATTAGGGCATAAAACGTATTCTCGACGATCAGAATAGTGACAATTACGTGTTGAAGAGAAACTTACTAAATATCATCGCGAGAGGAGTGTTTCTGCTAGGAAATCAGTTCACGGAGATATCTAAAAAAATCGACGAGACTTTTTCTACACCAAACGTGCTTTTCGAGTTTTATTTGAAATGCAACGAGTTCATCCCAGTATATTTTCCGTTGATTCCTTTCCCATTAAACTGTCTTTCTCATACATTAGGATACAGTATATTGTGTGCAGAGTGACAAGAAATTCTGCATGATTTTGGGTTTGTTCCTCTTCAAAGAGACGCTGGGACAAATACAAGCGAGCATGAACTCTCTGGAGATCAGCCAGATCGATTTGAATTCCAAGTACAGTAAAACCGAGAAGTGTACCGCCATCCTTCGTGGGCTGGCGACGATCGCCCATTCATATCAGGAAATTCAACAGAAACTGCTTTGTAAACCTGACCATTGGATCCATGTTAGTGTTGAGGGAAGTATCGAACAAGATACGCTGCTGGCAGACTTAACATCAACAGAAATAGGAAGAGCAGTCCAGGTAAATAAGATCTCTTTGGAATGGGTTTTTGAAAGTTTATTGATAGCTTATTCATCAAGACAAGTTGTTTGAGTTCGACATCATCGCGGAGCTAAAGGCGCTGGTCGCGGCAAATTACGAGCTGTTACTCCAAAATAAAAACGAATACATTGAGCTTGCTCTTAAAATTATAGCTGCGATATGATAAGTATTAGAATCTCTTTGAAATTTATACACGAGCATGGGTCTTCGTGACTCTTGGTGTACCTCTTCTTGTTGCTGTTCATGTATTTAAGAAAGCTGTCAGGTGAAATTGAATAAAGCCATACAGAACGAATGACTGTTGAAATTCTTTTAATACTAGTCAAATCCAAAGTAGATTTTACGAATGAATATTCATTGACACAGTAAGACATGCAGTCCTCAGTCTCTAATTTCGAAGAAAACAATGCAATTGATACAAATTCTATGATTTATTAAGATTCTGCAATTATCTAGCCATTTCCTACACGTGTTCAATTAATTGGAAGGCCAGCCCTGATATCCTCCAATCAACGCTCCGAGAGTACCACTCAACGCTTGGACGCCATTGCCAAAAGACCCAGGCTTCAACGATCCCACAGAAATCTATTTTCATAATAAATCATCAGAAAAAAGTTTAAAATACTCACCGGGATATCCAAAAGATATTTGGAAATATCAAGCATATGTTCTTGCACTTCCTTTTTGTATTTATAGTGCAGTCTCTCAGCTTCTTGGTCATCGGTAGCCTGATTTTTCGAAATTTAGAATTGAACATTTAAACCTTCCTTACCTCCTTTGGCGGCCTTTTTACCTCAGATAGACTCAGCAATGAGAGTATAATCCCAAGGATCGACCCTGCGAGCCATGATACATCGGAAAGCCAGTCAGCTGTTTCAAACCACGATGGTTTTTTTATCGCTCCGACCTTCAAAGAAAAAAACCGTTATAATCAGGAAGCTCTTGGTATAGTTACTCTAACAGCCCATAGGAAATGATCGAGCAAATAGTCCAAGGTGCTAATGGTATAGTCTATGGTCTTGACAATGAAAACAACCAATTGTTTTCCTTTCCTTCGGTCTTCATCCTTAAGAAAAGCGACCCAGAGCTTGTATAGGCTGTATCCAGTTCCAATTGAACGTCCAAACCGAAGTACCTATTAAAAAAACCCTCAATTTTATGGATTTAGAAAGATTGCGATTACCCTTCGGGTCAGAGACAGTTGGGAACTGATGGAACTCATGCGATCTGCGATATTCTCAATTGCTTTGAGTTTTCTGTTGCGGTTGAGATGGAGCAGGACGGCTTTTACAAATCTGAGGAAATATTGTATAAATCTGCATGTCTTTTTATATAATGCGTCAATAAGGATGGAAGCGCGAGGGGTACCTTATCTCTCCCGTTGGTAGTAGCAAGGAATTTGACGAGTAGTTCAAGAGTTTTTGTAGAATTTGTCATGTTGTCTATTTACTGCTTTAAACCAATAAATCAACTCTGGAAGCTCATCAGTTTGAATATTAGATTTACGTTGCGATCGCGTTCTGATGGATATTTTTAGAAAGAGAATTTTGAATATTTCAGAGCCAGTAAATTTTTTTCTTACCAGCTCAGTCAAGAAAAAGGTCTCATTCCTTTGGAATTCTCCTAAACTATTGGTTTTTCGCCTCTTTTCAAACGGAATTCTATCTTTAGAAACATTAATTGGTCCTCAATAAGGTTTAATTTAGGTGCATACGTTCCTTAACAATAATAATGTATATTTCTATGAGTTTATCTCTCCGAAAAATCTAGGTTTAGGCTCTCATAATTCCATTTGCCTTGTTCGTAGACAATCTTTCCTAACTTCTCTTCGAAAATTATTTTCTAGACTAGAAAGAAAAATTTTTTAAGTGATTCCTCTCTTAAGACACCAATAATTAAGGCTTTTTCGATTTTATTTGCTAATTGCATTTGAGTTATCTTGTACAGGGGACATTCAATGAGATTAATATGGAATTTATGCAAAGCAAATCTGTTTCATTGTATATTTCACTCATTTTCGGCAAACTCAAACGATTAATCAGTAAAGATGTCTTTCAAGAACTCAACCAACTCTGCCCAAGACTCCTTATCCGCTTTCTCATTATATCCGAAAGGCAGGCCTGTTCTCTGGGCGATAAATGTTGATTTTGGGTTCGTAAACGCGTGCTTCGCGTCAGGGTAATTGATGAATTTATAAGGGACTCCAGCCTCATCAAATTCTTTTTTGAAGGCGTCAATCTCTTCTTTTGAAATCAAAGGGTCTGCTTCTCCGTTACAAATCAATACTTTGCCTTTGAACTTTCCTTTTTCCATGAGAGGAACGTACGCTTTCAGACCTCCATGGAAAACAGCAACTCCTTTAAGATCTGCGCCCAGTCTTGCCATATTCAGCAATACGATTCCACCATAGCAATATCCGATGCCTGCGACCTTCTTTGGGTCGCATTTTTCGTGGTTTACAACATATTCAAGAGCCTTATCATATTTATCCTTGACACCCTCAAATTTCTTGAGAGAGGCGTCGGCTTCAGCGATTCCGCAGAAACCTTTTCCTCCGCCAACCATATCGACAGCGAAGCCAAGGTATCCTAATTCGGCTATTTGACGAGCTCTTCCTTGTGTGTATTCTCCGAAGCCAGGAGCTTCATGAACGATAAAGATTGCGGGCAGTTTTCCGGTTTTGGTGGAATCGTAGGCGATGTAACCCTTGAGAGCGCCGTCACCGTAGGTGAATTCTTCCGTTTTGATTGTAGATTCGGCAGAGACCATGGCTGAGATTGTTAATTTGACGAATAAATTAATGATTTAGACAAATCTAAATCGAATCTTTAGAGGTTCGAATTAATTCGACAATGGAATAACGGATTAACGCAGAGATAGAGAGAGAGAAAAATGTTCGCGGTAATCTCACTTTTCTTAAACTATCGAACCGTGAGAAAATCGCTTGAAGTGAATCAATGGAAATTGATTCTAAGCATTAACTGATAGAAAAGATGGATTTTGGTTATTAATAGGATTCAGAAATTTCTGTCGTCAGCTGGCAGAACCTGAGAGAGAGAGTGATTTCTGAAGCAAATGACTATACTTCTTGTGGTTAAATGAGTATTTCCCGATTATATATGCAGCTTTTAAGTAGATATCATATTTGATGATGTGAGAATAAACCTCATTTACAATTATCATTGAAGGTCAGTTAGTCAGCCTTCTGGTGAGAAAACCAGCTCTTTTTTTTTTTAACAATTACTTAAGCTCCAAATATTTCAAATTTTTTCTAAATAAAAGTACTTCGCTCTGGACATCTCTACTCACAAGAGCCGTAAGCAAGCGAGAGATGAATTCATTCTCTTATTTAACCAGAAAAATCTCTCTTAGTTAATAGATTTTGGAAGCAGGACTGACCAGAACAGCAACTGACTCATTCAGTCGAAATTAGCAGAGCGAATCAGCATCCTAATTCCAATTATCAACAGAATAAATTTTATATTCGCAATGCTATTATAAAATATTTCTGCCATCATATAGTCACAGAGCCAGTTTCCAACGAAGAACTTGTTGCCATGCTTGGAGGAATATGTTGTTCTCACGTCTAAATAAGTAAAATTCCTGGAATTTATTTGGAAAGGATGAAATTCGCATTTTGAGTCATCGGAAATTGTCGGTATAAAATTCGTTCCACGTGGTTGAATCGTTAGGAATTTTCTTTATAAGTCAGCCTCTCATATTTATACAAGATTCAAGCTGAGCATATAAAAATATTTCAAAAATCTCCACGACACATTCTAATTCCTCTATCAGGGTAAACCAAAGCAATGAACACGACTTCTATCCAAACTTCTGAAATCACCACCATCAAGACCGTCCAAGATAATCAAACGTCTGTCACTAACACCAAGCCCCAAGGCAGAAAACAACCAAAAATTTATATTGTATACCAACCCAAAGGGACCTCTGAAGTCGCTGAGGCCAAAGAGACGCGAGAAAAACATGTATCTTTTGAGGAACCGAAACCTCAGAAGCGTAAACAACCAAAAACTTATATAGTATACCAACCCAAAGGCACTTCTGAAATCACTGAAGCTAACACCACCACCAATGAAAAGCCGCAAGCGTCTGCTCCGAAGCCGAAGCCTCAAAAAGCGAAGCAGCCGAAAGCCTACATCGTCTACAAACCCAAAGATGCCGCTGGCAATTCAACGACCGACAACTCCTCAAATCGTAGCGATAATGATGAGTTCGGTTCTCGGTACAAGTCAAAGAAACGAGGACATGACAAATGGGAATCATATAATCAAGCATATGACGGAGACTATGAATGGGACGAATGGGAAGATTATTACGAAGGAGATGATTGGAATGGCTGGACAAACTATGAAGATGATTGGAAAGACGAAGAGGAGAGGAAGCGCAAAAGACATAATAAGAGGAAACCGAAAAAGGAGAGGGCGAAGAAGAAAAAGCCGATCATTGCTGTTTCCAAAATCAGTTGCAATGGTGTGATCCAGACGGTGACTTGGTCGGAAACTGGTGGAATATTGAAAATGTTCCCACCGAAGGACTCCGAGTTGGAGGTGGGATATTTCGATTAAAACGCCTGAGAGAAATATATATGTTTCATGAATACTTTGTATTTTAAAGAAATTGATAGCCTGGAAAGAGATCAATTCAATACATTTCATTTTTCTTAATCATTTATTTTCTCCTTCAATACAATCTAACAGCCCAAAAGAGTTTTACTTTGAATGAGAATAGATGTTTTTCAAATCGATAATATTCGCCTAAGAGAAAATTATTTAATCCCAAAAGTTATAGTGTTTGTAGCTGCTATTAGCATTGATAATTATTTTGAAATTTCATCATTTGGTTAGGTATAGCCTTGCTAGTCGCATGTTTCATCGCTTTCCCTGTTCTAAATTACGAGATTTGTCTTAATATTTTACATTTGTAATATTGTACCGGTAATACTTTCTGAGGCTATTACGTCTTCTACTAGGACTGTCCTGGAAAAAGAAATAAGAAGTTGGTCATCGATGCCTTCGGGACCACAGATGAAATACTAAAAAAAACACTGAATAGTGTGCAAGCATATAATATCCGCTCCAACAAATTCTCATTTTCTGAATTCAATATTCTCTACACGAATGAAATGTCACCCTTAGCCCTTTCAACGTTTTTATTATCCCGAGTATTTAAAGCTTAACACTCAATTCTTCAGCAGACTCTAACGGATTCCTATTTGTAACTTACGGCGTGTTTGCTTTGGATAAAGCCATGGTGACTCGGATTTTGGTCCTTGAAGTTTAATTCTTTTCTCTGGCGAATTTTAGCCTAAAACAGAGACTCAGATAAATTGAGATCTTGAAGTTATTAATTAATTCTCACGATCTCGAGGATGAGAAAAAGCTTATGAAAATTATTAATATTTTCTGATTTCTCGCTAATTTGTCTCACCTTATTTTTTTTAAATACCTTATAAAATAAGGATATCAAAACTACTGTTACTAATTTGTTTGCAATCGAATCGCACAATGTTTGTTGGCTGTGATGATAATGAAGAAGAGGAGGCTAATGAATGATCTATGAAAACATTGTGACGAAAAACAAGTAAGAATTTAAAACAAACTCTTCAGACTTA
>ENA-UOUE01001523-UOUE01001523.1-compost-metagenome-genome-assembly--contig:-NODE-1523-length-14332-cov-5.650088_pt1 | contig 14332 bp, 9 predicted proteins | sample MGYA00238146_ERZ747223 | MGnify/ENA primary metagenome ERZ747223 (study PRJEB28781, sample SAMN06268865) | compost metagenome | isolation source: single cell | place: USA: California, Emeryville, Joint... | reverse complement strand
AGGATCATTGCATGTACAGCATTTGTGCAGGAATCAGATGAAAAAGCTGCCAGAGAAGCTGGAATGGATGATTTTTCAACCAAGCCAATCAAGTTCGCAGTAATTAAGGAGAAGCTGAAAACTAATGGATTTTATGAAAAATAAGTCATTTCATAATGATCTACTGGCATTATTTTAAGCACAACTGTTTTTATTCGTTTATCATCTTATTTATTGCATATAAACCTCAACGGGGACTATTTTCACCTGGTTTCATTACTTTTCATTTTTTTTTTTTCTCCAATCTATGAAAATTTAAAGATAAATCTAAACAGCATTTTCTGCTAACGAATTTACAGTTTCAATTGCAGAAGATTTCTCATCAATCTTTAATAGCAAGCTAGCTCACCTGTTAAAATTCTATCGAAAGCGATCGCTAGCTGGCATGTTATTAGAAGAGCTTGAGTCTGAAGTTGGTAGGAATGCTGAAATATTGCAAGAGCAGTCAGCAGTTAATAGTTGTAAAGTTACCCCGCAATATTATAGTAAGGAATCTTTGTTAAGAAATAGGCATGCGCATGTGCAAGCCCAACTATTACTGCAAACCGATGTCAGAACAAAATTGTAAATATTATCTCGTTTATAGGATTCGATTAAATTGGATGAAATCATCATAGAAAAACAGAATAGAGGGGAACAATGAAACATTTTGAGAAGAAAAATCAGTCAGTTTTTCATGAATTTCGGAAGCAGGAAGATCTCTATGGTATAATTCTAAAGCAACTAGTATGAAAAACCTTGTTATTTGAATGTTTTGGTAGTTGCCATGCAACTTATTTTTACAGTCCCTCGGTGAAAAATACCTCATTTAAAGATTTAAGACTTACTTCAAATTATATTCTAATGATTATGATAGAGGACCAGATAGTTCCATGAATTGAAATTAATAATGGCAAATTAACTTCACTTTGCAAAATCGGAGCTGTCGAATACAAAAACAAAAAATTATTGTGAAATCACTCAATTAATTGTAGATAATCAACTGTCTCATACAAATTTATTCTCGCGGAGTACTTTCAGCTTAGAGGATCTTTTGCTGATCATAAGTGTCACATGAACAATAAGTTGGAACCATCAATAGTTTCATTCTCTAACCGGTGTTGAGTCCATTTTTCTGTTAACATCTAGTTTCCTTGATCAGTGTTGAAAAAAGAGATGCGTCGGAAGCATTAACAACCATTAAGTTCTCAAGTAGCGTGCGAAAAGTCATAATTTCATTAAGAGAGAGGCTAGCCAAAATGAAAAGAGCAACTTACGTCATCAATAAGGAAAGGTGATGCTATAATTATGAAAGATCGCTATCTTTTTTGCAGTTAATCTCGAATCTGATAATTTTTAAGGTGTATTCGATACGCAATTCCTCATTGGTATTCATATCTGAAGTCTATAGACGCTCTCAAAATGGTTCTCAGAAATTTAACACTATTTTCACCCTATCATACTTGATTTGCTGCAGCGACTTTCCAAACACTGTTTTCGATCCAACCGTTCAATTAAAACTGTTACCTGAAATAAAATTCTAAGATTTTCCAAGAAGCTCGGCATAATACAGACTCATTTCAAGGTCCTGCTGAGACGATAAGATCAATTCGTTCATCCAGGAAAACTCAAAAATGGTAGAATAGAATATAGAGGTGAAAAAAATATAATTTCCATTCAACATCTGTATATAATACGCCCTAAGTCAGTCTAATTTGGAGATATTTAGCATTCTTCGAGTTCATGCAAGCCGAAAGCAATAAATACTTAGCGTATGAACCCACTATTTGGATTTTTGAAATTCAATTTTCTTTGTGAAACTTTTCAATTAGAAACCCAATTATAGGTTCTGAATAACCAACCAATTTTTCTGTGAACCTTGCACCTATTTTCAAGACTAGCTTAGTCTTTGTTGTCTGGAAACCCTCAGAATGACCTGATGAAAGCTAATTTTGTCCCAATGATAAAATTTGAAATTCATAATTTCGGGAACAAAGTACTAAGAGAGCGGATTTACGGTAGCTTTTAATAAAGTTCTTATATTATTCCTAAGTACCCTGAATTCTGAGGATGGGAAGTTTTAAGGAGAACGTTTGTCAAATTCTTAACCTAAAAACGGTGGGTCTAAAAGGGGTTAGTAAGAATTCTGAATTAAAGGAGGTTGCAGATCGCAGACTCTTTCAAATTACTGGGCTGCATATTCATGATTTGAACACCATTCCATGCAAAAGTTCTATGTTTTCTGATGCAAACTCAGAAGTCTCAGCTGAAGTAAGTGCGCTATGGCCACAAAGTCTTTATCTAGAATTCTTAGAGCTTGCTATATCATTTCTCAATGATTCTATTCTTATTACAGAGTACTTTCATTAGATCTTAACATACTTTATTCTGTATGATGAAGAGAGATTACAATTGGGTATATATTATCTGACTTTGGAAATGGAATTGATTATTGCTATTGTTATCATGACTCTTGCTTGAATGGAAAATGTAGTGCCTCGAAGATAGAGATAGGATTATAATAAATTTCTGGAAAGGTCTTCCAGATTTAATTGGTTTTTAATCGAAGAGGAATTATTCAATCTACCCGAAATAGAAGATCGACGATCTTTTTTTATTTACATATTGATTAAATGAATCTTGAGCTAAGTAGTGTTCTTAATGGATCATAACGAGGGTTAAATAGCATTCTTAAGAATTTTATTGTAATAAATAAACAAGCACGATCCAAAATATAGCAGGACAGATGAACATCTTTCTTCAATTCAAGAATAAGAATCATTCCAAAGCCTATGACCACGACCTTGAGTTACAAGTCGCTAAACGACTCTGGATGGTCCTCGCGATGGCTATTACCAACCTTGGATCTACCTTTGTCACCTGGGCTGTCGTTGGGGTTGTAACAACGCCGGCAGATTGGGATTTGGCTAAGACGGTTTTGATCTATGTTCTTCTGGGTTGTCTCTGCTTCTTGAAGTGGAAATTTCGCTATTGTAAAAAGCATCTGAACAAGATTAATTTCTGTATCGACGTTTTCTTGATTTATTATGCCTTCCAACCCTTTCCCTTCATCGGCAGAGCTGGACTAGCTCCTATAACGAAACCAGGTCTCTGGTTATTGGTATGGACTTACAGCTTATTGTGCTTCTCGACGACCTATGCAATTACGAACTGGTGGCTCCGGTCGCTTGGTCCAATCGCGCAGGTCATATTTTTCTTGATAGCTATAGCACAGGAAGAAATGTTATGGCGTATTATTACTGTTGTCGTTGCTCAGTGCCTCATCCTTTATTTCTTTATCATCTACTTTTTCGAGAGGTATCAAAGAAAGGATTTCCTTGAGAAGAGAAAGGTCTATGAGAATTACGAGGCGGTTATGCAAATTTTTAACGATATCATCCAAGGAGTGATGATAGTGGATCCCAACTACAATTGGATCTATTCTAACAAGACGATGAATACGATGTTTGGCCGGGCTCAAGACAACCATTCAATAGAGAATCTCTTTTCTCAAATCCATGTGAAGTCGATATCTCCACAGTTGGAAATCTTGCCAACAGAACGCATTCAGACCACCTATGATGATTCAGTAAGTTTTAATCAATGGTAATTTCTAACTAAACCCACATATTTCATAGGAACCTGTTTATCCTTTGAAAGATTACATGGAAGTTATATCAAAAGTCCTTTTCCTGCCCAACTCACCTGAGCCGTCAGTAACAGCCGAAACGCTATGGTGGGACGATACAAAGAACCCCGCCCATCCACAGAAGAAGACTTTTTCGATTAAATTCACAACTTCTCTTTTCATGGATAAGAGAGTAATCGTTGTCAATGTCACCGACACTACTGTTCGGGACTCTCTAATTGCTGTCCAAGCAGCCAGTGAATATAAAAGTCGTTTGCTTTCTTCCGTTTCTCACGAACTTAGAACCCCACTCAATGGAAGTATCAATTTCATCGAAGAGAGTCTGATTGATACGACTATCCCAAGCACCACCAAAGATAAATGGCTCGTCCCAGCTCTAAGAAGCAACCGTCTTCTGTTGTCTCTAGTGAATGATATTCTCGACTTCTCTCAAATGCATGCTGGAAAACTCCGACTGGTGTTTGAGGCTCGAAGCATCGTCGCCACCGCAAAAGAATGCCTTGAGCTCCTTGAGATTCAAGCTGCCAAGAAAGATTTGAAGCTGACTCTTCTTAACAACGTACCACATGACCAAGAGAAGATCGTCACCGACCATAACCGAGTCCGACAAGTTATACTGAATATCCTTAGTAATGCCGTGAAGTTTACTTTCAACGGAGGAGTTACTCTGATAATGGACCCTGTAAGCGTAGAAGTGCCTCGACAGATACCAAATGAAAGCCCTTACAGTCTAAAAGGAGTGAGAGTGACTTGCAGAGACACTGGAATCGGAATCAGCGCTGAAGATCAAAAGAAGCTTTTCAAAGCGTTCGAGAAAATCGATTTAGGGGCCAGAATGTTTGTGAATTCAACAGGAGCAGGGTTGGGTCTGCTAATCTCAAACAGCCTCGTCCAGAAGCTTAGTCCAGAAAATCTTCCTAATAAAGACACTAATATCATCCGATTCGAATCGAAGGTCGACGAAGGAACCAGCTTTTCCTTTGAAATTTATCACCATGATGAAAAAGATGGAAACGTTAAACACATCACCACAGAAAAATCGTCGCCTGATGAACATAGTGTGTTTTCTGAAAATGGCCTGGAGTTGAGAAACATTGAGGAGCTGAGCAGGCCTCCTATTTCGTTCAGCATAGCGAAACGGCTCAGTTCGATAGGGTTAATTTTAAGAGACTCAAAGAGTCAAGGATTGATTCAAGCAAGCGACAACTTTGGCACTCTGATGTCATTACCTTCTCAGGCTCAAATCACCTGTAAGTGCCCAAAAGTACTGATCGTTGACGATGATCCCTTTAACCTCACTGCTCTGGAGCAGATTCTCCATCGGCTCAAAGTCCCATGTCATTGGGCATTTAATGGTAAAGAAGCCATCGAAAAAATCCAGATACGACAATATAATCGCTGCTCTGCTTCTTGCCAGCAATACAAACTCATGTTCCTCGATTGTAGTATGCCGGTTCTTGATGGATTTGAGACTGCGAGACGAATAAGAGCCATGGAGAAACGAGGAGAAATCGACAGGATCAGAATTGTGGCTTGCACTGCATTTGTGCAGCAATCAGACGAAAACCGAGCTAGAGAGGCTGGTATGGATGATTTTTCTACAAAGCCTATCAAATTCGCTGTTATAAAAGAGAAACTCAAAGCAAATGGGTTCTATGATAAATAAATCATAACATAGTTTGTATTAAAATGATTTCTTACATATATTCTTCGTGTGGTTTGACTTAATTTTTTCTCTTACAAAAACCATTCATCATTATCAAATGACATATGAAATTTTTTCGTAAGCCAAAATTTGAGCAGCCTCGCTTTCGAAGAGCATGCGACGGTTTCTTTAAGAAAATAAGTAGCTATCTATTATTAATACAGACGAGAATTTTTACAACTTAACATTCTTTATTTTCTACGTATTTTCGGAAACTAACATAGTTGAAAGCGAAAGCGTTTTTCCGGGCCCATCTAGATGGTCAGTTCGATGATGACCTTGGAATGTCGCTACAAGTTGCCACTATAAGGGAACTCACTGGGTGCGTGTATTGTTTACAAATTTATATAAAAATCGCTAACTCATGTGTTTGGGAGACACTTCAAATATTTGACTTCTCCCTATCCGAAATTACTTTGAAGAAAGATTTGAATCTCATGCTAAATATTTTCGTATCTCCAAACATTTGAGGACAGCCTTTGTGTTCAAAGTACCAATTACTTTTCGACAATGTCTTTGGAACAATTTTCGCTATATTTTTCACATAGAATTCGCAGTAAGCGATGATTTCTTATTACCATCTCACACTCGAAAATCTTATAGAGAAGGCTATCAAATTCTCAGACTTAAAACCATAATTTTAAAACCTTTCCATATACCACCCATATTAAAGAGCATAAATTTTTATTTATGTGTTAACTCATCCACCCTTTCTCTGGTTTCACTGAATTACCTCAAAATAGTCCATTGTCTCAAGAATTGGTGCCATATCTGTCATTAATTCTTTATATCATAAATCCTTGGCACGGTTCGTCAAAAATATGAGAACGGCTTTCAAATCTCTGCCACATCAGCAATAGACATTGGAGATAGATGTTACTAATAGTAGACTCTTAGTAATTTGGCTTCTCAGATAAGGCTATTTGTCGAACATTTCATTTCAGAGAATTTATTTAATTCGTTTATTTTATGCATTATCAAAAAATAGAAAAATTGAAAGTCTTTTTTGTTAAATGTTGACCAAGAGTCTGAAAAGCACTTGTTAATAATTTTATTCTATTAATAAAGAGCACAACTCAAAAAAGTTTAGCAGATGAATGTTTTTCTTCAATTCAAGAAGAAGAGTCATTCAGTGGCTTATGACCATGATCTTGAGTTGCAAGTCGCCAAAAGACTCTGGATGATCCTGGTGATGGTTATCATGAATGTTGGGACTCTTTTCGTTAACTGGGCTGCCCTGGGGGTCGGTTTATCAAAAATGGCACCATACGATATCGCTAGAACGGTAGCGCTCGTTGTTCTCTTGGGTTGTCTGTTCATCTTGAAGTGTACTTTTCACAGAGCAACAAATTACCTGGGCAAAATCAATTTTTTTCTGGATATCTGCTTGATTTACTGCGCATTTGTTCCATTTCCCTATCTCGGCAAAGAGGGACTAATCCCTTTAACGAAATTTGGTGTTTGGGTAATAGTTTGGAGTTTCAGTTTGATGGCTTTCTCATCTACTTTTGCAATTGCTAATTGGTGGTTAAGAGCAACCGGTCCAATCTTTCAAGTTATCTTCTTCTTGGTGCCTATGACACAGGAAGAACTGTTCTGGCGTGCCATTATCATAGTCGTTTTCGAATGTCTAATTCTCTATGCATGCTTCACCTACATTGGCGAAAAGTTTCAAAGGAAAGATTTTCTTGAGAAGAGGAAAGTTTATGAAAACTATGAGGCAATAAAGCGAATTTTTGATGATATTATCCAAGGAATCATGATAGTTGACCCCAACTATAATTTAATCTATTCTAACAGAACGATTGATGTTATGTTCGGTCGATCTCATGACAACCGTTCCCTGGATGTTCTCTTTTCTCAGATTCAAGTAAAATCCATAAATCCTCAGCTCGAGACTTTGGCAACAGAACGTATTCAAACCACTCATGATGAATCAGTAACATTTCGCTGCTTTAGATATTTAATTAAGGTAATGTATTTGATAGGAACCTCAAAACACTTTAAAAGAGTACATGGAGTTAATTTCAAAGGTTCTTTTCGTGCCTAATGCACCTGAGAATTCGGTAACAGCAGAAGTTTTATGGTGGAACAGAGAGAACTCTAGTCCATACAGAAAAAATTTCTCAATTAAGTTTACGACTTCTCTGTTCATGAATAAGAACGTTATCGTTATCAATGTCACCGACACGACGGACAGAGACTCTTTAATCGCTGCTCAAGCAAGCAGTGAATACAAAAGCCGCTTGCTCTCTTCAGTCTCTCATGAGCTCAGAACTCCTCTTAATGGAAGCATCAATTTCATCGAAGAGAGTCTGATCGATTCAGCCATTCCAAGCGTCACAAAAGAGAAATGCCTCATCCCGGCACTGAGAAGTAACCGGCTCCTGTTGTCTCTGGTTAACGATATCCTCGACTTCTCTCAAATGCATGCTGGCAAACTCCGACTAGTGTTTGAGTCTCGAAGTATCGTTGAGACTGCGAAAGATTGCATGGAGCTGCTCGAGATTCAAGCATCGAAAAAGAGTTTAAAGTTAACTCTCCAAAACAACTTACCGCCTGACCAGGAGGTGATAGTGACTGATCATAACAGGGTTCGACAAGTGATTTTGAATTTACTTAGTAATGCCGTAAAATTTACTTTTCACGGAGGAATTTTGCTGATTCTAGATCCAACAAGTGCTGAGCTCCCTTGTCAGAACCATCAACGAGGAGATACATACACTTTAAGAGGAGTGAGAGTGACTTGTAGAGACACTGGAATCGGGATTAGCCCCGAAGATCAGAAAAAACTCTTTAAGGCGTTTGAGAAGATTGATTTGGGAGCTAGAGCGTTTATTAATTCGACAGGAGCAGGGCTGGGTCTGCTAATATCCAACGGATTGGTGCAGAAACTCAGCCCAGAGGAGCTACCGACCAAAGACTCGAATATTATCCGCTTTGAATCGAAACCCGATGAAGGAGCAAGCTTTTCTTTCGAGATTTACAATCATAACAAAATAAATGGAAATGTGAAGCATATAGACTTGGAAAAATCATCGTCAGCTGTCGACAGTATTTTTTCTGAACATGGACTAGGAATGAGAAATATCGAGGAAATGGTTCGACCCATCACATTCAGTACGATAAATCGATTTAGTTCCCAAGGAATTGTCTTGCGAGAGTTAAGGAGTCAGAGTTACATAAACTCAGCCGACAACATTGGCACTCTGATGTCAATATCTTCCCAAATCCAAATCAGCTGCAAATGTCCAAAAGTGCTGATCGTTGATGATGATCCCTTTAATCTTACTGCGCTGGATCAGATTCTTAGCCGCCTAAAAGTCCCATGTCACTGGGCATTTAATGGCAAAGAGGCTATAGAAAAAATCGAGGCACGTCAGCACAACCGTTGTGGTTCTTCTTGTCAACAATACAAGATTGTGTTTCTGGATTGTAACATGCCCATTCTGGATGGATATGAGACTGCCAGACGATTAAGAGCAATGGAAAAAAGAGGGGAAGTTGACAGGATAAGGATCATTGCTTGTACGGCATTTGTGCAGCAATCAGATGAAAATAATGCGAAGGAAGCTGGAATGGATGATTTCTCTACCAAGCCAATCAAATTCTCAGTTATCAAGGAGAAGCTGAAAGCAAACGGGTTCTTTGAGAAATAATAATCTGTTCATTCTTCAATTCGAGTTTGCTATTTTGATTCTTGGCCCTTCAGACTCTTCGAGGTTAAGTAGGCGCTATTTTATATTTTCGCATATTCTACTGTCTTGATTTTAGTATCATTTTAAAGAGCATCTTCGCGAAATTAAATATTTATCTGTACTTTTTGAACACCTAAACGCGAATCACCTCAACATCGTAGTGTGAGAAATTGTATCGATGAGGAACCTGATAAGCCAATTACAAATCAGAAATTTGATTTCGATGATATAAAGCATTTATACTCATCATGGTTAACAACGAGAGGTAAAGGAGATCATCCAATAAATGATGTCCTTGCCAATTTCTCAGTGGCAAACTGATCCAGTTTTGACAAATGAGCAGCAGACGAGAAGATTTGTGCCATCGCGTGGAATTTTCAATAATACAGCTTTACCAGCAGGAACGTGATATCTTATTATTGAGCGAAGCTGAACAAGACCCCACTAATCAGAGGAAAGGATTGAATTGAATAGCTCCCTTTGGAAGGATGATTTGCTGATTTTTTCTTGAGCCCTTGCCTTGTGCTATATTTATCAGTTCTTGTAAGCACTGAGTATTGTGCTTTAATCACTACTCGTGAATTTACTAACAAGAATGTCTCGCTTTGCTGTCCAAGCAATGAACAAGTTTGAAATTTTTGAGAACGGATTTTCTGGATTCCAAATTACGAATACATGTATAAGAAATTACTGATAAATGTCTCAGAATGAAATTCAACGAAATTTGTAGAACTCTCGCATGAGAATTATGTTTTGCTCTTTCCTGTATCTTGTTTTTATTTCTTAGAGCTGTGAAATAGTAATTCGAAGCGAAAAAATATATCGTCAATGCACAAATGCATTCTGACGTGTGAATTCGTCGGAAGATTTGAGTAAGGATCCAATCACGCTCTCCTGGATAGTCTAATATAGGACGACTTGGCCTTTCTTCCAGTGAAATGCATTTTCTATTGAAAAATGCTGCTTCTAAGTGCTATCAATTCTAATTTCCTGAGCGTTAGCTCCTCCAGGTTAAAAATGTTTATTTTGGAACATAAAGGCACCACTAAACTCAAAGCTCGCACTCAGAATAGCGTAAAGTCACTAAGTTCTAGAGCTCGATAGATTAAGAATAATCATGTATTGTAAGGGCACCATACTCGCAGGACCTTGAAATTTTTTGTTTGGTCTTACTAACGATATCAGGAGAAAGCATTCATTTAATTCATTCCTAAACGAAATATCTCTATTTTCAGTAGAGCAAGAAGGTTCTTATGAAAATTTCGCTTCAGAGGGACAATGTCTTACTCAATAGTGATAGCTTCCTTAACATATCTAATAAAAGTTGACGCCCTATTCTACCGCAGCTCCGGCTGAATTGCGACGCCATGAATCTGACAGGTTTTCGAGAGATAGAGAGATTATGTTGTCTAACTGAATCATGTTGGGATTTTGAAATTTTAGTTATTTATAGATTGTCATTTAAAACAAGGAACACTGATATGCCAATCTCCCTGAAATAGAAATTGATCCTTTTTCTTGAAATATTGATCGAGATGCTTTTATTAGAACTTAGCATACCATAACATTCTGTAAAATTTTATTGTAATAAGACATAAAATTCAAAATTACAGGAGATATGGACATCTTTCTTCGATTCAAGAAAAAGGGCCACTCAGTGGCTTATGACCATGACCTTGAATTACAAGTAGCCAAACGACTCTGGATGATCCTAGCGATGGCTATCACGAACCTTGGATCTGTCTTTGTCACCTGGGCTGTTGTCGGGGTTGTCACAGCGCCGACACCTTGGGATATCACAAAAACAGTCTTGATTTATGTGCTTCTTGGTTGTCTTTGCTTCTTGAAGTGGAAATTCCGCTATTGTAAAAAGCATCTGAACAAGATCAATTTTTTTCTGGACATTTTCTTGATTTATTATGCCTTCCAACCCTTTCCCTTCATCGGCAGAGCTGGACTAGCTCCTATAACGAAACCAGGTCTCTGGTTATTGGTATGGACTTACAGCTTATTGTGCTTCTCGACGACCTATGCAATTACGAACTGGTGGCTCCGGTCGCTTGGTCCAATCGCGCAGGTCATATTTTTCTTGATACCTATAGCACAGGAAGAAATGTTATGGCGTATTATTACTGTTGTCGTTGCTCAATGTCTTACCCTGTACTTCTGCATTATTTACATCTTTGAGAGATATCAAAGAAAGGATTTTCTTGAGAAGAGGAGAGTTTATGAGAACTACGAAGCAATCATGAGGATTTTTGACGATATTATCCAAGGAGTGATGATAGTGGATCCGAAATATAAGTTAATCTATTCTAACAGAACGATTGACTCGATGTTTGGTCAGCAGCAGGTCAATCGTTCATTAGAGTATCTCTTTTCTCAAATGCAAGTGAAATCGATATTTCCTCAGTTGGAGGTCATGATAACAGAACGCATCCAAACCACTAATGATGAATCAGTAACATTCTATCACTGTTGTTATCTAATTTACCTATTTAATAGGAAACTCAAAATCCTTTGAAAGATTACATGGAATTAATTTCGAAAGTCCTTTTCCATCCCAACTCACCAGAGCCATCGGTGACAGCAGAAGCTTTATGGTGGGACTATATGGACGCCTCCAGACCACTGAAGAAGAATTTTTCCATAAAGTTCACGACTTCTCTTTTTATGGAAAAGAACGTCATTGTTATCAATGTTACCGATACGACGGATAGAGACTTGCTGATTGCTGCTGAGGCGGCCAGCGACTATAAAAGCCGTTTGCTCTCCTCAGTTTCACACGAACTTAGAACTCCACTCAATGGAAGCATCAATTTCATCGAAGAAAGCCTATTTGATACGACCATCCCAGAAAGCACAAAAGATAAATGGTTAATCCCTGCTCTGAGGAGTAACCGCCTTTTGCTGTCTCTAGTTAACGATATTCTTGATTTCTCTCAAATGCATGCTGGCAAACTCCGCTTGGTAGTTGAAGCTAGAAGCATTGTTGACACTGCGAAAGAGTGTCTGGAACTCCTCGAGATCCAAGCCTCCAAAAAGGCACTAAAATTGTCTCTCCAGAACAATTTACCACTTGAGCACGAGATTATAGTCACAGATCATAACAGAGTTAGGCAAGTCATACTGAACATCCTCAGCAATGCTGTGAAGTTTACCTTTTATGGAGAAGTCACTTTGATTTTGGATCCTACAAGTGCGGAAATCCCCCAAACCGGAGGAGGCATTTATACATTAAAGGGAGTGAGAGTGACTTGCAAGGACACTGGAATTGGAATAAGTACTGAAGATCAAAAGAAGCTCTTCAAGGCTTTCGAGAAAATTGATTTAGGAGCTAGAGCATTTATCAACTCTACTGGAGCAGGGTTGGGGTTGCTAATCTCGAATAGCCTCGTTCAGAAGCTGAGTCCGGAAAATCTTCCATTTAAAGAGTCAAATATTCTCAGATTCGAATCGAAGGTTGATGAGGGATCAAGTTTCTTTTTCGAAGTTTATCATCATGATGAAAGAAGCGGGAATATTAAACAAATTGATCTGGAAAAATCATCACCAGGTGATTTCAGCATATTTTCTGAACATGGACTTGATCTGAGAAATATTGAGGAGCTAAGCAGACCACCAGTATCTTTTAGTTTGATCCATCGATACAGTTCGCAAGGATTAATTATAAGAGATTCAAGGGGTCAAGGAAGAATTCCATCAAATATCCTCGGTTCCCTGGCATCAATACCTTCTCAAGTTCAAATCAACTGTAAATGTCCAAGAGTACTGATTGTTGACGATGATCCGTTTAATCTCACTGCTCTGGATCAGATTCTTAAGCGCCTCCAAATCCCATGTCATTGGGCATTTAATGGTAAAGAAGCCATCGAAAAAATAGATGCTCGTCAACATAATCGCTGCAGTGCCTCTTGTCAACAATATAAAATCATGTTCCTTGATTGCAACATGCCGATCATGGATGGATTTGAAACTGCAAGAAGATTAAGAGCAATGGAAAAGAGAGGAGAAATTGATCGGATTAAAATCATTGCTTGCACAGCATTCGTTCAGCAATCAGACGAAGACAGAGCAAGAGAAGCTGGAATGGATGATTTTTCTACCAAACCTATAAAATTCGCAGTAATTAAGGAGAAGCTGAAAGCTAATGGGTTCTATGATAAATAAATCGCCCGTAAAAAGGGAAAAGGCCATTTGATTTTCAGTTTTATTTTGATTCATATCCTTCATGTTATAGAGATTTTTGGTATTTTCTTAGTTATTTTTTGATTCAAAATTTATATATAGCAAGTCAGTAAATTGAAAATATCGGTAACTGCGGAAATGTACAAATCTTCATTTTTCAGTCTCTCTCTCTGAATTTATCTCGTTGAACCCACTTTCAGGAGATATATCTAAGAAATCAAACGTGAATTAAGACTAGCACCTTTCCCAAACCATCTTGCTCAAAAACCAAGAGTGACGATTCATATAATCCCATTTTCTTTTTGAGAGCAAAATCTAATTTCTTAAGAAGTCGAGTTTGATAAATCGAGGGTTTAGCCAATACCTGTTCTATTGCTATTCGTCTTTCCTATCATGACTCAGATCTCTGATTAGCTCCTGACTTTTCAGCTTTTCGTGAATGGAATATAGATTCAATCACTTCATACAAGAAGAGTCCTAAACCAAACAAGAAAACAGCAAATTCGGGAATATTTCTCAAAATATGTCTTTTATCTGAAACTCTTCAATATATTACGTTTTGCGAAATATAAACAATGGCGGAAGGCTCCTGATCTCCAATTAGATGACCCTTATGTCAAAAAGCAAAGAATAGATGGCTAGAAGTAGTAAATATTAATGACTTTTGCATACATTTCAGTCAGGGCGACAGAGATAGACCAATAAAGTCGATGTTACTCTGCTTAACGAAAGAACGTAGCAAGAGTGTAATGTAATTTTATGTAAACTGAGTTTTGAATCTACTTATTGTAAATAAAATGCAATTTGTTGGCGGTCGCTAATTAGTTTTTTATTTAATGTCAGTTCTGATACAATGCACCCTCTCTTCATAGAAGGTTTGAGATCTTTTATATTTGATTGAACATTAATTAATCGATTCTAAATCTGGATGTATATGTCATTTGAGAATTCTTTAACAATTAATTACATCAAAACAACGTAAACATCTCTTCGATTTATGAACATATTCCTACAATTCAAGAAGAAGAGCCATTCAGTGGCTTATGATCATGATCTTGAGATCGCAGTAACCAA
>ENA-UOUE01001522-UOUE01001522.1-compost-metagenome-genome-assembly--contig:-NODE-1522-length-14338-cov-6.360213_pt1 | contig 14338 bp, 3 predicted proteins | sample MGYA00238146_ERZ747223 | MGnify/ENA primary metagenome ERZ747223 (study PRJEB28781, sample SAMN06268865) | compost metagenome | isolation source: single cell | place: USA: California, Emeryville, Joint... | reverse complement strand
AAAGCTTTTCGGAGAAACTCATATATTCTGCAAAAATTAAATTCATAAGGTAACAATTTTTGATTTTTGGAACCTATCTCTTATTTTTCGAATAGTCGGCTACAGTAAGCACTTGTGAGTTGAAGCATATTCGTCGGCAAAAAACCCCGACTAGTTCGCAACGTTCCAGTCAAAATATAGTGGCACAGCATGATTCAGTGTAGCTTATAACGTGTTTTATATTGTGGTTTTTTTGTATGTTTTTTGTATGTTTTTGCTTAGTAGTTGAAATGACTCCAACAAAAAATTCTCACACTGAACATGAAAATTAAATGGGCTTGAAAGTCGAATTAGCAAAATATTGTTGATTTGGTAGATAGAGAGAACAAGAAGACTTCTTCCTATGAATTCAATCTTGTTTAACCACAAGTCAGAGTGTTAATTTCCTCAAATATAGGGGCATACAAACAGATTTCATTCGCTGACGGGGATTGAATTTGTCTCAAGTTGCTTCTTGAGTTGCGATGGATGCCAAAACTATTTTATTTTGGTCATTTACCATTGATAGTCTTATCATTACTCGGACATTTCTTGACTTGTCATTTTACTTTGTTCCTTTGTTTTTCTCTTAGCCAGTGATGCTTCTTCTTCTTAAATCGCATTTTCAACCTTATTCACAAGCACTGAAATGAACAAATTAGTTCTGACTGTTACCAGAGTCAATTATTTCCGTTGTTCGAATTGATTCTTATGTGAATATTAAGTTTTTGATGACGATTTTTCATATACAATGTTGCTATCTGCTGAAAAACATATAGGCGTTCTAGATAACTGCTAAGCTGTAAGATAGCCTCATTGATTTACAAAGCTTTTTCGAAATGATTGGACTCCGAAATTGTAAAGAAACCTCTTTGATGGGGGACTAAGATTCAATTTTTGCGGTGAAAATGTATGAATGATTCGCGCACAATCATTGAGTGAATATAAGAATAAGAATAAAAATATTTCAGCAACTCTCACGCTTCGTATCCAAAAAGGCATTACACTCTTAAATTCTCAAAGTCTAAAAACTAATTACAAAAGAGCTATATTTTTCCAAAAAATTAGTCATCATTAGCATTTCATCCAAATACAAGAAATTTTCATTAGATAGACCATACCTGAGATTCCATATGAAATAGAAAATTTACATTCCAATCGTCAGATACGGATAAGAAGCCTTAAGAATTCCAATAGTTTTGGATGGATTTGGGAAGAGATCGTTACAGAAGAGATCCAACCTTTGCAAGTTTTTCCATTCTTTGCATTCTGCTAGCGCCTTGATTCCCTCAAGTCCTATTTTATTGTAACGCAAGCTCAATGATTTCAACCTCTTCCATGGGTTTAGTCGCACCATCTCTTTCACTCCTTCCTCTCCAATCTGATTTCTATCGAGATTAAGCACCTCAAGACACTCCCATGTCGGGTTGGCCGCAAGAGCTTGCAGTCCTCCTGATTCGATTTTATTATCCGAGAGACACACCGACACTAGAGACCTCCATGTCACATTCGTAGCCAAACCTCGAGCACCAGCTTCACCAATTCCATTAGAAGACATATCTAAAGACTCAAGCCTTCCCCAGCCACTATTGCTAGCTAGACTTGCTGCCCCATTCGGACCAATATCATTGAAAAATAAATTCAAGCTTTGAAGTTTCGTCCAGGTGGTGTTTCTTGCAAGGCTCTCAGCACCCTCAGGTCCGATCATATTGCGTTCTAAGTCAAGATCCTTTAACATCTTCCAGTCAATGTTGTCGGCGATACTCTTTGCTCCTGCAGGGCCGATATTGTTAAATGATAAAACTAACCTCTCAAGCTTTTTCCAGGATTTGTTAGTCGCAAGCAGACTCGCCCCCTCGTCTCCTAAGTGGTTGAATGAGAGGGTTAAACTCCTTAGATTGGTCCAAGTCGCATTTTTCGCCAATGCCTGTGCGCCAGCGACACCGATGTTACTCAAATGTAAATTCAGTGACTGTAGGTTCGGCCAAGACAGATTTGATGCTAAAGATTTCGCTCCTTCTGCTCCGATGGAATTGTTCCGAAGGTCTAAGGACTCTAATTGACCCCAAGCCATGTTCCTGGCAAGTCCTGAAACACCTTGAGATTGAATATTATTAAAGGATAAATCAAGCCGCTTTAGCCGAGTCCAATTCGTGTTATTTGCCAAGTATTGAGCGCCGCTATTCCCGAAGTTATTTCCAGTGAAATTAAGAGTTTCGATTGAGTCGAAGCGAAAGTTTGCTGTAACTGTAGAGACTCCATCTGCCTCAAGATGGTTGAAGGATAAATCTAAGGAGTTTAGACCTGCCCACCAGCGGCATTGCCGAAAAAGGGTGAGTTGGTCGGCGGTGATTTCGCTCTTAATGAAACTAATTCTTTCAATTTTGTTCCTGGAGAAAATCATTATCAAAGGGATTAGGGCTTTCATAACCGATTGATAGATGACAAGAAATTCCATAGACGGGTTAGGAGAGCGTAGTAATGCTTTTGAAAGTCTTCGGAAGGCTTGGACTGGCTCAGAGGGTTTGGGACTAGCTCCTTTGAAGTCAGTTAATGTGATTCCTCGAATTTTTTGCAATTTTTTGTAGTTTGTCTTCTTTACGAATCGCTTTAAATGAGTAAGGGATCCGATTGCTTCCAACTTGATTTGTGAGACTTTTCGAGCCTGATTCAATGCTTTGAGATGACGGGAATCGTTAGCAAGTGAACCAAGGTAAATTTTTACAGGTTTGTGCGGGATAATGTGGTTAAATGCATGAGACAACTCTGCTTTGTGCTGATCGTATGCATGCTTGTTTATTCTGACAAGTTTAGAGCGTAAACGGTCGTTGACCGTCAAATTCGTCGACTCTGGCATCATCATTGTAAACTTTGAAATTATTAAATTCTATTTTATCGCAATAGATAACTTGTTGATGCATTCTGTCGGATTTACCAGAAGGATATTATAAATGTAAGTGAGCCTGAGGAAGTTTGGCAACACAGGCTTAGGGGTAGCTTCATTTAAATTTATCCCTCAAAAGACTCAAGAGATGAAGGAAATTGATGGTATCTGTGCTCAAGCAAACATTCTACTATGGATCTGGACCATTCATTCTCTCGCAAAGAAGCAGTTTAACAAATCCCTGTGTTTTAGTTTCTACAGCTTCCAACGTGCAGTTGTTCAAAGGAATATAGAACTATGGAGATGGTTACTTGTATTGTGATCAAAGAGAAGATGTAAGTAACTATATCGACTATCAAAAGCAAGTATATTTATTGACGAGATAGTAAAAAGCTACTCGATCCAAGTAATTTTTTCAATTTCTTCATCATAGTATCAAACTCTACTTTCGATGTATTATGAAGATAGGTCAATCCAATTATAGTCTCAATCAGTATTTAACCTGCACATCCTGTAGACTGTTAGAATTTGTTTTAGATATAGTTTGATAGTAACGAGTTGGCATGGTGACTTTGGTTAAATTCTGATGTGGCTTCAAATAATTCGTTGTATTAGTATTTTGCCAAGCCTCATGATTATTAGTTTAGAGAAGTGATATATTACTTTATCCTAACCTAGGAATAACGCATATAACTCTGACAGCAAGTTAAAATTACTCAAATGACCTATACGAGATAAAAATTCGCCCACAAAGGAAAATACCTTTACTAATCAATTTGTGAATTGACTGTCAGCTCTCAAAAGAACCATCCATAAAATAGTCTTGAACTTAGGCATTGCATATTAGTTTAAGAATGAGTTCTAGAGAGAGATTCATCACTGACGTGTATAGTTTGTAATTTACTCTGACACCTTCAAGCTTTAAGATCTGATAAAATTTTGCAATTTTTATTAGCAATTATAAAATTCTAACTTGAATCACATTTAAAATTGAAAATTGCTGATATGCTCTTAATGGAATACATCATTTTGACTTGAAGTTGCGCTTTGAAATTAGTGTAAGGCCTTCGTCAGTCGCTCGATCATAAGGAAGAGCAATGGAACAAATCACATTCTCTCTCTTTCTATTTTGTTTTTTTTTTCGAAATATGCTCCGACGTGATTTTCGAGCGTCGGAAAGTTGTCAGCTTTTGGAATTAAAAAGAATGCGCGGCAGAAATCTGGTTTGCGAACGTCCTTGAAGAATTTGAACCGAAGTTTCCTTTGAAGAGTTTAGGAGCTCTCTTGAGGATTTAGAAGATGATTTCTAGCTGGTAGACTCAACTTTCTGCATAATCTCTATGAAAATGTAGAGATACAGCGAAATACAGTACATTTGAATCCAGCATATTCTAGCAACTGCATTTAAGCTACTATCAAGAGTCACGCCTTTTGCAACGAGCAACACGGTTAGAAATGCTAACAATTGCAGTTTTCCTCTAAAGAAAGTTGAATTTGAGAGACATGTACTGCCTCTCATATCAACCTAAGTAATAGGAGTAGCCTTCTTCAAATGAATGTTCCTGTAGATGATTTGAAACCTTGATCTAAGGTTATACCTCAGAAAATAACACGTCACCACACCATTACCGTGCTGAGAAACATTTTGTGTAGTCGCCAATTCATGCAACTGAGTGATAAGGCTAGCACAGAAGAGGAGAGAAAAAATAGGAATTCTGCGCTTTCTGTATGCGGATATATAACAATATTACTAAAATTAACTTAATTTGATCATTTAGGTTGCTGTTTTGCTACCTCAATAAAATACATTCGATTTGAAAATTAAGCAACTTCTAATAGGAAACCCTAGTTTTGTATTTTTAGGCCAGAACAACAACCTTGGTAAATTACATGTCAGTAGCTCGATTGAATTCAAAGTGAAACTACTGGTTGACCCAACCCAACGACAACTGCAAAAGCGCTTTTTTTTTTCTTCTTCTTTGTCAGTTAAAGTGATTAACCAGCCAAGAACGTTAATTTGGATTTCTGTGTTTCGAATTTTCGATGAAATGTTAAGAGTGACAAGCATAGCAACACAGACTCTTAATCTGTCAAGAAGGTTTGTCTTTTAAATTTATCGCCTCTGCTGCGATGCATTTTAAGCAAGTTGCTGAAAAAAATAGGCCTTCTTATCTGAAATGGTGGCTGAGGTTTTATGCCTCTCAGAGAAAAGCGAAGACAGTCTTGTCAGCTCTGCAAGCTTCCTCCTTTCTCTGCTCTGTGATATTATTTCGGATTATTTTACCAAAAGATGATTAATATTCCGACGCCTGTGATTGTAAAGATCTGACTTAGAGCCATCTTGCATCCTGGAATAGCAGAATAATCAACTAAGAACGTCAAAGCCATCATCATAATTCTATAGAACTCCACTGTATTGCTGAGATAAATTGATGAGGTTTGATAGCTGCTTTAAAAGATCTTGTGTACTTAGAACAGTAAGTCAAAATCAGAGAGCCTATCTTTCTGATTGTTAACTAAGATAACTTTTCGGTTGTTTTTGGATGTAATATGGAGTATTTTTGTGATTGGGTTTGGATAACCGCTTTTGTTATTTTGGCTACAATTAGTTAACCTTTAGAAAGTCCATAATGGCTAAGTATAACACGAAAATGATTATAATGTAGCTAACTTATTGTGTACGACTAGCTCATCTACTTGTTAAGTTAAATAAAATTTTTTTTGATATTTTAAGCACGCTTCAAGATTGCCTTTTAAAAAAATTTAAATGAGATCAGAAAAAATTAAAATTTTGAATGATGATCAAACCTGAATCCCATTTCTTTCTTTTCCGATCCTTGCCATCTGTCATCTGTCTCTCCTTCATCATCCCTTGAGTTCTCTGGCTCATTTTAACCTAGATTTCTCACCCTGTAATTTTCCTAATACGAGCGGTATCACTGCCTCTAACCAGAATCCATGAGTTTCGAGATTTGAAACTTCCTATCCAATAAACCAAATGTAATAAGACACCTGTCAAAATGACTTTTACGACGCTAAGACCTCTGTTTGCAATTGTTGAGTCTGAATATTTTGTTATAGATATTAGACGGTTTTTCTTCCGCCATATTTCCTCAACTTGTGAATCAAATCATTCAACGTGCACGAATCATCAAGAGGTCTTCCTTCCTTTGTTAAGGAGAAAAAAGGTCAAATTAATGAATGGGTTCAGATTCGGACACTCGCACAAAGGTATTAACGTACATTGGAACCCTATTAATTCATTGCCAGATCCTATTTAAAAAAATTAATTCAACTCAAGCGCACGCTGGAAGGGCTTCATTCTTTAATTAAAACTAAGCCGCTTATAAAAAATCGAATACAAAATTTTACAAAAGTTAATTAATTCAGCAGACTTAGATGAAAAAATTCAGAGCACTTCTCGCGGTTCTTTTTTTCTTGGCTTTCTCAATGGCTGGGGCCAAGAATTTCGTAGTAGACCCGGGTTTCCCTTTTCCCATGGGAGATTTCTATCCGTCTCTGGATCAAGCAATTACCGGCTTGACTGACAGTTCCAACAACCTGATTGACGATAGCAACACTATTACCCTCTCGACTTCGTGCATGGGAGTCCCTCAGTACTTCCCAAGCCCCAAATTCGAATTACCTATCAATGGGTTTGGGACAAGGAACGTGAACATTCACTATGATATCCCTACGCCAGTCTCCCAAGCCAGCGACTGTGATCTTTTGCCACAATTAGTTTTGACTGCAGATTCGTATATATACTTGAGCAACCTCGCCTCGTTCACGATTAATGGAGTAAATATTCAGTACTCTTACTCCTCAAAGCTGAATAGCATCTCCTCCGTGGCCAGCGTTAGCATCTCGAATTCATGCTTTAATAATTCAGAGTCATCTGGCGGCCTTTCGAATAGTGAAGAGAATTATTTTTACATAGAATCAACAACTTTATTCTCGATGACAAATGTGGTTTACTCCTTCGATCCATTAAAAGTGATCTGGATAAAGAATTCGCCCCAAATAACAATTGACAACGTCTCTTTCGTACCTCTTGCCATGGAGATTGATTTACCTACTACTTCTATCAAAATCTTCTCCGATCCATCGGTTTTGACCCTTGTAAACATTTCCAACTCAAGGATAATCTGTGATCCAGACCAAATTGTTATTTCAAACTTGATGGATATCTCAAACGTCGCTAGCGTTGAGATTTCCTCTTTTGAGATATCCAGCTGCCAATTTGGTGCAATTACAAATAGCAGCCAAAACGTCTTCAAAGTCGCTAGAGCTTCACTATTAATTCTAGACAATTTCGCTATCACTAACGCAACATTTGCACTAACGAGTCAAAGGATTGTTGACTACATTAGGAGTCCAAAGCGTCGACTGTTGACCACAGCGGCTGTCGATTGCGTGATCCTTTCAAATTTTAACATCACTCGGCTCTTTATTACGGGAGATCCACCTATATCATCAAACGAGCTGGTGTTCTTCGAAGATGGAGTTTTGAATCTAACTCTAAAAGGATGGACCTTAACCCACGGCCAAGTACATCAGAATGCTAGTTTGATCCATATCGCCATCTCAGATTATTCTACTTTTAAAGGTTTGGATCTCCAAGATTTTACGTTGAATGGTACGCTTTTTGCTTGGAAATCAGGTCTGGTGTACTTTACAATTCAAGCGCCTCTTATACTTACAACTCAAGCTGAGTCAATACGGCTACGCTTACATAATATAAATCTCTTCGAAAATGAAATACATCAGGGACTTTTCGCGTATTTTGGCTACACCAACGCAAAATGCATTCCCTCAGTAGAACTCGTTAAATTGGAAGTATCTAGCATTACACTCTCTAAAATTCGTGTTTTCGATACGAGTTTATTCCAGGTCGAAGGCCTATTGACCAGCATCACGAATTTGCTTTCCGAAGGGAATATTTACAGCGGCACCTCAAATTTCTTCATCGGGAATGCAATTTTGGGAACGTTTTACCTCACAAATTCTACAATAAATAATTTAAACTTGCTCAACGGCGCTAGCTTCGTGAGCTCAAATTTTACAACAGTCAGAGATCTGCGCCTTGAAATTCCGTATATCACCCATATACCTTCCTTTTCCAACCCTGACGCCGAACCAAAAGGATTAAATGCAGAAACGAGGCCGTTTATAGTCTATAACAGCAGTTTCGACTTGCTTAACTTCAGCTCGAATTCGCATCTCTTTGTGAGCACCAATCCGATGATAATCATCCAAAGAAATAATTTTACGAGACTGACGTTGGCAGAGTCTCGGCTGCTTCAACTGGGAAATTACCTCAAATTTTTTTCAGAAAAATCGTATCTCACAAATGCCGAAGGCCTATTTTTTTGGACTCCTGCCTCATATGAAATATCACCGTTTTTCATTGCAGAGGAGAGCGCAATGCAGGACTACCCTGATCTTTATTCGCTTTACAATGAAACAAGAAGCAATATCTCTCTGTATGAGCCTCAGAAGAGCGTGTTCTTTATCTCAGTGGCACAGAATATAATTGATGATGTCAAGACTCTGAAAAAGAACTCTTATCTGATTTCCTTGAGCAATTTCCAGATAGAGAATGGAACTACCATGATCTCCGATAACACATTGAGTAATATTATCTCAGACACTGATTTCAGCCTATTCAGCGCTAACAGTTTGAACAGCGCAAGATTTTCAGCAAATATGCTCTCAGACATCACCATTCCCGATTATATCTTTACTTTCAGCTCGTCCTTCGTTGACAATTTGGTTTTTGATTCGATAATGATTTCAGATACGAATCAAGTCGGATTATATTCCATTCAATCAGATGAATGCAACCAAATTGCTATCACTAATAGCCAAGCGAGCCATATCCAAACCCAGCGAATATTTATTAACCTCGCTTGCGGTTCGATTAGCACTGGCGTGGCGTTACAGAATCTAACGCTAAGCGATATTTCTCAAACAAACACACCTAGAGTCCTCAGTCCACTTAATTTCATTTCGATCACGGCAACAACATATGCGAATACAGAGCCAACGATTCCGAAAATACTCTTTGAGAATATCTCATGCTATAACATCATGCTCTCAAGCAGTGGAAGTTATATTGAGGGAATATTCCAAAGTTCTTTTATTGTGGTATTGTCCGCAATGGCTGAAACAACTTTTAATAGCAGCAACTTCAATTCGATCAGTATTTTGCCATCAGGAAGCCTTATTACCATATCCAATCCTGTTGTCTCATTCAATAATGTAACCTTGGATTCCGTCTCTTATGGTAATATTCATGGGGCTCTCCATTTGACATTAACTAGTCTGTCCGTAGTTGACAGCGTTTTTAAGTTTAACACTGGGGTGGGCTCTGATGGAGCTGGATTGTTCAAGCTAACGAACCCTAGCCCAACTGATGCTGCTTTAAACGTACTGATGCAGAATTGCACGTTTCAAAACAATACTGCTCCCTATGGGACTGCTATGTTTATAAAGGATAGTCCGGTAGAGTTATTAATGAATAACTGCGATATAACGGGCAATCGTGTCAAAGGAGCTGGTGGCATTTTCTATCTTGTAAACGTTTCTTCCTCTAATCTAACGGTAATGAACTCGAGTTTTACTCAAAACGTTGAACAAATAGTAAATATGCCGTCTGTGGTCATGTTTTCTTTTGAAAACATGGGAGCTGGAGTCTCATTGCTTGTTCAAGAATCGAATATATCGGTTACTAACAGTGCTAAAGGAAGCTTTATATCGGCAATAGGTCAGCAAAAGCTCACGTTAAGAGCATATAATGATAGGTTTTACTCTCAAGTACTCGACACTGTGCAGATATTCTTCAATTTCCTCTCGGCCGATAACATTGAAGCGGATTTTGATAATTTAGAGGTGTCAAATCTATCTCTAGGAGAGGTTGGAGTGTTCGTTCTTAACTGCAATACAGCAGGGAAAAGTACCTACCAATGGAGTTTACAGATCACAAACAGTGAGTTTAACTCATTAAACCTCAGCGAGGGCTTAATAGTTATCAGTGCTGACGGATATAAGGTAGAAGCACTCAATAACTTGAGCATCTTGTTGCAGAACTCTACCTTTAGCAATATCACTTGGTCGAATTCACCTGCCTCAGTGTCATCCGGCATAGCTGGAATATTGAAAACAACAACCCCTTTAGTCGGAAGGTATCAGGCAACTCAGAGCACAGGCACTAATGATTTTGCAATCTTAATTGAAAATTGCACTTTTTCACTGTTAAAAGGGATAAGTGGACTCATATTTGGAGGAGCAGAGTCATTATTCGACTCCATCATTTGGATTAACAATAGCAGCTTCGATTCTATCTCCTCAAGTGGACCTGGTGCCATTTTCAATCCTTCAGATAGTGCACTCGGAGCAAACTATCGTTATTTGGGTGTATTTTCCTCGAGTCTAAGCAACTCTATCAGTTTTAAAGTGACAAATAGCAGATTGAGCAATATAAGTTCTCAAGCTGGCAATTTAATGCATTGGAACAGCGTCGTAAGAGGAGTGTCCATTTTGATTGCAAATAGCACTTTTGCAAATCTAACTAGCAAAGAAGATGGCGGAATCATCTCTACAAAGTATGTTCCTGCTTCGACTAATTCTACATGCAACATTGATGCAAAAAACAACACATTTCATAACATCAGCTCAAGAAACGGAGGAATAGTCCACATTGAAGGGTTAAACCACTTATTTAACGTTACCTGCGAAAATAATAGCTATCACGTTATCAAAGCTGCTCAAAATGGCGGTGTATTTCACATCTACTCACCAAATGCGACTGTCTCCCTCCCTTGGAACTCTCATTCAACCTCTTCGACAACAACAAGCCTCCGTATATTAAGCAATCCTGCTCTAATTGGAAACTTCTCGATCACAAACAGTCATTTTAACAATATCACTTCCTTGAACGGAGGTGTAGTTTACGAGATCACTCTAAACAGCTCCCTCAATATTAGCGTGCATGCTAGCACTTTTGAGAGTATTTCAGTAGCATCCCGTGGAGGAATCTTCTTTTTGGTGCAACCTATCACTGACATCACTGGGAACGAGTTTCTCAGCAGTATTTCCGCTAATGGTGCAGGTACTCTTATTTATTCCGCTTCAAATCAAGGTATTCCCAGTGATTTTACATCATCCAATGTCATTGGAGTACCTTCCTCCACTTCATCGCTGTTCGCGGTTTATCCAACAAATTTAAAAATAGAGTTCATTTCACTAAAGGATCGATCAACTCTGGTGCTAGAAAACAATCAGATTGCACCCTACAACCCCATTGCTTCCAATCTCACTTCCTATTCGCTTTCTGAATATCAAATCGACTTGACACTTGTGTTTCGAGACAACAACCAAACACAAATTGTGCATGATGAGTCTAGTACCTCACCCAATATCACTCTCAAATTTATCACTCAAGACCAGGAGAACCCTCAAAAGTACATAGGAGATAATTGTAGTCATTCAAAATGCACGGTTCTAGCGACAAGTATCATGCTCCAAGGGAAAGAAACTGATATTATTTTAGTCAACGCTAGTTATACATCAGACGTGTATACTCAGTTCCAGCAATTCTATATACGTCTCAGAGGCTGCCTCCCAGGAGAAGTCCATAATACAGATCTCCAGCAATGTGTCTACTGTCGACCTGGGACATATTCGCTCAATCCGAATGATTCGCAGTGCCACACCTGCCCTTACGGAGCCTATTGTCATGGTGGAAACAGCATCGAGATTAATTCCTCATTCTACAGAAGTCCTTCCAACATGACAAGCTTAGTCATGGTTCCTTGCAATGATTCTAGCAAGAGATGCTTGGGAGGGTACGAAAATACTTGTGCCGACCCTTTCTCAGGACCTGTATGTCTTCAGTGTAATTTGGAGAAAGACTACCTCTCTTCTGGAAAAGAAGCAAGTTGCAATTTTTGCTACGAAAAAGAGAAGCTCATAGCAATTTCTGTCGCTCTGTTAGCCGCTTCTATAGTGTATCAAATAATAATGGTCGTTGTAACTTTCAACGAGAATAAAAATACCCATAGCCAATATTCCATCGATCAAACTCAGTCTACTGAGCTTAAACCAGGGGCATTTCTGGTGATTTTTTCGACTTTCCTCCAGATTTCGTCAATATTCTCTGCCTTCGACGAAGGAGGGGTGCTCACTTCACTCATGGCTATTACCGATAACGCTGCGAATTCAAATGCACAAGCGACAGCTTCCCTCCAATGCTTATATAAGCTCTACAACCCCGATCCTTTTAAAGGCGTGAGTTTCCAAGTTTTGGTTTATACTCTATCTCCGATAGTGAAAGTCATCGCAGTCATCCCTTTTGAACTGATCAGATGCCTTGTTTGGAGAGATAAAGAAGGCCTTAGCAAGAAGAAGTCCCTCATGAGGCTTGGATCAATAGCTGTAGTGCTGATCTTGTTGGAACAGCCCAGGATCATTGGTGTGCTTTCTGGTTACTTGTCTTGCACCAAGCTCGACCCATTTGTCGAGGATTATTATATCAAAGGGCATTCAACAGTTCAGTGCTATACAGAGGAATACAATTTCTTCGCAAAGGCTGTGGTTCTACCTAGCCTTATCTTTTGGGCGGTGCTAGTACCTCTAGCAATATTCTTTAGTCTATTCATGAAGAAAAGGAAGAAAGATTTGTTCAAATCGGAGTCGTTCAGCATCGTTTTTGGTAACCTTTACAACCCCTATTCCGCAAATGCTTACTACTGGGGACTTGTGGTCATAGTCTTCAAAATGGCATTTTATATCCTAAATTCGGTGCTCAGGACATCCTCAATGCTGAAATGCCTCATTTTCATGGTCTTGATCCACATATACTACTTGCTCTTCAAGAGAAACCCTCCTTACAAAAATAAATATCTCATGGCTGCAGAAAAATATTGCGTTTTGGCATATATGACCATGCTGACGTTGATTCTGTTTAGCGGGTCCAATGATTTCGAAGTGCTGAAGAAGATTTGCAGTATTTTCATCGTACTAGTCCTTGGGTTGGCAGGAGGATATGTGTTGATTAACATCTTTTGGCTGTATTTGCTGAAAGTCATCTCGATCTTCGACCAGCTGAAAAAGAGCAAAATTGAAAAGGAGCTCTTAGCTCAGACTTTACAAGGGATAGAAAAACACCATAGATCTAATTCATCATTACAGCGGCCTATCAAAGAACGTCGCAATGCAATGTCTATTGACCTCCCTTCGAAGTCACATATTTTAATTGTCATAATCTTCTAATGTTTTCCTGATAGGCTAAGAAATGCAGGAGAAAATGATCAAAATTTAAATGAATCTGATCTCACGGAAAATAATAATACAGCAAGAACAAAGAGATTAACGTTTTGCCAACGAATAAAAAGCAGGTTTTCTGGCAAACGCGCTGAGCAAGAAAGCATGCCACAGGAAGAACAAACTCAGACTCGAATAATTAACGTATCTGACTTAGAAATTGTCACTAGGAATGCGATTCCAAGCCAAAATAGGTATGAGATTAATGAATGCGAAGAAAATCATGTTGCGGATTCTTACGTCCAAGAAATGAAGTCTGATATGGAGATAAATGCGGATTGTGAGAACTCATTTCAGACAGAGAAGAAAGGTATCATTCTTGCAGAGACTTTTCGTGCGAAGACCTTCTTTAGTCAAGTAGATATGGGTGTTAGTCAAGAGTGACTGAACTTTTGCTTTTATTTGCTTTTGAAAGAATTGTGAAGAGTATAATTGAGTGCAATTATGATAATATTTGCGGCTTTTCATTGATATTACATTGATATTATGGGTAGCATACATTATCTTTGAAAAAAAAAAATAGTTAAGATTTATTGAATTCTTGGAAAATTAATAACTACAAAGAAGTCTGAGCCGTCTCTCGTTAGTTGCTACCTTCAACTCGCAGAAGAGTATTCTCAGGTGGCTTCTGTTGAACGCTCTCCAAAGAAAGTTTCATACTTCCTTCCTCTACAAGAATAGACTTATTCAAATCATCTTGGAACACATAAGACGAGAAAAGAGAAGCAAATTGTGAAGAGCATACATAAAGTGACTGGTGAAAGATTACGAAGCAGAATGCATCATAAATAGTGAAGGAAGTAGACACGAAAATGACACTAAAGAGCAGATTCCACTCGATTATCGATTTATCTGAAGATGAATTCAATCAGACCGAAAATTTCTCGTTGTAGATGGAACCAGTTCTCTGTTTCTCCTCGCAAGGCATCTGATGGGTGGACAGAAGTCCGATAAGACTTTATTAAGAATAAATTAGACGAAATTTGAAAAAATGGTAAAATATTGAAGCATGTCAGCAAATTCAGACACCAAAAATATTCTACAAGATGGAAAGGCTTCTTGTCATCAGATATGAGCTCACGGAAGTGTTGTTAGAATTTTCTCTAGAAC
>ENA-UOUE01001521-UOUE01001521.1-compost-metagenome-genome-assembly--contig:-NODE-1521-length-14341-cov-4.766545_pt1 | contig 14341 bp, 8 predicted proteins | sample MGYA00238146_ERZ747223 | MGnify/ENA primary metagenome ERZ747223 (study PRJEB28781, sample SAMN06268865) | compost metagenome | isolation source: single cell | place: USA: California, Emeryville, Joint... | reverse complement strand
GTTAATTTGACTTGATATGAATTTGATTGGCAGTAGGTTATTGAATGATTGAGAATACAAGAAGTACAAAAGCTGGCTGAGCAGCCTTCATGGATCAATCGTGTTGGATTAGAATCGTCATAACAGATTCCACAGGCCATCGACTGTTTGGCTTCTTCTGGTGCTCCTTCATTTGATTGACCTTCCAATTTTTTTTCTTCCAATGGATTTTCAGAATTCATAATTTAAAATTAGTTGATTATCATAACATATAAATGTGTTAAATCGAAAAACTGACAATTAAAATTCCATCTTTTCTTATTGCAGACCATACGAACAAGTAAATCTCGAGCACGAAGGAGCTAAAGCTTTACTTTTTGTACAAAAATGTTCAAGGGTTACTGTCCTTCAACTCTCTTTATATATGTTATATAAATACCTTCCAGCAGGATCAAATGCTTAGATTCGAAGGGAACTACAACACATACTACAGTTTAAATAGATGTAGCTGTGCTTTGAAACACAAAGATATGATATTTTGTTTTAAGAATCCTCGAATAATTAGAAATCATAACTGAGAAAGTAGTGATGATAAGCATAAACTGCTCAAAATGTTGTTGTGAGCATGTCTGTTAAAGAGGTCGCCCAATCAACCTTAGTTTTAATCAAATAACACATATTTACGCACTTTCTAAATCTGCTCGTTGATGTTGGATTTCAATAAGAGTAGCTTCCATTTCTCTTCCTCTCCTCCGATTTCTTATTCTTCTTGCTAGAAAATCGCACAATAGAAACACGAGAATCACAGCGTAGAAAAGTATCCAAAAGGCGATGAATATTCCAATTTCCATCGCCATATACTTGAATAATTCCCACATCATCCCAGGGAAAATTTTGTAGAGCACATATTCGAGAATCTCTGGCACGAAAAACACGACTACACCCACCATTGAGCATCTACGATAACAATGGACGAGTACCAAAGCGTGGTACTGGACCTGGAGAGTCATAACTATGATGGCAATTATTGCTTTTGATAACTCTTTAAAGAAGGAGAGGATTCCTTGTTTATGTGTAACAAGGAAATTCCATACCTCTCTTCTATAGATCCCGCACAAAATCAACCCGATTGCAAGCACTACAAGCCATACCACTCTCCAACCAGGATATGAAACAGCCAACCAGTTGAAGTGTCGTCGACAGTTTCCACATATCATGTTATTGCATCCTGCAATCTTAGTAATAGGTGCATTACAATGAGGACACTTTTTAGTGGTGAATGCCTTGGATAGCTGAGAAAGGAACTCTTTGAATTTCGAAGAAGATTGATTCTGTTGAACAATAGGATGTGCAAACTCGATCTCGCACACCTCACAAATGAAAGGTCGTTGACAACCTGTGTGGTCAGGAGCTAGATATCCTGCATATTTGCAAGTGGTGTTAGGACAAGTGAGAATATCATCGGTATGATTAGAATAAAATTTGATGAGAGTTTCAGTGAGAGTTTCTGTTTCATGAGGGGGAAGGATTAAAAGGATGTCAGATATGGGAACTGCTCGACCACAAGCGTCAACAGGACATTGAATTGAATTGGTTAATTTGACTTGATATGAATTTGATTGGCAGTAGGTTATTGAATGATTGAGAATACAAGAAGTACAAAAGCTGGCCGAGCAGCCTTCATGGATCTCTCGTGTTGGATTAGAATCGTCATAACAGATTCCACAGGCCATCGACTGTTTGGCTTCTTCTGGTACCTCTTCATTTGCTTGAACCTGAGGTTTCTGCTCTTCGAGTTGGTTTTCAGAATTCATGATTTAAAAATATTTAATTATCACATGAATGATTCTGATAGAATACCTGAAAAAGTAACTCTATCGTTTGCAGCAAGGGCACAAACGGCACCTTGCAATTGGAGTTATTAAAATTTTGGGTAGGTTTTCGGGTTCTATTTGTACTCTTTTGAAGGTTTATTGGATTAATTTGACAAGACTAACTCATATATTGTGAATACCGAGATTAAATAGTTCTAACAAACAAAAAAGTGAGAAAATACTTCAAGCAATTCATCTTTGACCTTGGAACATACATATAATAAAGCAATACTTCAAAAGGGATAGCGCTAAGATTTAAACACAAAAGAACATCATTTTCCTTATGTGAAAAGTTCCAAATGTCTCCATTCTCATCTAATGAATAGGTAGTAATATTTCAGTCCTTTCGGAGAGACATTGCATACAATTTTATTGAACTAGCTTTGGTCATAACCTTCTTTCAAACTTTATTACCTTGATTTTAACTACGAGTAGTTACTTAAACAGTCAAATTCACAGCTTGTCCAATACAGAATGCCATTAATCTGCTGATGCTTAAATATTCAACTTCGGTCTCTTCACTCCTCACATTTAGGGTCGGCATACCGCTAATTACCACACTGTGTAAATTGAAGAGATAAGAAGGATCCGAACGACTTTGATAATTTTCTTAAAATTTATTTCCAATCTGGATTTACTATCATCATGGAATCCGACAAATCTACGAAAGATCCTTCTCTACCTCTCATTGATACTTCCGTCTTCAAAGAGTATCTCGTTCAAAAATTCAAAGGAATTATTGAAAACGTAAGCGCATCTCCCCAAAATACACCTCTATCATATTCCTCTTTAAAAGATACCATCAAAAAAAGTATTGCTGCTCGATCCAAGCCTAGAACTGAATTTTGGTTATCTCTTTCCAAAAAAAGAGGACATCCGTTCTCTGGCAGTCGAATTGTACCTAGCTAACTCTGATGTAATGAGCTTCTATTGAAAAAAATGATATCAATTTGATCAAATATGCTCAGACATTCAGTTGTGATGAGAAAAACGTTATTTTCTTAACTGCGCCGACTGTCTCCATGATGAAAAGGATCTCAAAGATCATCATGACAAATAAAATGAATAAAGATGAAAAAACATATTTTCTTATTTTCACTCCGCGCAGAACATTTTTATGCAAAGAAGCTCTGGAGCGTGAGGGCGTATTTGCGGAAGTCACTCTGATGAATTTCAATTTCGATCTCATGCCCCTGGAGAACGATCTGCTTAGTATGCAGCTCGAGAATGTCCCTCGCGAGCTCTATCTCGATTCCGATACATCTTCTCTGGTCTCTGTCGCTGAAGCGATCCAAAGAATGCAATTAATGTATGGTCATATCCCTCATATTATCGGTAAAGGGCCTGCAGCAAAGGTAATTTCTGAGCTTTTCGATGCTGCACACCAAAATAATAAATACTAAGAGTACATTGGACATATTGAATAACCTGGAAGGAGAGGGTAAATCTAAACAAGAGGAGCAAATGCTTGAAAAAGAAGGGGCAATTGGGTGCTTAGTGTTATTTGATCGTAATGTCGATTTCGTGACTCCGATGATGACGCAATTTACATATGCTGGGTTTATTGATGAAACTTTTGGGATTAGAAATAGTAATCGCTGATTATTCACTTGTTTGGATTCTAATTAGTCTGTGAAAAGACATGATTACATTGGATGCTAAGATTCTTCAGCCAGATGAAGTAAAAGAACATGAAGTCAAAAAAACGACCAGGCTTCTTGATCGAGACTTTGTGTATGCAGATCTTAAAGACCTCCACTATGTTGCAGTGGCGGATCATCTTGAAAAACGGTGGAATGTGATCCAAGAAATGAGAGCGGTAAGTTCATATCCAATATTTAATTGATTGTTTATATATAACCTTCCTCTCATTAGCAAGTTAATCGTCAGGAAAAAGATATGGCCAGCACCAAAAACACGCTTGAATTGATCAAAGAAATGCAAAGAGAGTCTCCTTTAGTCACAGATCGTAATTTCATCTACAGGCGATTTCATTCTCAGATCCAAATTAGATAGAGCGATTACTTACAGCTTATCGGATATGATGTCAACGCCGGCACATTTCTTCAGTATGAAAGTCGAGCAAGGTGAGTCTCTTTAAATTACTCAACAAATCGATAATGCATACATAATTAGGGATATTAGATAACGTAAAAAGTCACGAAACTCTCGATTACATCGAGATGATGATCGCAAAGCAGGCGAAATTTGAAAATATTATGAGGATTCTTTGTCTTCAGTCGCAGATTGAAAACGGGCTCAAGCCCACTATACTCGATTCAATAAAGAAAGATATCCTTCATGTTTATGGTTTTGATCACATTCTGCTTCTGAGTAACCTCGAACGGATTGGGCTTCTCAAGAGAGACAGTGGCAAAGCAACTTGGAACACTGTGAACAATTGGAACACTATAAATAAGGTAAAACCAGGCGATGCAGACGAAATAATAACGAATCTGCCTTTTAGCAACTGAAAATGATAAATGTCGAAGTCTCATTAAATCCGCCGAATGACGCAGCGTACACGTACGATGGCTATTGTCCAATACTGTAACTATAGTAATGCCTTTCTCTTTGTAAATCAAATTGCTAGAGTAAGACTTGTGGAGAAGCTTTTCCAAAAAGGTGGGTGGAATTCTATAAAAGACGGTAAATTACTAATTTCAAACCATTTTACCATGAATTCTTTCGAAAAATTTTCTAGCTTTGGAAGTACTTGAAGGTCCAACGATATATGATGAGCAGGCAGGAAATTACGCAATGAATATGGGAAGGAAATCAGCTATCGTGTTATTTTTCATCGGAGGGATAACTTACGGCGAAATCGCAGCCATTCGATACATTGCCAAAGCTTACAGTAATATAACCTCAATCCGGAAAGAGCTAATTATATTTTCTTCTAATCTGATAGATCGAGAGATAATTATCGCAACTACGAACACAATCAATGGAAATAAATTGATAAACATGTTTCGATAAGTCATAACAAAGCGCACAAACAAATCGACCAAAATCAATTGTGTAATAGAATAGAATCTCGTTGTTTTTTTTAATTATTGTTGCTTCAAAATATACATTTTCTTGCGAGTTAAGTTGACAGTTCTATTAAGTTCTGAACTATCTGTTTTTAATAAGGATGACTAATTTTGTACTCACATCACGAATAATACTAGAATCTTGGATAATAGATCATAACACCTCACTTGCTAAAGTCATTAAATAGGGAACAATTAAAGAGAGGGATCATTCTTGTCATGTTTTCAGCTCGTAAAAACTTTAGAGATATTTGATGTATTACGAATATTAAATTTCATTTCTTTATTTATAACTCTCTCCTAAGGTCAATTGCTCATCTCAAAACCTTAGAAAAATCAATCACAAAGCTCTTTGCTCTGTTATCATTTATTTAGCTTTTCTCCACATTTGGACTTCTTGTTGTTTGAAATATCTGCGATCTTCTTCGTCAACAAGCACCAAACTCAAGTAGTATTTAACGGAGAACTTGTTGTTGATATTTGTCATTGTTGGAGTCAAATTGTAAGCGCCAAGGTACAGTCTGATTGGAATAACTTCGCCTTTTATTAATTGTTAACAATGAGTCAGGAGATCCCAAATATAAGAAATATATACCTTTAGTTGGGCATCCGTCCATCAATTCGTATTTTCCGATGGTTTCGCTTTCAGTCTGAGCGGCCGTGCCTTGAGAAGAAATAATTATTTCTTTCTGTTAGGAGTTTTTAGGTTACCTGATCCAATAGTTTCTTTCTTAACGATTGCAAGTTCCATATATTTAATTTTGATTCTGATGAGCAAGAAATACACTTTTCCGATAACGACGTCTTTAAGGTGGTATTTGCTTTTATTGTACTCGAACTCAATGTGAAGACATTCTTCAATGCCGACCTTGATAGATATTTCATTAACATTTAGCCATAGGTGGCTTAATTACTTCGAGTTTAAGTGGGCCAGTTGGTTCCATATCGGTGATTGGTTGACAAACTGCAATATCAACTTCTTTAGTGATCTTTGGGACGTATTGTCTCTGGATGGTGACTCGGACGAAATATCTGATTTCAAATCCCATGAGCGAAAACCGCTTATGGCAGTTACCTGAGTCTGATACCACTGCCGCTGTAGTTCTCGTATGATTTCTCGAATTTGCTGAAAGTGAACTTGTAGCTTTTATCTTCTTGCAAGACGCCGATTGGCTCAAGCTCTCTTCCCATTGACATAAAATCACTTGAAAGCTTAGGATCAGTCAAGCATTCTTCATGAGGATGAGATAAAACCAGTTATGGACGAGAATGAGGTAAAAAGCTCACCAATATGTCCAATGAGCTCGACTTTGATTCCTTGATGCTCAAACTTCTTTAATTTGCCCATGTGAAGCTCAACGGTTCCGCTGATGTCATCATCTCCCTGATTTGAAAAGTGAATTGAGCGTTTTGGCGCGTAGACAACCGAATTACCGTGTACAAAGGAAGCTTGACACTTTGACCGTCTTTGTCTTTGACTGGAATGTGCTTTCTCTTATCAACACCGTCGATCTTGATTTCAACGATTGGAGTTCCTCCGATACCAAGAAAAGACTATGAGAAATTCAGTGATGTGAGTGGGAAGGAATGGATACCATTTGGAAAAGTTAACTGCGAATCTAATTAAGGATAAATGTGAATAAGCAGGAGATATCTAATTATTAGATTAAAACTTAGTCTTGAGTGAGAATTAATCACGGTATGAATCTAACACTGAGTATATTAAAAGTGTCAAAGGATAAAAAACTCGATGGTTTGGCTTCAAGGCTAAATTTGCTATATTTTTCAGAGGGCGGAGGATACATAGGAATCCATGCTTAGTCAAGCAGATCATTGTGGATAGTTATACTGAATATCAAAAAGAAACTTGCTTGTGCTATCGGCACATCGACCCAAGTCGTCGGTATATCAAACGGATGAGTTACAATTGAAATGAAAATGTGAATGATTCAGGATGTTTACTGAAAGGGTGTAGGACCTTTTACCTATCTTGATATTTATCCAAGGCTATACATTAGCAATAATATGAATTTATGGCGACTCGATTTATTGCACTATTATGGAGTTATTTATTGCTTATCCTTGACATGGAGCACTGATGAAGCGTAGCAAATAAAAAAATTGCAGTTATTTTTTAGCATTATTTCATCACTTTTGCGATGCTAATTTTTTATGATAAATGAAGCTTTCTGAAAGATAAAACGAACGATTTGTGTTTCTCTGTGTGTTCAATTATTAGCTCGATGTGAAAAGAATGTGCAAATATTGGTTTACAGATTTTGAACTATAATCTTAACATGCTCCCATCCATATTTTCTCTCGTGCTCTCGTATGAGCTTCGTAGAAGTCTTTCCATCCATAATTGGCATATCAAGGTCAGTGAGGATAACATCAAAGTAATTCTCTCCTTAAGAGCGATAGGGTTCAAGCGCCTCAAAACCATTGTTGGCAATCGAAATCTGATTAATCCCGCATTTTTGTATCAACTTGCGGTTTACCTCTTGATTATAGGCTATATCCTCGCCAATCAGCACTCTTTTTCATGTGATGAACTTATTTGACGCTCCACTTTGATCGTTGGGGAGTTTGTTGTCCCTGATTTAGTTTTGATCAAAACAGTTAAGGAAGTGCCAACATTTAGCTTCGAGTGAATCTCTATTTGCCACCCGTGAGCTCTGTAAGCTCCTTCGTAATCCATAATCCAAGTCCTGTACCTATCTGACGGTCTAACCCCGCCAATCTACAGCTATCACATCTTTTAAACGCATTTTTGAGTCCTTCTTCGCTAATACCGCAGCCTGAGTCAACAATCTCGATTCGTAAAAATCCTTCCCTCGCAGCAAACTCCGTCGGGTTATTCGAACGGATACGGCCTCTGTTGTTCATTACGGATGACCGACTAATGGTAGAATTCGAAAAGGTTTGGCCTCGAGGTTTGCACGGACGTGTCATATGAGATTCGACCTTGAGATGGATCTTCTGTTGCTCCTCTTCTTTGATTACACCCTCCTTGTGGTATCGAAAAGCTGTTTTATTGAGTGTTAAGACCTCATGTCTATGCAAGGGATCTTCTTGCAAAGATATATCATCAGCGCCATTTGTACTCAGAACTCGCTCAGATTCGTGAGATACAACTCCATAATATCTCGGTTTCATATCAGATGGCATTGGCTTTGAAGCTGAAGTGGCTTCTACAAAATCCATGTAGATATGAATAAAGCCTTTTCGTGTGAATTTGATTGCGTTTGTAAACAAGTTCATCATAATTTGCTTTATTCTGAGTTCATCGAACTCAAGTAGTTTTGGCACATTGAAATTTACAGCCAAAGTGCCGAAAAGCTTGGCTTTCTTGAGCATATCAGAGTACATTACCCAGAGATTCTCGCAGAACTCTCTAATATTGTTCAACTGAATATTAATTTCCAATCGCTTGGTAGAAATCTTGGCACTATCCAAGATGTTATTGAGCAATTGGAGAAGTATTTCTCCACTGATCTTTGCATCTTGGAGCATCTTTCGGTCTTCTTGACAAAGCATTGATGACTCATGACAAAGTTCGACGTTTCCGAGCAGACTGTTTAAGGGATTTCTGATTTCATGAGAGAATCTAAGGATAAAGCTTTCTTTTTCGGCTAAAGTTTCCTGGAGAGTTTTGTTGGTTTGTTCGAGAGTGATGTTTGATTTTTTGAGGTCTTCATTTAATGTAATGAGTTCCTTCTTGTATTTATCGCGGAGAAGGGACAAATTTCTTCTCTCCTGGTCCAAAATAGTAATTGCCAGATAAGTGGCGAAGAGACAGAAGATGAAGAGCCCTAGATTAGTATAAGTTCCAAAAAAGAACCAAAGCTGTTCTGGTATTGGTGTTCCCGCAACCAACGGAGGAACATAAGTGAAAAAAGAAACACTCCAGCCTAGCAGGTTACATATGAGGAGGATGTATAGAGAATATTGTTTGGATTCGAAAACCACCATCATCATTAATGCAATATAGTGGGAAGCATAGCCAAGCAGAGCAAAATCAGGGACGATGCGCACGACTAGTGGACCCCACATGCCATAGATAATATTTGACCCCATCTTCATCAAGATCGGATGGGATTTCTCGACGGAATACAAGAAAATCATTGCAACCATGAAAGGAGCAACTAAAATGTACAATTTCGTTGGGAAAAAATCGAAGAAGAGAAAGCAGATTGTGTGAGGTATCAGTAGAATCGCCAGGATGAGACTGCGTGCAGGAATGGACTTGAGCCAAAGTAAATTCTGATTCTCGACCATGATAAATTTGTAAATTTGGGAATAAAAGTATAAAGAATTATTTGTTCAGGATCTTAATTTTATTTTAGAGCTGATGTTACAAATTTGCATATTTGATTCTGAATAAACGAGAGATGATGAATTTACAATGAATTTTGGACAAAACAGGAATTATAGAAATACAGAAATCATTAATTTTGAAGAACATTTGAATGAGCATTAAAACTAACGAATTAGCAAGTGTTAAGCATTTAAGGAATATTTAATGCTTTCATTATTGATTCGAATGTACTCGGTTTCGATAGAAAAGCGTTAGCTCGGTATGACCCATTCGGATTCAGCATTTCTTGTCGAGTTATAGCTTCTGAGTAGCCAGTCAATATTATAATCTTCACTGGTTTCCAATTGAGCTTTCTTTCGTGCTCTCGGATCAGCTTTATGGAAGTTTTGCCATCCATGATTGGCATATCAAGGTCAGTGAGTATAGCATCGAAGTAATTATCTCCTTTTGATTGGAAGAGCTCCAGTGCCTCGAGCCCATTGTTGGCGATTGAAATGTGATTTATTCCACATTTCTGTATTAATTTCCGATTCACTTCTTGATTATAAACGATATCTTCCACAATCAGCACTCTTTTTTCATGTGAAAGTTTGGTCTTATCCTCAAACTTCGCTAAACTCCTGCTTTCATCTTGCCTCGGAGAGTTCTTCTCAGATCTTGACTTGATCATTATAACTACGCAAGTTCCGACATTAGACTTCGAGTAAATTTCTATTTTTCCACCCATTAGTTCTACCAGCTCTTTTGTGATCCATAATCCAAGTCCTGCTCCAATCTGACGATCAGTCGGTGCTGCAACTGCCGCCTTGTTTTTCTCTAAATTATTGAAAACGTTTTTCAGATCTTCTTCTTTGATCCCACACCCTGAGTCGACAATCTCAATTCTCAAATAACCTTCCCTCTCGACAGTATGCGAAATATTCTCTTCACTACCAGTATTTTTTTTATAATTTGGTAAGAGAGGGCTACTGATGAAGGAACCCGTCGAGTTCCTTCCACAAACCTTCAGCGGACGCGTTTCGTACGACTCAACCTTGAAATGAATATTTTGTTCCTCTTCTAGCATCAAGCATGCTTGCTGTCGAAATTTCTTAGTGTTGAGGGTGAGAATATCATGCTTGTGAGAAGGGAATTCTTGGAAAGAGAAATCATCAGCACTGCTTGTCAGGAGTATTTTGTCTGATCCTTGAAGAGATGTTCCAAAATACCTTGGCTTCATATCTTGGATATCTGGTGTAGTAGCTCCATCCGTATCGACGAAATCTATGAAGGTGCTAATGAACCCATGTTGTGTAAATTTGGTTGCATTTGTAAGCAAGTTCATCACAATTTGTCTCATTCTGAGTTCATCAAATTCAACTTGTCTTGGAACGTTGAAATTGATTGCCAAAGACCCAAACAACTTTGCTTTGCCAATGATATCTGAGCAAGTTATCCAGAGATTCTCGCAAAACTCTCTGATATCGTACAACTGGATATTAATTTCTAACCTCTTTGTAGAAATCTTGGCACTGTCCAAGATGTTATTGAGCAACTGGAGAAGTATTTCTCCACTGATCTTTGCATCTTGGAGCATCTTTCGGTCTTCTTGACAAAGCATTGATGACTCATGACAAAGTTCGACGTTTCCGAGCAGACTGTTTAAGGGATTTCTGATTTCATGAGAGAATCTAAGGATGAAGCTTTCTTTTTCGGCTAATGTTTCTTGGAGAGTTTTATTGGTTTGTTCGAGAGTGGCATTTGACTTCTTGAGATCTTCATTCAATTGTAGGAGATTACTTTTGTATTGGTCTTGAAGTCGAGCTAATCTCCTTTTCTCCTTGTCCAAAACCGCCATCGCTGCACAACTCGTGGTGATGCCTGCTAATAGTTGCACCAGACTATGATAACTTCCAAAGAAGAACTGAATTTGTGGGGGCATTTGAGCTCCAGTTACCAAAGCTGGCATGTAATAGTAAAAGCAAACACTCCAGCCGAGAAAATTACTTCCAAGGAGGAAGTACACTGAGTATTGACTGGATTCCACAAAAAATATAAAAATGAATCCGATGAAGTGCGTAGAATAACCAATTGAAGAGAATTCAGGAATAAGTGCCAAGCAGAGCGGTCCCCATAGTCCACAGATGAGATTCATTGCTAAATCCTTCAAGATTGGACAGGATTTCTCAATCATACACAAGAAGATCATCACTATGGTGCTTGGAGCAATCAACAAATATAACTCTATCGGGTAGAAGCTGAGCAGCAGATAACCAGCTGTATGCAAAATAAAAAAACACATCAACAACAGGGATTTTGCAGGAATCATTCTTTTGTCAGGTAACCTTTGGCTCGCGTTCATAATCCGATGAGATTTTTCTCAAATTTATTTTCTTCAATTAACTATAATCTCTTCAGGAGCGATTAAATTTTTCAAGTAGACGGTTGTGAGTTGAAATCGCGCGTTGCATAAAAATTTTATTCTTCTATAATTTGTACCAAAAACCTCGTATAAATTTTTCAGTAATCTGAAGATGTAGAAATTAAATTGTAAATACACGCATTGGAAATGCTCTAAATTCGCGGTTATTCCAGAGCCCAATTGCTAGCACTCATCTGTCTATCTAATCCTCTTTGTCTCTTAAGTGGATTTGTGTCCAAACTGTATTCGAGAACTTTAAATTTTTTATTGCATTTTTCGTCTGGTTTATTTCCAAAGTGAGGATTCTGAGAACTCAATAAATTATTCTGAGTTTTTATTCAAATAAAATGCGTTTGCGTCAAGTTAGAACCGTATAACAAACCGAATTTCCAAATTGGGAGTGATAATTTTGACTCACTTGGCAACCACCATCTTCCTATGCCTCATTCTTCGTTCTTGGAGAAGCTACTACAACATTTTGTTATTATGAGAGCAAATCAAAGATAACGCGAAAGATAGCGCGTATCTCTTATTCTTTTTCAATTTTAATATCAAAAGAATGCGCCGAGAGCCAAGGCAATAGCTGACACACTTTTCAAAAAAAGTTGAAAACTTTAATATTTATCACTATTTGATAGGAAGAGCAACTTCGCCCTGTGTCAGCTATTATGCGTTCATAAATTTTGAAAGCTCCCAAGTAATTCTGAGTCTGGATTAAGCCTTTAAATAAACTACTTATCAAAGACTCTTACTGTAAACTCAAGAAGTTTTTTTCACTACAAAAGAATCTTCTTTTTTAGGTCTCAATGAAGAGACAATTTAGCTGGCTTTCCTTACAACACAAATGAAATGTATGTTATCTCTAACAATTTGAAAAGAATGATGAGATAGAGACATCCTTCAAAAAGAATGAGTCGTTTTTGATAAAATTTTCGGTTTGTTGCATTGTGAATTACGGAGCAATGGGTGACTTATTCGAATTTCTCTGGAATCCGAGGAGCGTTACTTTGAATCTTGATATTCACTGTAATCACGTTAACTCGGGTCCAAGTATTATTTCATAAGCCGAAGAATTAGTATCCTTTGATTCAAAATCTTGAACTTCACACAGATTCTTTGTTGTCCAAGGCTTCGGATTATCTAATCAAGGCAATGACATAGCCACACTCTTTACATTCGTATCCATTGTTATTCTAAAAAAATCAGATACTTCTTCAGGCTATCGTTAATTTCACTGTGGTAGCATTAATAGTACTATCAAAAATCCTATTTATATCAGAATAAATATACTGTCATTAAGTAGGTCAAAATCAGAAGAGTTCAAATTGCACCATTGTGTTTTAGAAGTGTTAATCATATTTCAACGTTATTACTTGAAGTACCTTGTGAGATTATACCTGCCATTCATGAGGAATATTCAAAGTCAAATCTATCATACAGGTAATTCCGGTAGCTGCACACCAACTCAGAAATGATCGAAATTCTGGGACAGAAATTACCATCCTTGACTATATTTTCAGTAGCAGCTTGCACCTCAAATTCTGATGAACTTCGTCTGAATTTCGCGATCAAAGGAGTCTATTTTTTCATCTTCCTATTACTTTGTATACAAGTTCCTCTTTCATTAATGTTTTTTCGGATTGCCGGACAAACTAGCTTAAAGCAAATTCCTCCCCGGTATTCTCGCGAGAAGAATCGCATTTCATTGAGATGAGTAAATTAGTTTCCATCAGCGATGCAAAAAAATCCCAAATGTCAGGTGTATCAAGATGAATACTGCTTTACAATTCCTTGAAAACATTTTCTGAAATCCTATTCTACGTTTCGAGATCGAGAGAAAACACAATACCTTGCACAAGTTCTTGGCCCTCTTCGATGATGTTGATGATGAGAGTGACTCAGTTTGATCAAATGAGCACGATTACTGAGGTTTTAAATTCTAGAGGTGCGACTATAGTCTGAGCCAATTCTAACGCATGATATGTTGAGACTGTTTATATATGTATTTTGGCACAAAAAAGTCAGTCATAGATCCATAATATTCAACTTGTTCTTGAATTTCTGAACCTATGCCTTCCAGAAATTAACTACTTCCAACGACAAACTACAAATTCTACTCAATTCCCTATTTGAAAGAGTTAGAGAGACGAAATTGGTCAATTAGGAAGATCGATTAGACTCAGTGAGTACATATTACTCGAGTAGGTATATAGAAGAAATCCACTGATCTGATCTATCTTCAGTTGGAAATTTCATTCAGAGACGCTTTCGCCGTTATAATAGGGCTAAATTTATTTTTTGATAAAGAGTGCTTTTTCAAACATTTTTCGAGTTTAAAACGTGGATAATGCTTAGAGTTATAAACAATTAACAAAATAAAAGCGATCATCTCTAGATGCGAAGTTCTTTCGTTGTTATTGCCTTCGGTTCTTCTGGAGACAATTTCACTACTCAATTCACCGCTCCTCCTGATGTCCTCTTCCTCAATAACTACGCTATCGCCATAAATGATAATAACGATACAGGTATCCCTCAACTGAGAGCCTACCAAGTCCCTCTAACTGGCGGAGCTGCTCTACCAAGTCTCCAGCTCACCTCTAATAACGATCAACGTTTCACTCTGCAGAAATGCGGGGGCGCCTTTATTGGAAATGCTGTTTATCTCTTCTACAGGGCCTCTGACCAAAAGATTAATGTGACCAGCTTCCAAGTTGGTTCTTCTACTCTTGGTCAG
>ENA-UOUE01001519-UOUE01001519.1-compost-metagenome-genome-assembly--contig:-NODE-1519-length-14354-cov-4.849268_pt1 | contig 14354 bp, 9 predicted proteins | sample MGYA00238146_ERZ747223 | MGnify/ENA primary metagenome ERZ747223 (study PRJEB28781, sample SAMN06268865) | compost metagenome | isolation source: single cell | place: USA: California, Emeryville, Joint... | reverse complement strand
TGGTCTTGGGAGGAATTGTGAACTGTTTCTCTTCTAATTCATCGTCATTTGGAAGCATTTTCTTGTTTTCTGTTGACCTTTGGTTTTGAGATTTGAGAGAGAATAAATTTTAACCTTGTAACTCTTGATTTGCTTATCACTTTTCTAAGTGTTAATTTATTTCTCTCTGAAGTATTCCTTAATTTTCTTTAAAGAAAAAATCTTTTCACACCTATCAGAAAATCGATACTGTGCAACAGCAAAAAATATGATAACAGTATTTCAGGCAGCTTTTCTTCGAACTGGGATCTCCCTAATGATGGTGATGATGCTGATAATCTTAATTTACTAGAAATTGGAGAATCTCTCATAGATTGCTCCTAATAATTCATTTATTCAGGTGGGATCTTTATAGGAAAAGTATACTAAATACAAACAAAAATTCTGGCTTTTTGTACTGTAGAGTTTCTGAGGCTTCATAAACTCGTTTTCTATTCTTGCAGCAAGTAGAGTTAACCTCAAGAAAGGTAACTTAAGATGACAGTTCTAACTTTGTAGAAATAGAAATTTGCTCATGTAAGCAGTTTCTTCTAGAGTATGTACAGCCATGGGCCGAGTTTCAAAAAGACAAAGAATTCGTGCAACTTTATTATGATCTTGAAGCTTTCTTATTTAAACAAGAAATGACTCGCCTTCGAAGGCTTTCTGTCCGGCTATGTGTTGTCTAAGGCTTTTAGAAACTGCTGATGAGCTCAAGAAGAAAAGCAACTTCTTAAAGATTTGAGAAAGTGGTGGAATTCAAATCGTTCAGCCATCAGCATCAACTCTGCAGAATTCAATCCAAAGACTCCAAAGACTCTAAAGAAGAAGACAAGAGAGGCGGCTAATAGTTTGTTTTGAGGAATAAAGAGAATTCATTATAATTATGAAGACGAATAATATTATTAAAGTAAAGAAGCGGTCCACTTGCTTGGTTTGTAGTGAGAAATATAGGTGGTTTATAAACCCATTTGAAACTACAAATTCGTGAAATATATTAATTGTTGTTGTATTGCTGATCGGGGTTTCTGTTATCATATCTAAAACCAAGCGACAGATTTAATAAGTTAGATTTCTTATCATGAACGAGCGTATGATGGAGGGATGTGTATAAATTGAATGTATCGATGGCAAGGATATTAAATAAGACCTCAGAATATTCTTAGACTGAATGAGTATGAAATGAATTCTGCTTAGCCAAGAGCTTTTGGCCGATTCATTTAGATTGTGAAGGGAAACTGTCTGAGACGCACATATGCAAAGATTTCATGTCTTTAAAGTTTTTGAGTTGAAGGCAAAAATTCGAAAATAACTAAAGAATATATAGAAAGCCAATAGTGAGTAAGTAACGCATCGATATTCAAAAGGCCTCTTGAACATTCTGCTCCCAGCTAACTGAATACTTTCATAACTCCGTTCATATTCTATTACTTTTCTAGTTTCTAAGCGTTGAATCTCTTCTTTATCGCATGCACTTAAAATCTAGAGTCAGAAACTGGGAAACAATTCCAATTAATCTTTCGGACTCTATCACTACAAAAGCATCGGTCGAAATCAAAATATAAATAGCTTGAACATAAATTTTAATTTTGCTAAAATGATAGATATATGAAATGCTGGTCCACATTTTTATCTTTTACAGTATTTGTATGCAGGTTCCTCGGAGTTTTTTAAAATAAAATAATTCATTCAGGAGCACAATCCGTTTGTAAAATATGAAACGTGATCGGATTTTTTGATTTTTTAATCAGTTGTTTCCTTTTTGAATTTGCAGGTTTGCTTTTTCATTCTATTTCTGGCAATGTTACTCTATTAACATCACAGTATGTCTTTTAGCTATATTAGAGCAACGCATCAAAATCATAATCATAACAATTCCGAATTATATGCCATCTATTATCCTGATTTACTTAAGCTTAAAGACTACTTCATGAAGTTGAAACGTACGAAAAAAATAGGATATCTAAGACACTAAATTAGCAGCACCAATGAATTAAGAGCAAGAGAAATTAATTCAAGTCAAACCCATGATTTGAGAGTGAAACAAACGGAGATTTCTAATAAAAAAGGAAAAACTAAAGTGTAAATCAAATTTTCACCTAGGCTATACTTTTGACTCTTTTAACAATCGTGATATGTAATTATTTTCTTAGGACTACCATAAAGAGCAATGGTGCTAGTAATAAGCAGATATGTGGATGAACATACTCAACCAATTAGTGATCCATTGTGTGGTTAAAGTTCCCTTATCATTGAAAAGCTGGGCTCGCATTTTTCCGAAGAAGCAAACTTAAGAAAATATCATTTTCTGTTTGTTGTGTGAATGTTCAGTTTTCCTAAACCAATTGTTTGTTTTTCAGATCGGGAGAATACATGATAATATTCTGAAAAATAAGGAAGAATAGTATATTATCACTGACATATGCAGTTCTAACACACTATGGTGATTATCCTCCCAAAATGCTTCTTCTTGTGGCTACTTCTCTCGTGTGATTATTTGCATTGATTTTTTCTCAAATGAAGCAGACTGACATAGCATCATCTAAGCAGAAAGCGGAATAGCCGTTTGAGTTATTAATCAAACAGTGAAATTTACTCCCATCTGAGGTGTTTCCAGTATATAGCTTTTTTCCAGTCTTGAAGTCCAATAGTGCCGCTGTCTTATCAAATGAAGCACTCGCAATCATATCACCGCTTGGACTCCATCTCACACAACGGATTTCGCCTAGAAAATTACAATTAGAAATTCGAAATAATTTATTAAACAAATCAAAAATATTACCTGTGTGAATGTTATCAAAAGTTTGGGCAATCTTTGATTTTCGTTTGTCAAAGATCTTCACTTGTCTCTCGGTGCCACCTGAAACCAATATATTTCCATCGCTCTGGCATACATCAATCCACATCGTATAATCTAAACAGATATGGATGTCAAGTCAGACCAAAGACATCAAAATAAATCAATTCAAACGTAAAATTAAAAGATCATTCCTCTTTTTCCAATTGAAAAGAGAGACAACATCTTTCTCTCATTATTTTCTTTGAATTGTAAACCAAGTGAAGTCGAAGAAGAAGAGAAACAATAAAAATTAGTTGTACTTACTCTCTGCTTCATGTTCAATTTGAATCGGCTCCTTCAAAATGAAAGCTTTCTTCTCAACATCTAGGATGTTGAGGAGTCTCTTATCATACTTGACAAATAATAGTGGCTCATCAGGATTAGAGCTCCATCTGCAACGACCAGTACAATCTAAAGAGTAATTATGATAAGAGTAAGAGAACTCCGATGCTGTCAAGAAATTATAACAAAAAGTAGAACAAATATATCTGGTAATGAGAGAAAGAAAGAAGAAGAAAGAGTTTTACCTCCATAAAACGGTTCTACCTTCATGTTCAGGTGGAAGTGATAACTGTCAGTGTTCACATCTGATATTAAACAGACTCCATAGCGGTCGATCGTTGCTTCAGTCTCCCCATTAGGACTGAAATCAAGACTGGTGATGAGATTCCCTAGATACAAACATATTAAAACAAGTCTAATATAGGAAATAGATTTCTTAATTACCTGCTTTGGTACTATATTGGGAGTACCATCTCGATTTTCGGATGAGTTTGACAATGCCATGGGACTTCGATGTGCCAAAATTGTACAGATGGTAAGCTATCTTCCCTGCAACACAAATTGCTCCAAGAAAGTTCCTTCTTGGGTTATAGGTCACATCTCCATAACCAGTTACTCGAAAAGAGAAAAGATGAGATAGATTTTTAATTAATGATGATTCTACCTCCAACAACTTCGGTAGCCGAATATATTTTCTTAGTTTGACCTTTCCTTGAGACATCGAACACTTCTAGATTAGCACACTTACTAAAGCGGTGATGAACAGAAACGAGTAATCCTGTATTGGTGATTTCTTTCAAATGAGTCCTGCTTTCGAAGCCTTAATGTATTGTGATTGAATTTGAATCAGAAATGAAAAACTGAAAAATACCGGGAAACAAAGTGAGTTTCACTCCATCGAAATTAGCAAATTTTTGCTTTGTTTCGAGTTCAACAACACTAATCTTATTATTCCAGTATGAGGACCAGGCGAGCAGCTTCGGCTTTGAAGAGATGTTGTCTATTGAGCAAAAGCAATTAATGTAAATGGTCGTGACCAAAAATGATGAAGATAGAGAGCATAATACCGATGATTGTTGATGGTTTATTTGGAGAACCGCTCTCAGTCTCATCTTGCGATTGCTCTGATTCCTCGTCGACGAGATTGAATGAATCCCCTTTTGCCTTTGGAAGCATTTTCTTGTTTTCTGTTGACTTTCTTGTTTTGAGATTTTTTTAGATTAGAGAGTGAATAAATTTTAAACTTGTTAATCTTGAGTAATTAATTAACTGTCCGAGTTTTAATTTGGTAACTCTCTCAAGTCTTTATTAATTACGTGAACTGAGTAGAAAACAGATATTACTAACTGTTACTAAACCTTTTATTCAGAGACGAAATCGTAATTTTGAAGTCTAGTCTACCTCTTTTTATAGTTTTTAAGTATTACTTGAATCTCAATAATGCAGACATAAATCGTATTTTTTCTCGTGCCATATCATATCACAAAACTTCTCTCAACTAAATAATCATCAGGCTATCTCAACTCAAATTCCAAACTAAGAAATGACGCATTTTCATTCATCGAATTTCTTATTCACAATCTCTGATTTCGGATCTACCAAAAGGAAGCAGCTGTAACTCGTGTAATTTGGTCTCGAAATATGAACTATTCCAAGGAGTCTGCACCTCTAAATTTTAAGGAAGGTGTTTAAAATCACAACTATTAGAAAACCAATAGCTGAAAGAATTTCTTCGATTTAAGTTCGATGAATAATTGGAAGAAAATCGAGATCAAATGAGAACGATTTAGAGCGATCGAACTTTCTTTAATTAAAATTGCCATGTCGATAAATCGTGATCACCGATAAGGAGCACCATCCAATTTCGAAAATGATAGGAAAAAATATGCAGCTCATAGCCTCCAATTTTAGTTTTTTTCATGCAGCATGTTTATTATTTAAGTCTGACTGAGAAAGAACCAAAAACGTTGAATTTTCATCTTATTTCACTATTTGGAAAGCTCTACTTGAGTAGCTCCTGACGAGTTCTGGACAAATGAAGTTCTGAGTCCGAGACTCTACTGAATAGCTTGCTTTTATTAAACTGTGCTAAAATTTGCATTTCTCTGTTGTTGAACTAAATTTTAGATAAAGCTCTGATAAAATGAATAGAATAATTTCAACGATTTGACAATGCCATGCAAGGAAGACCAAAAAAAGAGCGAACCTTTTTTGGTTGCATGTTTTGAGGTTATAATTGAATAGAGTCCGAAAGGAGCTTTCTTCTTTGCAAATATTTTGTAGTACTGAAATTTTTCTTATTGTGATTCGAAAATTATTCACGATTTACAAGAAAATATTTGTGTATCTAAGCTTCGAATTTCGATCAGCTAATTGAGAGCCGATTTTGTCCTTAGACTTCCTTTATGATTTAAACACTCGTCAATTTGGTTTTCTGATAGAGCAAACAAATGTATCATGAGACTGTGATATGTCAAGGAAAAAAGGATATGCTTACTTAATAATTCCCCATACAAATCGTCATCATCAAGATTTATTCTCTCAATATATCTTTTTCGCCTTGGTTGACGTGATGATTAACTTTCTCAAAAGAAATCAATAAAACCTGAAATGATAAAATTTGGTGTTTTTGAATAAACAGTGGAAGTTTACCCTTGGTCTTTCCAGAATAAAGCTGTTTTCCAGTCTTAAAGTCAGTTAATGCTAATGAAGCAAGTGCAACCATAACACCACTTGGACGCTATCTCGCACAATTGATGTGATCTAGAAAACAATAATTCAGACATAAGAAATAATTTTATTAACTTAAATTTAGCAGTTTCTGTTTGCTCATTTGTGCATTGCTTTTCCAAATATCCTCAAATTAATTAAATCCATAAATTTTCGAATGGCATCATAAAGTACGGATACTCACAGAAAACAAAGAAGTTTGCGTCAAGATCCGAAAGTATGTAGCAAAATTAGTATCTACCGATATATGGAAAATGTAAAAAAAGCCAAAAAAGAAAAAAAACCAATAGGAACTTGTATCCCAACCCTCTCTCTCAGTTAGAAAGTCCAGAGTAGAGGACGAGAGGATTGAGAATGATGATGATTCAACAAAGATGATTTTAATGATAAGAATTATTTTCAAAGAAAATTTCTAAAGTTTACATCAGTCATGTTCATGGATAAACCCACAGTATATTACTTGTTAATTTGCATCTTTTGTTGGCTTTTTTCTTTAATTTAATTTAAATGACCAATGAAATACAGTATATTTATATATCTATCATAGTACAAATGCTTTAAATACGTTATTTCAAAACACAGAACGAGTTGAAACAGAAATTATAGGAGTAAGGAAGGGATATTTTGTTAGGTCAATACTCATCATACATATTTTGATGTAATTTATTTTGAATATGCGAGTGAGTTAGTGAGTTAATTAATTAATCGCTCCTCTTAAAATTTTAATCATGAAGTCTACTTACAATGTCACTACGAATTCAAGCTGAAAAATGAAAAAAAAAACCTGATTTTCTGCTCATGTTGATGCAATTCTTAATCTGACTTCGGCTGAAGTTAATTTTTTGGTCTGGCTCCTTCAGTTCGTTCCCGTTTATGATGGCGAAAAATTGTCCGCGGCCAGAAACGATTGGTTGATAAAGAATCCACAAAACAGAGTTTTCTGAAGGTAGGCCAGTTTCTTGCTCATCAAGAAGAATTGATCACAGAACATTTCTCTACAGAGATTAATTTATTCAATTCATGATGAATCATACAAACTGAGGAAAGAGCAGCAAACCACGAAGACCACGATTCAGAAGATCCACCAAAGTGTTCTAAGAAGAATGCGTGATGAATAATGAAGGCTGAGGACACTTCAATGATACCAAAATGCAGATTCCGTTCGATTATCAAGTTATTCAAAAAATGGAGGAAGGTAGCCGACAAATATCGTGCTGCAAATCATATCTGCTTGATTTTACTCTTCTCAAGGCTCTTCAGCGGCTGATAGTAGTCTGATTCAGGCTCTCTTGAGGCAAATATTCGATATTAGTGGGAAAAATGCGAAGTGCTGAAGAATTCAAACAGATCCAACGGCCAACTTTCTCCAACAGAAGGAAAAGGTTCCTTACATCAAAGATGAACCTCTGGAAGTGAATTACAGTATGTTCTTGACCAGAATTTCATTGTCTACTTCTTCCAAGTCAATCGTCTAATTATGCGGATACAGGTTCAGAAATCGGTCCAAAGATTCATATCCGCTGGACTTCAATCCACTGTCATATCCTGGGAATTACCTGCCCCAAGAAGTATGCTGTTGTAAAGAAAATCGATGCCTTCAAATTTTGAATAACTTCGTTTGCCAACTTATTTTGTTAAAAAGTAAACTACTTTTCCGCAAGCCCGACTCAAATGTTCTATGAGTCTGTTTCATGCGAGCCACATGAGGAGTTACATAAAGTTCAGAAATGAGTTTTGAGCATAAGCTGAATAAAATCAGATTTCTTCTCCAATATATGTATAAGCTAAAGCGAGTATTACACAGAAAGAGCAATTCCAAAGTATTTTAACTAGCTCTTGCTAATTAGTTGTAACATAGAGTCTCATTGCTTGTTGTTGTTTTAAAACATGAATATAACATCTATCACAATGAATTTCGTTTAAAAGAGATAGATTTGAATATTTATAATCTCTGAGTCGTCATTTTACATAATATTTCATACTAATATCCCTTCAGCAACTGCGCAAGCTGTAAGATTTTAAAAAATCTAATGAGTAAATCATAATTTTTCGACATATATTTCTGCTCTTGTCGCCTCCTGTCTATACAATCTTGCTCAGAGACTCTCCGAGTCTTAAACTGCTTTTTTGGGAGCGAGTTTCAGCTAGGAAGAGTCGATTTAAACTGAAATGGCTCCTTCCAATTGATTCCCTTTGTGTTGAGATAAATAGGACATTTTTGCTCCTTATTTCTTGTATCTCATGTTATTATGCTTCATTTCTCATAACGAATGGAAAGAGAAATTCTATAAATATTCGATTTAATGAATCAAAGCAATATCTTTTTGGCTGCTACAAAAAAATTGATTTGAGTTATCATGTTGACTGCTTTATTTTGATTTTTGCATCCACAAAGTAAAATTCCAAAGTCACTACCAAAAGAATTATTCGAAGGAATCGCATTCTAATTAAAGGGTCTCGAGCTGGCAGACGATCCGAATGGAGTAATGTGAGGTTTATATTCAAGTCAGGCGATAGTAATGCTATTTTTTCTCATCAGAGTAGCCGGAGAGCGTTCTATTGCGCGTTCATCTCTAATTCGCTTAGAAATTCTTTTAATCCGAAGTAATGTATGTCTCTCCAAGAAAATTTGTATTTTAATAGCTTTCCGGATTTTAACTAAGACACCTGATTCAAATGGAAATCTAGCAAAAAGCTTAAGATGAAATGTATTTGAAAATGACCTTCGGAAGGCTCTCTATAAAAGTTAGTTTCTTCTGATCCATAAAATATCAGACCAAATCCTCAAAACAAACTCAAAGGTCTTTGGGACCCTTTTATTAATCTCTCTACAGAGGCGTTGACCTTGAAGAACTAAACTTGCTTTCAGAAGGAGAGCCGAACTCAAAGTAGGCCCGTATTCTTCTTTGGGAACCATCCAAAAACCAAACTTAGACTCTCAAAGTTTTTACAGCTTCGAGTCATTTTAGGCTGAATCGTTTTTCGTCTCACCTATGGTTGGAATCATATAGCGCTTAAAGCTCTTTCTCTTTTTTTTTTACAAATTCTTGAATCAGACCTTCACTCAGTCCAACTGGAATTAAAGTAAGGAAATTTACCAAAATTAAATTTGATACAAGTTTGCAAATATGTATTCTATCTGATCATAGAAGAATACAAGCTTCGGCCTATACAATTAACTATTTTACAGCGGAAATAAAAGATGTTTCTTTATCTAAAAACCTAGAGATCGATGGCAATTACTGTAATACTTGAATAAATAGCCGGTCCTGTTTTGTCGCCTTTTTAAAAACATACTGAGTGATCACGTTATTATATAGACTTCTTAAGCCAGAATTAATGCAGTGGGCTGGACTATCTTACTCAAGGATGTAATGTTAATCGCTTCTAGAAGGCCCTTTGCTTCCTTGTTTTTATTGTGATAATTGCCTCGAATTCCCATTAAATGAAGCAAACAGACATGGCAAAATCTTTGAGAAATCAAAAATGATAAGAGCTGAGGGCGATTAAAATTTACTCCGATCCGAAGTCGCTCCTGTGCGAATGACCTCTCCAGTTGTAAAGTCCAATAATTTTACGTTTGTATCCGTTGAAGCGCTTGCTATCATATTTCCCTTCGAATTCCATCTCACACAACAGATCCAGTCTTGAAATTTTTCAGAAATATTAATTCAGGAACAGCTCTACACATGAAAATATTATTTGTTACCTTCATGGACCAAACGAAAGGTTTTAACGATTTTAGCTTCTCTCTGATCATAAACCTGGATATCACCAGCGTCACCACCCGCTGCTAACAAATTTCCGTTATTTTGACAGACGTCAATCCAGTTAGTGTAGTCTATCAAGATACTCATAAATAACACTGGCTTATAATTCATAGTTAGAAAAGAACTACTCGGCAGAATCTAAATTATTCGATAACCGAATATCTTCCAAAAAAATTCACAAGGAAAAGTAGGTACCTCCACGATCTAGTTTAATGGGGACTTTCAGAGCTAGCGTCTTTTTCTCAACTCCGAGAATGTTTAATTGACTTCCGTCGTACTTGATGAATAAGAGAGGCTCGCCGATATTTGTGCTCCATCTACAGCTTCCCATGCCCTCTAACGATAAGAAAAGTAAAAAGTAAAAAAAAAAGTTCAATAAATTCATGATCATTAATTACCGAATCCGTTCTCTAAAGGCATTTCTAGATGGAAATGATAGCCATTTGTATTGACATCTGAAATCACATACGTCTCGAACCGGTCGACCGTAGCTACAATCTCTCCAGCCGGATCGAAATCAAATCCAGCAACGTAATTCTCTAAGTATTCGTAGAAAACGAAATTGTTGCCAAAATCATTCAAAAAAAGAAAAATTCATTAGGAAAGTCTTCTCAAAAATGAAAGTAATAGTTAGATTACTTTCAGAAGTTTTATATTGAGATGGCCACTTTGATTTTCGGCAAAGTTTGACAGTCTCGTGAACTGCTGAAGGATTAGCATCGACCGAAAACAAATGGTGAGATATTTTGTCTTCGACGGAAATTGCTCCAAGTATGCTTCTTCTCGCGTTATATGACACATCTCCATGTCCGGCGACTAATGAATGGAATTTCCGTTCAGGATATGCACGCGGAAAGAGTTTATTATGAAAAGGCAAGGAAAGTCCATGATGCTAAATAAATAATGTATACCTGCCGAAACTTCCTCGAAAGAATAAATTTTTCTTGCTTTTCCTTTCTTTGAAATGTCAAATACCGACATATTGGCTGATGTGTCATTGCAATGGTGAAGAGAAACCAGCAATCCTGTACTAGAGATTTCCTTTACATGAGTCCAGGAGTTGTTCTCTTGAAATTTTACAAATATCTGAGCCCAAATTCACATTGAATGGTAAGTTACCAACTTTAGTCTTAAGTTCCACTCCATTGAAGTCAGCAACCTCTTGTCCTGTCTCAAGATCCATAACACTGATCTTGTTACCCTCACATGAACACCATGCAAGCCGTGTGGGTTGTAAAGATTCCTGTTCTGCAAAAAGATCATTATCGAAATCAAAAGAGAAATACAATTAAGGAAAGACGATAATCATCCGAAAAACGAAAATTACCCAACATTCTTGTTGACATGCGCAATGAAGTGTCGGATTGCGAATCATTTGTAACTTGCTTTGGCACTTCAAGCTCTGAATTAGGAGAAACCTGCATCACGTCACTTGGAAATAGGTTTTGAAGTCGAGAGAAGTTTTAATTTTTTATTTTATGAAACTCGATCTTGTAATATCCTCCAAAAACAAGGAGTTTACGTTTAGAATGGGTCTCTTAGATTTCATATTACCTCAACTTTCTTTTCTTTAAAATTTAGCCCACATATTGAGAGAAATGCCTCTGAGGATTTTTCCTATCCTCACTTGCGGTTTTACCTCGAAGCGAACTTGGATTTAGAGCAAGATGCAGAAATTAATCAAAATCGATAAAATGTAACATTGATCGAAGAAATATATTCGAAATCGGATCTCAAATCTTAAATATTTGGATGCAAGAAAAAGGATAAGTAGTTACAGACGAGTAGGATTTCTCTTCCGATGCTAAAGAATAATAAAGAGAGAACTTAAGTAGTAAAGCAAGTATCTAACACATAACCATTGAGTTATTATTCTTATTTTATTATTATGTTTTTCAATTACCTTCCTAATTGTTAGTTACTCTCGCTTTGGAAAAGACATGACCAACTGAATTGATGTCTGTTTGAGCAATGTAAATCTGCTGGCGACAGTTGGTGGTGATAATGATATCAAAATAATTGACAAGCGGCAATCGAAAATTATCAGTGCTTTTAATATTGAAGTGAAGATTTATTCAAATTCTATTCAACTTCTGTCATTAATCTTCGTAACATTCCAATGAGATTAATGAATGAATCTATTAATGGTTTCTCATGCTAATTCTGAGTCCCAAAGCAGATTACTGACTCTGACTAAGCATTTCGGACAATTAGCACATATTAATTACTTTCAAATCAATTCTGAACCCTCATCCGAATTAAACTTGGAAATTTAGCGCCTGTTCTTGCTGTTACTGAATACATAGACCGAATCCAAGATTGAGAATAGTTAATTTTCTGATGTTTCTTGTTTTTCTTATTTCTTTCTGAGCAAAGTCTTTTCTTGGATTTTCTCTCTAAAATGACTTTTAAAGAAATATTTCATGGCAAGTCTTCCAGCCTCCACATAAATCATAAAGTTTCAAGAAGGGAAATCTAAAGTTCGGTATTAGTTTTCTTCATCTTTTCTACGTAATCTTATAAGGATTAATTTCTCTTAATAGTTAATAGTATTACAATGCAGCGAGAACGATTCTAGAAGTTTTAGTTATATTCAGAAAGAGTTTCAGGTAAAGCATTACGAAAATGAAGAAAATTAATTGTTTTGAGAATCGATTGAAAATTCTTAGGCTCTTTTTTTTCCAAGTTAGCAATCTGAAATACCACTCCAATCTTGTTTACTAGTGGCGTTAGCGTTTCTATCTTCTTTTGAAAAAGTGAAGAAAAAGATCACCATGCGTTTACATGATATTGTCCTCCTTATAAGTATAGCAGCTGTGAATTTAATCCAGAAATTTGATAAAATATAGTTGTCACGAAAGAAAAGAGATTTTTATTTCGAATTCGAATTGCAAGAACATCAATCATATGAAAAATAAATTGAATATTTCCTTTCCGTGAGTACATTAATTAAATGAGGCAATTCATTTTTTTTTTTTGCTTCTCCTTTCATTGAGATACCAAATAATCCTAAACTTTTACTGTAATCACAAATACTTTTCTTTGAAAAAATGTCCTAAATATTATGAAGATCTGACTGTGCTTGTGAGACAGACGATACCTCCCTAGATACTATCGGAAAATGAAGTTCTTTTAAAATATAACACTGAATCTCCAACTCCAGATATGAGATTTAGTTTATGTTTTTTTGTTTGAGTTAGGTTAGGTTTTTTCTCCATCTCCTAATTGTTTGTTTTGATATAAGAATGCACGATGAACTCAGAAATACATATCTATATATTGGAGAATAGGTGATGCTTTTTATGATAAATTATTTCAAGACGAGTCGCTGCCACCAATACTTCTTTGTAGCTTTCTTTCGAAATGATAGTGAATTTTGGAGTTGTTCAAATGAAGCAGACAGATTTGACAGGACCTAATCATCGAATTAGAATCGTTTTTGTTAGTCAAGCAGTCTCAAGTTACTTTCATCTAAGTTCTTTTGACTATAAACTTTTTTTTCCACTCTTGATGGCTCATATAGAGGCTGCCTTACCATTACATGCGAGCATATCACCCGTCGGACTCCATCGCATGCAAGAAAACGAATCTAGAGAATAAGAATTAGAGGTTATTGTGTACTTTATATTCGAACAACCACAGGCGATTGTGAATTACTTTTGAATATTAACTCTTGGTATAAAATTATACAGTGTCAGCACGTTAGTATGCTTCAGTAGGGCAAATCCATATTTAAAAAGATTAAAAAAAAGAATAATATATGATGAAGAAGAATCAGAATGAATGATCATAACCACTATGCCTCTTTCACATGCAATTCTAGTCTATCATTAAAAAAGAATGAGTTAGGATAAACGAATTATAATAGCCGACTTATGGGATTTCTTTTACGAAGATCTAAGCTTTAATTATTGATAGAAGCCAATAAATATGAGTAAAAGAAATTACTTTTATTTTTCAGCAACTCAGCTTACCATATTCTGAGTGTTTGGAAATGATTCAATCGATTGAGAAAAAAGGTAACTTCTTTGCGTTTTGAAAAATCTAAAAATATGTTTTTATAGACAAAACACACGAATTATTATAGTTCACTACGGAATTAATTACGGAATTCATTATTTATTGGCCTTGTATTTGACAATGAATACTTGCATTTTCCAAGTCTATTTTGCTCATGTGGTAAAAAAAAAGTGCAATCTATCAATCTAATATCGAAACTTATGGCCTTCTTTCACAATACACAGCATATACCTCCTGTGCAATCCTTCAAAAAACGGTTGCAGTCTGTCCTCTCTAGTGAGCAGATCCCAATTTTTCAGCAAGCTTGTCCGCATTTCCTTCTCATTAGCTGGTGAATCGCTTACGACTCTCTCCTTCAAAGCGGACCATAAATTCTCTATTATATTTAGATCCGGAGATCGTTTAGGCAACACAATGAGTTTCAATTTCTGCTCTTTTCGCACCCATTCCTCAGATTTTTGGTGCGCTGGATGATTATCTTGCATAAAATAGAAATCTCCATCGGGAAATATCTTTTCCATTTCTGCGGTGTGCCGCTTGATGACTTCTTGATAAAGACTTCCATTCAGACTCTTTTCGTAAATGTCTAATGATGTTGCGCCTTGCGCCGAAATGGCTCCCCAGCAATTCAATTTAACGTATTCTGTTGCTTTCTTCATTCTGATATTTTCTGTAGGCAATTGCCAGGTTTTTGC
>ENA-UOUE01001513-UOUE01001513.1-compost-metagenome-genome-assembly--contig:-NODE-1513-length-14376-cov-7.954263_pt1 | contig 14376 bp, 9 predicted proteins | sample MGYA00238146_ERZ747223 | MGnify/ENA primary metagenome ERZ747223 (study PRJEB28781, sample SAMN06268865) | compost metagenome | isolation source: single cell | place: USA: California, Emeryville, Joint... | reverse complement strand
AAGTCGTGCAGATATATGCTGAGCCCGTATCAAAACATTTCGAGGCTGTTGCAGATGAACATCCACTATCGTCACTAATTTTGCACGTACCACAGGTACCGCTGTTACAGTAGGGAGTTAAAGATAAGTGACCACAATCCCCATCATCGGAGCATGCGATGCAAGAATATAAAGAGCCAGAATTTGAGCATTTCGAAGCTGTGACTGTATTACATCCTTCATTGTTCAGTGCTTTACATATAACACATGCACCATTATTACAAAATGTCGTTGGACTTGAGCAATCTCCATCACCTGTGCAAGTTGAAATACATGTGTTTGTATTTGTATCACAGACAGAGTTGGCAGATAAGTGAGCGCAATCTCCATCGCCTGAACATCCAGTGCATGTAAAAGTTGAACCTGAGTTCGAACATTTAGGAGCTGTTGCAAGAGAGCACCCACTATTGTCACTCATTTGACATGCACCACAGGTGCCACCGTTACAATAGGGAGTAGATCCTAGATGTGTGCAATCTGAATTGTCAGTGCAAGCAACACAAGAATACGAGGGAGAGGAAACGCATTTAGAGGCCGTCACAGTGCTGCATCCAGTATGGTCACTCGTTTTACAGGGTCTGCAAGCGTTTCCTTCACAATAAGGAGTTGAAGGAGTACTGGCGCAATTTGTATCAATCGAGCAAGATGATGCAACACAAGTTCCTGATGAACAGGTAGGAGTAGAAGTAAACCTTTGGCAGTCAAAAGCGACTTGACAAGAGATACAGGAATATGTAGAACCCGACAAAAAGCATCGAGAGTGAGTCAGAGAGGTGCATCCTTCATGGCTACTTGATTTGCAAATTCCACATTTGCCTGAATTACAGTATGACATTGATAGATGAGCGCAATCCGAATCACCTGTACAGCCAGTGCAAGAGTACTGTGAATCAGAAACGCATTTAGATGCTAATGCGGAATCGCATCCAGCATTATCGGACGTTCTGCAAGGTCTGCAATAACTATTTTCACAATAGGCTGGAGGGGATACATTACAATCCGTATCAGTCGTGCAACTTTTAGAAACGCATTCTCCATCTATACAGATGTGAGTAGGTAAAAATCTACTGCAATCACTGTGGACGGAGCATTCGACACAGAGAGAGATCACACTATCGCAGACTGGTAGTTGTGCTTTGCAATCACCATTAGTGTTGCAATTAAGGCTGGATGGTGAGTTAGAAGGGAATGAACAAAGATCTGAGGCCACTCCGACCATGCAGTTAGCATCTATACAGTTCGAATTGTCACATTCTGGCCAGCATCTCAAACCATCATCATAACAAGAATTTGCGCAATAAGTCGGGGCGGCACAAGGATCCCCACCAACTGATGCCTTGATACAAAAGCCATCCGTACAATCATGATTCTTAAAACCTATCATCGTACAATCTGCTGTGTCTAAGCATTCTATACATCTGGCTGATTTGCAAATTTTTGCTGTTGGACCATTGCAATCATCGTGACTGGAGCAACTCCTCGTGCAAACATTTAAAGCTGTAGTAGAAAACGTCAGTGGAACAGCTATTCCAGCTCCTGATCCGAGAGAATCACAGTCGGGTGAGGTCAGTGGTTCCATACAGAGTCCAGCACCTTGATTACAACTCGCCATTAAGAAAGCGTGGCAATCAGTATCAATGCTGCATGAGAAAGGATTTAGTGCGTTGAGAGTCCAAAGGAGACTGAAAAGTATGATCAAACAGCGATAAGAGCGGAAACTCATTTTACTTCAAGGATTTACGAATTAATTATTTGAATCATCTTGACTCAAGTTTAATAAGTTAAACAGATTTTATAATATAAAATTTGCTTGGTTATTATGTCCATCCCTCAAATCACAACTACACGAACTCAACAAAGCATGAAAAATAGCGTATCTCTCTTTCAACAATTCGGATCGCAGAAAACCTCAACAACGAAATAAATTGAAAAATTTTAGTGAAAATCATCAATAATAAAATATTCAGAAGGTGTCTAACTCTCCAACACCTATTCTGGCTTCGAATCAAACTCCTTCACCGCTGTATTGATGAGGTAGCATTTACCAAGAGACCAGAATATTTCTCTGCGTGATAGCATGCATCAGCATTTTTCATTCATTAATCATTGCTAGCTACTAATTAGAACACCGCTTTAAGATAAATAAAATTGGATCGAATTTAATTTCGAATCGATTCATGCTTCGTATAGAATCTCAGAGATACACTGTTGCATTTTATTTTAATTCATTTAAAGATCAATTTTTTTCGATTCGTATTCTTATTTAAAGTGCTAACCGCCAATAAAAAAATTTATACAAAGAAAAGGAAATTCCTTAGCAATTCATGATATTTGGAGGAGCCGTCGCTTGAGGAACTGGCCAAGGGAGTATCGAATGATAAAAGGTCAAAGAAAGCGCTTCTATTAGAGTTAGAGGAAAAAGGAAATTTGCGCAGATTTTTCTGAAATTAAAAAAAAACTGAATATTTCTTTGCTACTCGAGCCAAAGAAACCTGGAAAGAAGTGAGTGGCTCTTATAGTTGTGAATAGCTTCTGATTGAAGGACATTTGAGCAGTTCAATGGAGCATCAAATGCGAGGAAGAAGCTATAGTACCTTGACTGGGCACTCATTACAGTGATGGAAAAAGCAGGGCCAGTATATTTTCCATGTTTGCAATTAGCGATCAAATTTTTAATTTTCTTTGTTTCGGAAATTCCTTTTGATTTTCACTCCAGCCTTGAGTTTCTTTGATGAATGAAAGACAGTGAGCCTCTATCTCTCTGTCTCTCTTTCTTGCAGGGCAGGTTATCTAATTTCCTTTGGCTTCGTATTACACCGAAAAGAGCACACCCTTAGATTCAGTCAAGCAATCGGAGGCTCAATAGAACATCGAAACTCAAAAACAAAAAAAAGTAAATAAGGGCCACATGTGGCAGATTTGGCTGGAATTTAATGATATTGCTGAAGTAGCAATTCGAAAGTATTAGTCAAAGTAAATAACGTTTGCGAGTGATCGCGCGCGACGACACCTTTAAAACTCTAATAATCGAAAGCTGTCTATACACAGCCAGCATGAATTTAAAATTGACAAAATTTTTATTGTGGAATATACTCAGCCCGTGTGTTTTTATAAATCATCACAGATAGCAAGATTTTAACTCAGTTATATATTCAGTCATTTCGATAATTAAATTTGTTATCCAAAGTTAAAATGCTGATTTAGACAATAAAAATGCTCAAGCAAAAACTAGGAAGTTTGTTAACAGTTTAAAAACAATTGAAAAAGCTGCCAGTGGAGGTGTTGAGAATCACCAATATGGCATTTCTTTGAGATAGAAAGAAGAAATGAAAAATGAAATTTTTTTGGATATTATATTCCAAGAAGAAAAAAAACTGTAGGATAGGTCACCAATTGAGCCCAAGGGTGAAAATGCAGCTTGAACGAAGTGGTTAAATCAGATGGCCATAGATGATCGTATCTCGAAAGAGTATGCTGATCAATTCCATAAAACTACAATTACTCGTGAAAAAAATGCACACTCTCCAGAGTAAATGGGGATCCGTAGCGTTGTGAGAGCCAACATAAAGAAATCTTTGAATCCATTTGAAATAGCGAGACCAGCCTGGTTCAATATCGAAATTTCTATATATCTATCTATATCCTTTGTGAGTTTAATTAGGCAAGGAAATCGAGAGCGAAACTTTTCATTGGTGGTGACAGTTCTGTTGAACGAAATCAAAATTTCTGCAGACATATATAAAGTTTATACATAATTTCTTCTTATTCATGGAATGGGAATTTTTCCCAATATTATTAAACCACACGGAAGTAACGAAGTAGTCAGCCAATTATTTCAAAAAAAAACACATAGCTCTAACAATTAGTTTCATTATTGTACTTCTATAAGGCAAATATTTCTTTGTCTTTCAGCCTCGAAGGATTCTTCAAAACAAAAGTTATCTTAGCATTATATTGAGAATACGATTCAAATTCCAAGGTCTCTGCCCATTTGCTCTCCCAATTGAATTTCTCATCAAAAACTTTCATTTTGACTTTGACCAAATCTCCAAGCACAAACTTTTTATTCAATGTATTGATGAAATCTCGTATTGCTTGTTCTTTCAGACTCCGAAAACTTAGCTTTGTTTCAAGTGCTCTTAGTTTCTCAGCTTTTTCAATCTTTGACTGAAAGTATGTAAGATCATCTTCATTCCACAGCCATTGTGATTGAGAACCAGAAAAATGCAAGTATAGCTTCAAATGGACTAAATCTGAGAAAGAAAAAACTGAATCAATTAGCTCCCGCGCCTTGCAGCCAAATTCGGTTTTATCTTGATTAATTCTTAGCGAAAGTGACAAATATTGTAGGGTGTTAGGCAGGAAATGGTTGAGTTCGGTAAGTATTTTGGCATCATCAGAGTTAATTGTTTTTCCTATCTTGATATGCTTTAAATTTGAGAGCTCTCTGAGTCCATGGGCTAGCTTTTCTAGCCAATCGAAAACCCTCCCTTTATTCAATATATACAATGATTTTAATTGCGAACACTTACTAATGTGTTCTGCAAGTGTCTCCAGCTCAGTATGTGTTGCTTTTATATACAGATGATTCAACCACTGAAACGGAAACGTGGAGTTAAACACACTCTCGAATGCAAGAGGACTTTGGTGTACCATAAGAAATTGCACTCGTGAATCTTGAGGCCATTCAATTTTAACTGGGCTATACAGTGGTTTACCTTCATCATCAACTTCAGAGAAGAAGTTTAGGAAACGATATCGTTTGCATTCCTGGAGATGTTGAAGGGATGAGATCTGCTGATCTTTGATTCTGAAAAATGAACATTGATTTGTTGCAATAAGTGGGTCTAGTGAGCTAAACCAGTTGGGTGAAAGGATAGGTTCGAGCTCGTCTCCTCCTGCAATTATAGCTTTGGCACATATTTTGAATTCTGCAGCAAATTGGATGAAAGCTTGATTAGAAGTTAGCACTTGGAGTTGAGATTGTGTCACGTTTGTTGGAAGGTTAAGGTTCACTTCGACAGCCTGTTTGTCATTCTTCGACGCTACTAGGCTGATTAATTGGAGCACATTAGACAGCTGATCCTCAACTGGTGCGAGTTCAACCAATAGCTTTTCAATTTGTCCTTTTGTTCTGAAGATCTTGCTCAGCTGCTTCCAAGATTGTCGAGAAAAATCGCAGTTTATAGCAATACCCAAGGTCATTCGCGATGAATTTAAATATTTGTGTAGATGAGTGAATTTTGCTGGATCTCTTCCAGAAACGAGATGGCCTGCAAGATATGTAGTTTGGTAGTTTGATCTCAGGCCCTTACGAAGATGAGCCAAGAGGAGGTCGGAGGAATTGAGAGTACTGAGACGAGCTATTTTCTGCTTGAATAGTTTCTTACTCAATGTAAGAGCCTGTTTCATCGTCAATTTCTGAGGTAGATCGTGGAGTTCAAAGAGCTTGCAGTGAGATACTTTGAAATGTGCGAAAGAGATAGGCGCCTTGGTGAAAAAATTAAGGTGCTTCGGAAAGGATTTTTCCATTTTTGTGGAATTAGATTTTATTGCGATAACTTTCGTTCAGTAATTTCGCAAAAGTGCTAAGTGCTCGATTAAATCATATGTCTGTTAATATATGGTACTTCACAAGAAATTCTGCAAATGTAGCAGAATCTCACACGCAGTGAAGATTATTTGACACAGGAGGAGGATGATGTAATGAAAAACGAATTTCCAAGACTAATTCTTCCATATTAATCAAACTTCGCGTTATTGTGTGATGAGATATTTTACTCAGAGATATCAGATAAACCCAATGACTTTGGCTTTTCGAATTTGTATGCTTTCTTCTTTTTTTTGACTATTCTTTGGAAATTAAATCTTGAAAAAATCATTTCATACTAAAGATAGAAGTTCAGACTTCCTATTGGATTGTAGATCACATACTCTGTTTCATATAAATACTGGCATAGATTTTGTAGGATGATTTATTCAATGTGGCAATTTTAGTAGGCAATTCACGTATAGTTGAGAAACATTTAAGAACTCAAGAAGATTTTATTTTCAATAAAATTTGATAACAGATAATAACTTTGATCTTATTGTGACTCATACTTTGCCAGTAAAGCAGGAGCAAATTCCTTCAGGTTTTGCCTAATCACTTCCAAACTTACTGGTTTGGTACAAAAGCCATCCATCCCAGCCTGCATTGCTCGGTCTCGATCGCTTTGCTGTACAAAGCTGTGCAACAGATTATACTGAAAGCATCGATTTCTTCTCTATCCATTTCTTGGCGGAGTCGTTTCGCTGTCTCGATACCATCCATCACTGGCATATTATAATCAAGAAAAACCACTGAATATTGTTCGCAATCAACGCAACAACGATTTCGTTGTCTTTCAAAGATTTTATTCAAGGCAATGAGACCATTAAATGCAGAATCACAGAGAATTCTTAGCTTCAACAAGTGCAATTCCAATGCGGTCAAGTTAAAGGCATCATCATCAACAATGAGAACTTTAGGACAGTTGCATTGCTGCTCTTGCTGATTTGTTATTGATTTTGTGAGCAATGAATTGAATCTCGAATGTTTTTGCACTGCATTGAAACGATTCGCGATTAGAAGTGGTCCAAAAGAGTCTGTTCTACTCTGCTCTTCGGTATTAAGGTCATCAAGCATTTTGAATCCATCAAGGTTAACGATCGCGGAGTTTCTTCGGGATGAATTTGCTGAGTGGTGGCTGCTCTGAAATTCAGCTTGCTCAACAACAGTGAACCAAAACACGGACCCTTTACCTTGTATTGATTCTAAGCTGATAGCCCTTGCATCTGCCTGCCCGTTTTCTTCTGAGGACGCTTGGCTGTTGAGACGTTGAACAATACTATTCGAAATGACTAATCCCAATCCAACTCCCGTCGAATTTATTGCTACTTTATCCCCCAACTCAACCTTCTCGAACGCTTGGAAGAGTTTCTTCTGATTCTCCTCACTGATACCGATTCCGGTATCAATACAAGACACTTTAATTGCTTTTTGTTGTCTAGTTGATTCAGTCGCATTCGATACTTCGATCTTCAGAGTTACATTCCCTTCAAATGTGAACTTCACAGCATTACTTAGCAAATTCAGAATGACTTGCTTCAGCCTATTATGATCAGTGTTCAGCATTTCTTCCCTTCTGCTTCCCAATGACGATTCGAGCTTTAATTCTAGCCCTTTCTTGCTTGCTTGAATCTCTAACAGCTCAATACATTCTTTAGCCGTTTGTAAAACACTTTTAGGTTCGAACACAAGTCTGAGTTTGTTCGCTTCGATTTGGGAAAAGTCAAGAATATCGTTGATGAGACAGAGGAGAAGTTTGTTGCTTCGAAGAGCAGGCAAAATATATTTCTCTTTAACAGATTGAGGTACATCTGGGTTCAGAAGTGCTTGCTCCGTAAAGTTAATACTTCCATTGAGAGGTGTACGAAGTTCATGAGATACAGAAGCCAGGAGTCGAGTCTTATACTTGCTATTGTCTTGAAGTGAAAGAAGTTTGTCTCTCTCAGTAGTATCGTTGATGTTTACAACAATAACTTGTTATTGCGATAGAAGGAAGTCGTGAATTTAATCACATAATTTCTTGACTGATTCAAATCCTCTTTTTTGAGTTTGGCTGAAATGGTGTTTTCTGAGGAGAGAAGGGAACAAGCCCTTCAGCTAGAATCCAATGATTTGCCTCTATGGTGGAGCTATCTAATAGCCCCTCAGATATTTGGCCAAAAATTTCGATTAAGCGCTGATCCTAAGTCAAAATTTCATAAGAGATTCAAATATCTGAATTCATTACTTGTTCGGATGATTTTGAGATTTGCTGGAACTGCTTTTTTAAAGTCTCTGAAGACATCATTGACTTTACTTTTATTCGAGAAAATAAATCATCAGCTGTCTTATGCTGCTCCAATCTAAACATCTTCTGGACCGGTTGATTCAGATAAAGTATCTTCTTTTGTCGATTTATGATAACTATCCCTTCGGTGATGTCATCCAAGATTGTTTTCACAGCTTCAGAGTCTTCGTACATCTTTCTCTTTTCCAAGAAATCCATTCGTTTGAATTTTTCAGAGAAATAAAAAAATAGCGCATACATGAAAAATGTATCTACTAAAAATATTATCACTGATACATTGCTGTTATCGGCTATTCCATTGCACACTGAATGGATAGTGATCTGCACTATGACATGGAGTACTCGTATTTGCCAGGAATCTATTAGTAAAAGACTTGCAGCATACTGCAATCCACTTGTCCATCCGTTTGTTAATACCCGAAGAGTTCCAACATCTCCCAGCCTCCCAGGTGATACTCCAAAAAAAGTAAGCGCTACGCAACACTGAACGATATCAAAGAGGAAGAAAATCAGTGCATGGTATTTTCTAAATTTTTCAAGTTTCAATCTTATAGAAAATACTCCAATTATCCAAAGCAAAGCTATCGCCACCTTCGTAACAGCCCAAACGCCCGAAAAGGAAGCAGTTGTTGCCCTTCTTTCAATGAGAATTGTAGCGGTGACGCTGATAGCGTACCAAGCATTGATAATCAGACCTATAATCAATTTCCTCTTTATTCGAATTGAGAATTCTGATACGAAGGCCTGATCATGATCATGGTTTTTGAAACCGAGCCAGAAGTTCATATTTTCACAAATTTTGAGCTTGAGGGTAGCCAAAAATCTTTGGTTTTTGCCTTTTAGCTTTTTTTGGTCTGATCAAAGTAAGTAATAGTTCTTTTTTTAATTTTTTTCAGTGAATTTAAGGGTTTTTAAATCTTACTATCAAAGACCAGGGCTTATTGAAAATTAGTTTGCTTACATAAGATTTAAATTATCGATCGTGACTTCGAATAATCATTTTGAAATCATTGTTGTTAAATTTATATTTTGGCAATAACCCTAATTTATTTTCTTCCGGAAGCAAATGTGCACCTACTTTGATTGTAGCGAGGAACGAATGTCTATTGATTTCCTAGTTCATCAATTGAACAATGACTCTATATTAATTATTTTGAATTATGTACCTACTCAAGCAATGAGACACGATATTAGAAAAAGACTGAATGTATTTGCCTTCTATATCATTTGGTTTCTATGAACTCAATTTTTCGTTAAAAGAACATTGTTGCGAACTAATTCTTAGCATCAACCAGCCATTACTCCTCTTGGCATACTGAAAATCAATGGAAACCGACACTGAAAACCGATTTTCCTCAGTCACACCATCAAAGCCAATAATCCAGCTTCTACGCCTGAAGAAGTAGTCTTCTTCGTTAAGTATGAAAAGAGTTTCCTAAACAGGCACGGCATGTAGTATGAATCCTTGGACTGAAAAGTAATAATCATGATGATGATAAAAGGTTAAAGCTCTAAATTCATATATTTCTTAGTTTAGTGTGCAAAAACAAAGATGTAAAATACGTGTTTTTGGAGCCAAGGTGCTTGGATCTTGCCAACGGAATACCCAAATTCTCTATTTAATACCCAACGTGAAAAATTTAGCGAATTCTGTCTTAATCAAACTTAAAAAACACACACGAAATGAACATTTTGAAATTGCTCCTAAGAATTTGATAAATAAGCATTGAGAGAACGTAGAAATAATATGCTGAATATTTCAATCGATAAATTTACACTTACATTTCTCCTAATCTTTTTTTGTGCCATTCTGGACTAATTCTCATTCTCACTAATGGTGGTCTTTGTTTGATATATATTCTCTTGTTTTTTTATTCGGTGCTATCAACAACATTAAAAAGAGGTTGTTGAGAAAATTCTACGTAATGAATTTCAACAGACTGCTGAGTTTCTTAATCATGTATAAGAAGTATATCAGAAAAGATCTTCTCGCCACAACTATAAATCCTTATGAAATTTTAGGATTTCTCCACATTGTTGTCTTTTATTTTCAGCCACCGGAGGCCATGTAAAGAATCTAGTATACATATTATTTCTCTGATGAGTTGAGAAAATTTATATGAAAGGACCACTAACCTGAATGTCAATCAAAGTTAAACCAAAATGATCAATGTTTAATGTTTGAATATAACTTGATAACTGTTTATGAGAATCGAAGATATTTGTAACTTTGAACTCATGAGAGGAGAAAAAAGTTATCAATTGATCAACGAAATTTATTGGTTTAAATGTACTCAAATTTAATAAAGATTCATTATTTTATGTCATTTCTCAGCGAGAAGATTAGGAGCAAACTCCAGCAACTTTCGTCGAACCACCTCTAAACGGACTGGCTTGGTGCAGTAGCTATCCATACCAGCTTGCAACGCTCGGTCCAATTCGCTTTGTTGCACAAAAGCAGTACAGCAAATTATATTTAGAGGATCAATCATTTGATTTTCTATTTCATCGCGAAGTCTTTTGGCTGTTTCAAGGCCATCCAACACTGGCATGTTGCAGTCTGAATATTGCTGACATTGTTGGCAGCAGCGCTGTTTCTGTCTTTCAAAGATTTTATTTAAAGCAATGAGACCATTAAATGCTGAGTCACAGGGAATTCCTAGCTTCAACAAATGCAATTCCAAAGCAGTCAAATTAAAAGCATCATCATCAACGATGAGAACCTTTGGACATTGACACTGCTGTTGTTGTTGATTTGGTATTGATTTTGCAAAGAGTGAATCAAATCTTGAGTGTTTGAGAGCTGAAATGTAACGACTCGCAAGTAGAAGCGGTCCACAAGTGTCTGTTTTACTCATCTGCTCTTCAGTATCCGTGTCTTCAAACATTTTGCATCCTTCGGAGCTTTTATTCGATAAAATTGGGTCCTGAAAATCGGTTTGTTCAACAACAACAAACGAGAACATAGATCCTTTATCTTTTTGTGATTTAAAGCTTATTGCTCTTGTTTCTCCTAAGCTGCTGCTGCTTCTTTGTGTAGTGTTTTTGCCGTTTAGATGCTGCACGATACTGTTAGATATGACTAAACCCAACCCGACTCCAGTCGAATTTAAAGCTACTTTGTCTCCCAATTCAAACTTTTCGAAAGCTTGAAACAGCTTTTCCTGATTCTCCTCACTGATACCGATTCCTGTATCGATACAGGACACTTTAATCTCTCTCGATTGAGTAATCAAATTTGTTTTTTTGAATTCTTCTATTTTCAGAAGCACTCGACCTTCAAATGTGAACTTCACTGCATTACTCAACAAATTCAAAATGACTTGCTTCAGCCGATTATGATCAGTGTTCAGCATTTCTTCTTTTGTGCTTTCCAATGACGATTCAAGCTTTAATTCCAGTCCTTTCTTGCTTGCTTGGATTTCCAGCAGTTCAATGCATTCTTTAGCCGTTTGTATCACACTTTTAGGTTCAAACACAAGTCTGAGCTTATTTGCTTCGATTTGTGAGAAATCGAGAATATCGTTGATAAGGCAGAGGAGAAGCTTGTTGCTGCGAAAAGCAGGCAAAATATACTTCTCTTTTATGGTCTCGGGCACTTCTGAATTCAGCAGTGCCTGCTCAGTGAAGTTAATACTTGCGTTAAGAGGTGTACGAAGTTCATGAGACACCGAAGCGAGAAGACGGGTTTTGTATTTGCTGTTATCTTGAAGAGAAAGGAGCTTATCTCTATCAGTGGTATCACTGATGTTTGCAACGATGACTTTGTTTTCATGATAAAAGGAAGTCGTGAATTTAATCACATAATTCCTTAGTTGGGTGCAAATTTCTCTGGGTTCGGTTGTAATATTGCTATCGGAGCTCCGATCTTCAGCGGACGCTTCTACGAGAATCCAGTGGTCTTCTTCATCTACAGAACTCTTTAATAAATCTTCAGAAATGTCGTCAAAGATATCGACCAAGCAACGACCCTAAGAGGAAAGTTTGATTTGAGAGAATTTAATAAAGCAATTACTTGTTGACTTTGCTTATCAATCAGTGACGGGCTATTTGATATCCCAGCAGACAGCATTGATTTTGTTTTTATTCGAGAAAATAAATCATCAGTGGTCTTATGCTGCTCCAAATGAAACATCTTCTGGACCGGTTGATTCAAGTAAACTATCTTCTTCTGCTGATTGATGATAACTATTCCTTCGGTAATGTCGTCTAAAATCGATTTTACAGCTTCTGAATCTTCATACATCTTTCTTTTTTCCAAGAACTCCTTCCGAGTGAATTTCTCAGCAAAATAAAGGATTAACACATACATAACAAACGTAAGCAGTAAACTTATTATCTGCGAAATAGGATAATCCTCTATTTTCTCGAGGTATATCGCGAAGTAGATTGTTTCACCCACGATATGTAACACCTTGATTTGCCATGTTTCTATCAGCTTAAGACCGCAGATGTACCGTATTCCGCTACACCAGCCTGTTATTAGCAATCCGATTCCACCATACCGTTTTAGTTGGCCTTGACTCAGATTTGGGTACAGATTAATTATTGCCAAGCATTGAAAAATATCAAAGAGGATGAAAATGAGTTTATGGTATTTTTTAAACTTTTCAAGTCTCATCCTGATTAAAAACACTCCGAGTACCCAGAGTATCGCGGCTGCTGTCTTCGAGAACGCAAAGATAGTTGAGACTGAATTTCTAGCATCATTATCCACGAGCCGCTGAGCGAGGACGCAGATTGCATAACCACCATTGATAAGCACACCTAAAACAAGTGTTCTCTTGACTCTTGTTGTGAAATCCGACTCGAAAGCCTGAAGATGATCGCGCTTTTTAAATCTAAGGCAGAAATCCATTTTTGTGTCGATTCCAGTTTGGATTATTGAAACAAAACTTTTAACAAGTTTGAATCGTTAGTCCAATCCAGTCCAGGGTTATTGTGGATTAATTCGTAAAAGATATCTTATCAAATAAACCCACCCGAGGGATATCCTGTAAATTAATTTGTTTTGCAATCTTTTTCAAATGTTTCATAAACAAATTATTTTATTAGAGTAAATTGCACAATTGAGAGTAGCTTTCTCGCTTTCTTTTGATCATGAGAGACAAACGAATCAATCTTGTTGTAAGGTGATATTTGCGAAAGACCGATGATTAGCACACATAAAAGAGATAAAAAAACTCCAAACAGAAAGCGATACAGTGCAACATATGATACTTAAAATATCAATTGTTTGCTTCTCAATTTCTTCGCGAAGTCTCCTCGCAGTTTCAATGCCATCCATCACTGGCATGTTGTAGTCAAGGAAGACTACTGAAAATTGTCAGCAGCTACTACAACCGCGGTTTTTTTGCCTATCGAGAATTTTATTTAAGGCAATGAGACCATTGAATGCGGAATCACAAGGAATTCCAAGACGCAACAAATGGAGTTCTAGAGCAGATAGATTGAAAGCGTCATCATCGACAACTAGCACTTTAGGACATTGGCATTGCTGTCTTGAGGTTGGTATTGTTGTCTGTTTTGTAAGGAATGTATTGAATTTGAATAATTGTGGATAGGTTTACATAAGAAGTGTCTGACTTGTTTGATTGTTCTTCAGTATTGAATTCTTCAAAGTCGACAACTGAAGGGCTGTTGATTAAAGCACCTGTCTGTTGGTTAGTTTGAAAGTCAATGTGTTCAACAACAACCACAAACCAAAATGTGGGCCCTTTATCTTGTTGATGGCTCTTGCCTCTCCTTGACCATTGTTTCGTTAGCTAAGAAAGTGAAAAAATCGAATGCTAGTTGCCATTTCTGTAGAAATAAAGGATCACTTCATTTAGAATTACAGACGAAACAGAAGTTGTCGTAATTGAGAAACATAAATACACTGCGACGAGCTGGACACGTTACTCGTCGGAAATGGGAAAGAGAGCGCTTCTTGCTAAGGAATTAATGAGCGAATCGCTTACTAAAGAAACGAAAAATAATGAAGGAGCTAAAACAGAAATAAAAGAGAAAGCTCGATGCGCTAGTGATGGAAATCAGGAGCTTGTTTTAAAAGAGAAGTCTCAAAATCCCAGTCAGGCTACGAGCGGAGAGGATGCAAAGCAGATAGAATCCGAAAGCCTCATCAAATTCGAAGATGAGGCTATCTCCACAAATAATCAAGCTTGAAAGAGAATTTACGTTCAAGAAACGCAATTTTTGATCCTGCATACTTCTTAAAATTTTTGATTGCTAAAGTAGTACTGCAATTTCATATTAAAAACGTATTTAGGAGTATTTCAGAGATAAGGGCCTTGATACTTACAGGCAATGGACAATCATCTTACGTAAACCTAATCAAGAATGTCAACGATTTCGTGGAAGAGTTAACGTTGCTTATTGAAAACTTCAAACTCGACAAAGTTAACTTCTTCGGCTGGTGCGGAGGCTCCTCGGTTGCTTTAAAATACGCTTCAATGAACCC
>ENA-UOUE01001512-UOUE01001512.1-compost-metagenome-genome-assembly--contig:-NODE-1512-length-14386-cov-9.972884_pt1 | contig 14386 bp, 10 predicted proteins | sample MGYA00238146_ERZ747223 | MGnify/ENA primary metagenome ERZ747223 (study PRJEB28781, sample SAMN06268865) | compost metagenome | isolation source: single cell | place: USA: California, Emeryville, Joint... | reverse complement strand
ACTAAATGATACTGGACAAAAGAAACTCTTTTAACGAGAGACTCTGAAGCACGTAAATGAGTGATAAATTGATATTATTAAAGCCCAAGTTCTGGAATCGCAAGATCGAGACTTTGTCCTCCCAAATTCGATCGTTAATGGTAACTTGTAAACATTAGTAGAGTCATAGACAGGATATAGTATTACATATCTCAGAATATGCATTTCTACGGGGTCTCTACAATCTCTGTACTGCCGGCGGGATATGCATCCACGCTGGGAATTACTCAATGAAGCCTAATATCGGGGTTGCGCAGGGCTCAATATTGTCACCTGCTTTTTTTTAATCTAAACATTGAATATCTGCTGGAAATGCTAACGATAAGATTAGGCTAATTACTAAAGATGCGCTGCTTTGTTATGCCTACGATATTCTCATACTAGCTACTGTGAGAGCAAGAATAAAAATGCTATCAAGACTATTGAAGATTTCTCATCACTTACTGGGTTGAAATTAAATAAGTCCACATCAGGACGGCACGGAAGAAACTGTTTAAAACGCAAAGAAATAAATGGGATGCCAATCTTATCTGAGTACAAATATCTAGATTATGGCTTGATTCAAGAATGATACTAGAAAAAACAGATTTTCCACATGCTGAGAAAATGCATTTATCAAAGCTAAGCTCTCTCCAAGACTCTCAAGTTTCGCATGGTTACAGAAAAAAACCTTGCCATTGATTAAGTTCTGTATACCTCTGTACAAATGTGAACCTGCCGGAACCACCAAAGAGACACCGAAGAAATTCGTAAGTTATGTCTTCAAACCTATTACAAACTTAGCTAAAACCACACCTAATTACATTATCCATTCCTTGAGTGATTTTGTATTGAAAGTTGAAGTCGATGCCTTGTGGAAGTAAATCGAATCAAGTGGAGAGCAAAATTGGGCAACACTCTTTCAAAGACCATCGTTGATCTACGCGTAAAAGGAGACGAAGGGTCAAATTTGTACGCCGATTCATTGAGTGACAAATGCTTATACTAGGATGTGCCCTACCAAAGGATGCAAAGCTAGAATGAACTGGAGTCACTTCCTGGTGCGTCGTCAGATTCGAGTGCGTCACCTACTTCTGTTACTTCGAGAGCTCTCATCAAAAAGAGGAGTTCAAGATACCAACGAGAAAAACAAGTCAAATTACATTGTGAATAACGAAGATGCTATAAATTGTGGAGAAGAGACTGAGGCAAATAATCAGAATCGAGCAAACAGATTTTATGATCCATACCAGAAGTCCAGAAATTCGATAACAAGCTCAATATCATTAGAAAATTTTAAACAGAATTACAAGAAAAACCTGATATGTATTCCAGTAAGAAACACATATGATATAATGTCCTGCATACGTTTACAAATAAATGCACACAGAAAAAGAATATAATAAACCACTGCAGCTATTGACAAAAAAACACGCACATCAAACTGTTGTTATTGGATACTAAGTTTTTATTTTTTTTATTCTGGTCGCACCTCAATAAATATCTAGCTCCTCATTCGATTCAACAGATCTAAAGGGATGAACGTGAAAGTTCAGACAGATCATGATGAAAACAAGACTGGAGATTCGATAGAGATGAATGAGGAAGATCAAGACAAGCCAAGAAATGATTCAATGGAAGAGCAAGGAAACGAAGAACGAAAAATGACATCGATCCCAAAGAGAGATTACTCCAAATATAAAAATACAAAAAATAGGATCATTCTGACTCCCGTAATTGGTGTGCTATTCGAAATTGAAGACAAATACGACATTCTTGACATGCGTGATCTTACAAAATGGAACTTTTCTCTCACAATGATTCTGATGTTAGTTGGAGGTGGACGGAGTGCTGTGGCGAAGGCGAGAGATACTGATAACACTTTATTCGCTATGAAACAAATTGATTCTCCATTTTGGAATAGATTCTTAACTTTTCGAATCATAAACGACTTGAAAATCAGAAGGCTCTTAAAACATGAAAATGTATCACGCAACAATTGGCCTTTGAGCTTGACTCGTTTATTTTCATTCATTCATACAGTGTTTAGGCATCAAGACCATCCGTCTTCCACCCTCGTACGAACAATTCGATAAGATGTAAGATTTTCGAAGGAAACTTCTCACTTACAACTTCACAGATACGTGTATTCAGAGCTGATGGATACAGACCTCAAATCGATCATTTTGTCGCCTCAAGCTCTCACCAATGAGCACATACAATTCTTGATATATCAAGTACTCAGGGGATTGAAGTACATCCATTCAGCTGGAATTATTTTAAGAGATCTCGTAATCATTAATTGCAAGACCTTCTTCTTCACAAGAATAATCCTCTGCTTGATGCTAGACCCCTAGAAGATTACTTGTCAATAGCAATTGTGATTTAAAGATCAATGCATTTTCCAACGCAAGATATATCGGCAAAGACTCTGCGAAAAAACTTACTATAGGCGATGGGGGCCGCTGGTACAGAGCACCAGAGGTCCTTTGCAGTGGACTTTGTGGACGTCCCGGTATATCAGCTGCAATAATTTTCTGGCTTCATTTTGCTTTCACAAAAAAGCTGATATGTGGTCAGTGGGTTGCATTCTTGCTGAACTATTGAGAAGAAGACCATTGCTACTTGGAACTGATTGTATTGAAAATTGAGAACCCTGCTAGAAATTTAAATAATAATACCTTTTCATTCATTATCAGCCTTGAATCAACTGGAATTAATAGCTCAAGTGTTTGGAACTCCAACAGAAGAGGATATCGTCGCAGCTTTAGGGCCAGAAAAAGCAGAAAAAATTGCAGCAATTTTACAAAAGAACCCAACAATGGGGTCATTTGACATCCTTTTCCCAGGAGCCGATTCTGCAGCTCTGGACTTGGTGAAAAAATTAATGACTTTCAATCCTGAAAAACGATTGACTGCTGAAGAAGCTCTTAAGCATCCATACCTTCAAGTCTTGCACGACCCTAATGATGAAGTAAGTTTCAGAGATTAAACTTTTCTTTCTTTATTTTGATAAATGCAAATATCTTAAATTTATTCTCTCTCAATTATGTTAGCCCACTCGAGATCTTATCCCTGGAGGGGAGTTTGAATTTCAGCATTATAAGTTCTCCAAGAAACAATTAAAATGTGAGAAAATCTCACTTTGAGATTTGAAAAATACCTTTAAATTTTGTTGCATTAGATGTTCTTTATGAAGAAATCTTGCTCTATCATTTTCCAGAGTTTCGAGAAGAATATGAAAGAAGATTGAAGAATGGAGAAAGCGTTTATAAAGAAATTATTGATTACAAACAGACGCCCAAGGTAACTCACGTTGTTATTCTATAGACTTTATTATTGAATTGATGCTGTAATTTTAGATGCCACAAGGCGTGTGTTATCAGTCTCCATTGTTTTCCTAATGCAAGATCAAAGTTACTAGCAGAACAGTCTCCAGAGAGAGAGAGTATTTCATCAACTCACAAAGAAGTACGATACAGAATTGAAATAGTTGGTAGAGATTTATAGAACTATGAAAGCTTGTGAGCAAACTCTTCATTGTACCGAAACTTCCATTTCATGAGAGACATTGTTCTTCGTTGTAAAAAGAGATTCGTATGAGTAAAACAAGCAATTTCAGCATTTGGACGCCTTTTAAGTGATTTGAATTGTCTTGAAACATGAATAAATTAACTTATTAATTCCGAAAAATGACTTCTGCATTAGTATGGTTAAATTTTAAAAGAGAGTTGTTGCATGTAACATATTTAAATAGATAGTGCCTCTTTGAAGCAATTATTTCACTCCTTCAGAACTCTTTCTGACTAAATGTTAATACAATTAAAAACCTCTTGATGTCAATCACTGAGGTTCAAGCATTAATTTTGCAAGGTTCTTCATTTCAAGGAACAGTAGCTTAGAGGTTGGCCATTTTAGTTTTCCTTTGCTTTTTGTTTTGAGCTCTTTCAGCTTTAGGATGAGTTTGTTTCATATTAAAGTCAAATTTGTCGATAATGTCGATATTATTACTGGCTTGATGGATAACTGGCAATTTTCGCAGCTCACTCTCATAGAATTTTAGACAAATCATCAATGATACGTAGCTTTTGATTTGTTTTGACGCTTAGAAATCTGTCTGAACAGAATCTTGACTCATTCCTATTTTTTTCTTTGGTAGAATTACATTTGATTTTCTGTTCATTAATGAAAATTGCAATAGATCTGGAAAAAACTGATTTTGAAGAAGAGCTGAAGTTTAAACAGATATGCAATAGAATAGGAGTGAGACTTTGTGCTTGTATCTCAAGCGAAAAATCGCAGTGCTGTGTTTGGGCGTAACGTAGTACATCTGAGAGAATTATGTGCCTCTTTCCCACGGCTCATAGCGCACTTTGGTTCAGATATTTTCAATTATACTAATATCTGGGCATTGAGCTGGCGAAGTCAAAAGTTTTTACTCCATCTTTAAATCACTCTGATACTATTTTTGCTATGTGTGGAGATGGATTACTCTGAGTAATGTTAGCGGGCCATTAAGTCCAGTTAATTGCGGTAATCGGTTAATCAAGTGATCCTTGTATAGATTAAAGTCTTTATCCAACGTCCCTTCTTGACGAACGACATCTCCTCGCCTGGTAGCCCTAATCCATGCCATACCTTAATACACTCTGATTGGTCTAGTTCACTTTGTCCTTTGCACAAAGAAATCTGAATCAATATTTCAGGAATTTTGTGGGATTCACAATAAATGGTTGTCAATCTCCCAAAGACCTTAAAAAGTGAACTAAATTGAATATTTGTTAACAAACTTGAATTTAAAACAAATAGTCCAAAATGATAAGCTAATATCCGTGCACCCACAAACCTGCTCTTTAAAGATTCTTAAGAAAACTAAGGAGTTACTTTGATGATTTTGATGATTGAGTTTTTTGCAGCCAAAAATTTTTCTTGAAATCAGACTTCGTAGGATCTGAAATAGTGTTGCTACAATATCACATTTATCAGGTCCGACTGTGAGTCATCTCCAAAAGTTTTCACGGCTATACAGAACCACCTCTTCATAGAAGCGTCTATTCAAACCTCTCTTTGATCTTAATTCCGTGCGTATGTACAATGGTTCTAACTAGACCTCTCTGCAAGGTTCTACACAAAAAAACCCCCATAAGTATCCCAAAAACTTTAGATTGATGGATTTGATCCAATTTAGGATTAAAATATTTTGGAAACTCTTTTGTCGGGGACAAACCTTCTTGGCGAATTAATTGTACTAAACCAGTTGCTTATACAATCTCCTTTATTAAAATTAGACACCCATTTAGTTTAAATATTTTGACTCGGAGACATCTCAAGCAAATTTCAATTTTAGACAGTCATTGCCTAATGAAAATCACTGTGACCGTGTTAATATATAAAGGGAGCGTTCAATCTATCGACAATGAATTAGTTCTCACGAGTTATTTACCCGTCTGCACATGTGGTACATGTGGTGTCATTAAATTTGTTTTTCTCAATATTTCGTATGAATTTGATTTTTCAATTGGGTTATTCCGAAAATCATAATTATATTATTTATTCTTTGAACAACAAATTCATCGAAACATCCTTGCTTTGATAAATCAAATTTTTCTCAAATTAGTCTGCAAATTTTTATAAATGTAACGTGTAGCTCTTGAGAATATCGCTTTAACTATGATTCCTGTCTAAAAAAAAATAAAATCATGTAAAAGGTAGTTCTACAAAATATATCAAGTGGTATTGGTAATCAAATTTCAATTCAATTATACATACGCAATATTTGAACAATAAGTTTGAAGTAACACATTCAGCTACTCATTGTAATAAGGCATAAGCTCTAATAGGAGGAAAATAGTTGGTGCTTGTGAACATACCCGCAAAATTACCAACTCAACTCTGAATTTACTTAACCCCTAATTTTCAAAGAATTTTCTCTCACATGGTACTTTAAAATTGCTAAATGCGAGTTTTCTCATAACATTGTTATTTTAAATATCAAACTCTAATCTTAATACTAATACACACTATATTCGCAATTTGGATATATTAATTTTAGCGGGATCGTACGATATTTTCCAATCTACTATTCGATTGAGAAAATAAAGTCAGCGGTTTAGTAATTCTTCTAAATTTCATCCTTTTACAGAAAAATCATGCCCTGTAATTTTTCTCACAGATCACACAGTTACATTCAACAGTAACGTTTATTCTCATATCCAAACTTTCAAATCTAGAGTGAAAGCCTAAAACTTCCTCATCTCAACTTGATGCATTTGGGTATCGTCTGTGCTGTCATCATCTTGTGGTACAGTCTCTTCATCCTGGACAGGGTTAAATTCTTTCTTCTCACCGCTCTTTCCAATAATGAAGTAGCCGCGTCTTCTATATCGTATGCAAAGAATCGCAGCGATCACACCAATACAAACCGCAACAACCCAAGGAACGATATTAGCGGGAAGGAAACCCTTGCTACGAGCTCTTTCTACTGTGATCATAATTTTCTGATTATACAAGCACGAAGGTACATTGTTCTGATTCAGCCCGCTGATTTGCGATTTGCAGTTAAATTGCAGAGCTGAAAGATCAAACGACCACGTCCCATTTCTCGATTTCGAGGCGTCACAAAAGAGCGTGGCTTTTTCAGCCACTAAGCTGTGGATTTTTAGCGTTTTTCCGTCCACACTAATAACGCTCTGTTCTGCTTGAGCAACCATAGTTCCTGTTAAATCTATATTTTTATAAAAAGCTTCCTGCTTTGCACCTTTCACGGAGTCTTCAGGAATCCTTATCGAATAAGAGCTCGTCTGGCCTTTCGATGAGAGGTACGCATAATCTTGACGAATCCAAACCTTTTGGGTCTTTGCCTGGAGTTTAATTTTGCGATTGAGTTCATGTGTTATCATTCCGCGATCTTTTTCTCTAAAATACTCTGATAGATAGGTGTTGCCATTTTCCTCGCTCAGAACGAGGAGAATCCCACTGCTCTGTTCAACTTTAAAGCCTCCTGAAATTGTTATCGTGTCCACTAACACCGGAGCGTCTAGAGACGCGATTTGAAAAACAAGGACGCCTTGGACTTTATCAAGGACGTAGATAAGATTATCATTAGTTATTGCGATGTCTTTCACAACCAAGCTTGGGCTTTGAAAATTTCCTCTTGTAATTTCGCTTCGGAAGACGGGATTGTGCCTCCCTGGTGAGTTTAGATCCGGTAAATCGTATATTAGCAATCCTTTGCCTTCACCGCATAAAAACAAGTGATTTTGATTTATATACACACAGCTAAGTGAATCGATGTTAAAATGGCCGTCTACAACATTTTTCTGTGTTATTTGAGACAGTTTTGGGAAGTCAGGGATGTACCAGACGAATTTGGTTTTTGAAACCAATAACAAAGCATCTCCGTATGCCAAGAAGTGGAAGTTTGGTTCGATGCCAATGCTTTTGAAGTCGATACTACCAAGGTTCTGGACATCAAGGTTGCTTGCAGCAAAGCCAAATACATCGATTTTCGAGTCTTTCTTATCTAAGATAAACAATTTATTCTGGCTGTATACTGCTGAATCTGCTTCTGATTGGAGAGGAAGCGTCTTCGTGAGCTTCGGATAGAGTTTGAAAGGTGAGACGGAACACCTTGGCTCGTTAATCGTGGCGATCAGCTCAGATTTTTTCAATTGAACTTGAAAAGCGTTTGGAAAGTCATCCAGAAGGTAGGTTAGGTTAGTGCCTTGATATATATGGATATTTTTTGGACGCAGTGGAAACTCTAGAGTGTCAATGGCACGTGAGATTGCTAGAAGGAAGCCGAGGATGGTTAGCTTTAGAGCGACTGTCATAATTTGTTAAACGAAATAAAGAACAGTCTATTCAATTTTAAAAAATTCACAAAACTAAATATGACACTTGCATTGCATGCCAACAATACCTGTAGTAAAAACAATATCATTGACTGATAATAGTAATCCAATACCAGTTTAACCCAATAACGTTTTGGACAGTCAGTAGAATTTGGAGTTTTTGGCGCACCTTCAATAAAATACTTCTAAATATTTAAAATCAGCTCCGTTGAATGGATAGTAGTTAAATTCTTGTTTCTCACCCTAACCCTATTACATGTTCAGGTACATCGACACCTAAAGCCAGTTATCGAAGGATATACCCGATCAACTCAAGCTCCCAGCAGCCATCTGGAGGAAGGAAGTTCGGTAAAAACAAATTTTGGCAGGTATGAATCGAGAAGTGATTTTCTCATCCATACCCAAACTAGAATAAGTTCAGCAACGCAAGGAAACCGATTCTCAGCATACAGATCTATGACGATCACCACGTCCTCATCGCTGGGCCGTTCTCTCTCTTCGATGATGCCCTGCGGTCTCTTATTAAGGTAGCTAGCTAGCTATTACATACCCTTCTCTCTTAACAACTTCTTAACTTCGAAGTCACTTGGTGGACACTACAACCTAGAGGACAAAGCATGGATCATGCCAAAGAACTATGTGCAAACGCTCATCTCAAAGGTAGTCTGATAGAGATTTCATTTAATTCTGACTTCTGTTCAGCTTCAGACAGTAAAACCAGGAATAGATATTTCCAACACGCCAGATATAGCGCAGAAAGTGCTTCAACCGTTTAGAGGAGTTATTGAGTATAAACAAGACAGCAAGAAGGTTAAAATAGAGTATCAGGCCTCTGATCGCATGGTATCTTTAACTAAATGAAGCGAGCTGCTAATGGGATCTTGGTTTTTATAGAAAACTGTCGAGAGTTTACCAGAGACGCTGCTGAGTAAACTATATGATTTTCAAAAGAAAGGCATTGAGTTCGGGATAAAGAACTATGGAAGGGTCCTAATCGCTGATGAAATGGTAAACTGCTATGACCATGAGAACAGTAGCTGACTAATCGCATTTAGGGTATCGGTAAAACGATACAGTCGCTGGGACTAGCGCACCTCTACCCTGAGAATTTTCCATTGTTAATCATCTGCCCCGCTTCCCTTGTAAATTCTAGGACGATTGAACAAATTTTAAATAATACCTTGTTGCTTTTCAGAGGTATAATTGGCGAAACGAGATCAAGAAATGGTTCAACAAGAAAAACTCTGACATCCAACTTATCACGAAAGGATCTGCTGAGCTCATAAAGGGCCTTGACTATTATATTTTCTCTTATGAGTTCGCTGCCAAAATGATCGAGAAAATCCAGGCTGCAAACTTTCAAATGGTCATCCTCGACGAGGCTCACTACATTAAAAACTCCGGCATCAAGCGCACGGAAACCCTTCTTCCTGCGATCAAGCAATTTAAACGAATTTTCCTACTAACAGGAACTCCAGCTTTCGCTAAGCCTAAGGAGCTTTTCAATTTACTCTCCGCCTTGCGACCGGACATTTTCACTAAATTTAAGGATTTCGCCACCAGCTACTGCGACCCAAAGGTCAGCAGATGGTCTGGCGGGTGGGACTACGACGGTGCTTCACATACAAGAGAATTGCGCTATATTTTGCAAAATTCTATCATGATTCGTCGGTTGAAGAAAGACGTGCTCGCAGAACTCCCTCCAAAACGCCGGCAGAAGGTCGAAGTCAACACTGACACCGCCATCGTGAATGAAATCAAGAAGCTGCTGGGGAGAGAACCCGCGGAATATGAGAAAGCTCTTAACGAGTTGATGAACCAAGGATATGGTGGTGATGATGAGCTCGATAACCAATTGGAGGGCATGAAAAGAGGGAATAGGGGAGCATTTTTAAAAGCCATCACAGAATGCTACGCTCTGACAGGGAGGGCTAAGCTCAAAGGAGCATGCGAGTATATTAGGGACGTTCTCGAGAGCGTGAATAAAGTCCTTATTTTTGCGCATCATTATGAAATCCTTGACGGCATTGAGGCAGAAATCCAGAGTCAAGACGTTCAATATATCCGAATTGATGGAAATGTCCCCCATCAAATCAGGCACGAAAGAGTTGAGTTGTTCCAAGAGAATGAGGAAGTGAGAGTCGCTATACTTTCCTTGACAGCTTGTAGCGTCGGGTTGAATCTAACGGCTGCATCGACGGTTATCTTTGTTGAGGTAATCTCTTTCTATCAAAGCTATCGGGCATTCTGACTTGTTTGTAGATGAATTGGACACCAGCCGTTATGATTCAGGCTGAAGATCGCGCGCATAGAATCGGTCAAAAGGAGAAGTATTCAATCAACTGTCATTATATCTACGGAGAAGACACGCTTGATGCTCTGATGTTTGATAAATTGGAAGCGAAATTGGCCGTCGTGTCTGACATTATCGATGGCGAAGACACCTTAAACGCTGAAAAAACCAATAAAATGTCGAATGATTATCTTCTATTTGAGGACACCAAGGTCAAAAATGAAATAATAAGTAAGGAGGCGGCTTACGAGCTGACTGGTATCAAAAAAACACCGACGAAGGCACCGTCTATCATTTCGTATTTTCAACCCATCAAAAAAGATGATGTACCACCAAAGGTATTCCCTCGAAAAAATTTAGAAGAGACAAAAGAGACCTCTACAGCCGAAGCGTATTCCTATGGTGGGAAAGGGCCCACGAGCGAGATGGCTACGAATGATATTTTTGAAGATGATTATTTGCTAGATGAGATCGTGGAGACCATGCTGCAGGAAAGCCGGAGAGAGACTCCAGTGAAATCTGACGCTGGGAAAACAGTGACGAAGATTACTGAGAATATTATTCGTCCGAAATTCGATCTGTTTGAAGAGTTAGATAGAGGGTTTCCTACTCCGAATATCGAGGCGACAGTGCCGCAGAATGATGATAAAAGCAGGAGTGGGAAGTCAACGCTTGAGAAAAAGAAAACTGGAGGCTTTTTGTTTACTAAGGAGATGGTTCCTAGCACTAAGATTTTGTCAACCACTGCAGAGAGCTCGCCGGCAAAGGTGCAGAATCAAACTGCTGTTAACTCGCTTAAAAATATGCTTTTTGATTGTGAGGCGACTAAACGGCCGAGGCCAGGGCAAGAGCAGCCGCAGCCTGAGAAAACAGATTCAGAGTTCCACCGAGCATGGAGTAAAGAAGAGGATGATGACTTTTTCGGAATAAGCAAAAAAGTCAAGCAGGTTAAGACTTTCAAAAATTTTTTGTGATTGAGCCTTGTCTCTTGAAGTTTGGAGGATAGTACTCAGTAATATACTGTTGTCCTAATCTAGAATTATTGCAATGCGTAAATATTCTCTTCTCACTTAGTCTTTCAAATTTAGATTTGTTGGATTTTTTATGTATCTATTCAAGAAAAGATCCAAAACAAGCTCATCCGTGGATATTAATGGAAAATCTGCCTTGATAGAAATTTTAGTAGCGGCAATGAGAACGTATTCAGCCATCCCAAGCGCTGTTTGAAAAGTCTTAAAGATACCATTATTAGAGTTTAGTAGAATGCAAAACCTTTTTATGGTTCATTTTAATCTGATAGCTGCTCAGCTGCTCTCGAGAAAGATTCAAAAAAGATACTTTCAGGACAAAAGTTATCGAAAGACCAAGTTATGTGAAAACAATATGCTGATTCTGATTCATTTGGAAGTAATAAATAAAATTGCACTCTCTCATTCATTTTGTGTAAAGACAAAGCTTCACAAAGAAATTTCAAATCTATCTAAACCAAATCTTGTTCTTTGTGCATTTGCAAATAATGTCCCTTGTCATTTATTATTGCGCCTAATAGGTTTGATTGCTTAGTACGATCTTCTATTAAGATTTTCAATCTTCCCATTAATCATACAAGAAAGTTCTATTGTCTGATGAAATTTCTGTTTAATATGCGCTCGCTCTCTCAGAGTTTGGCATTTGAAGCAACCTTCTTTCGAAAAGCTTAATTTGTCGTCTCCGGAAAATAAATTCAAGACTATAAGACACAAAATATTTAACGAATTGGAATCTAATTCGATGAGGTCATGTTCGCACTTAGAGATTTATCTTTATCGAAAATCGGAAGATTTATTATCTTTGACTAAACTCGGAAGTTCCTTCCGCAGCAATTAGGCAGCTATTTTATTGATTTCCCTCAATGAGACTGGGCAAAAACCTCATAAAAACCACCGCTGTTCTCGGCGGACTCGGAGCCGCTTACTTTTTTATCGGCTCATCAAATCGACCCATGCCAGTTCTCAAAATCGAGAACGAGGACGAGAAACTGAATTCCACTGCTCTATCCTACCCAATGAAAACTCGCGATGATCATTTGAAAGAAGTTCTGAACACTCAATACGACGTGATGGTCATCGGTACCAAAACACTCCTTATTATGGAAAAATTCTAATCTTTCATAGGCGGAGGCTGCAACGGAGCTGGAGTCCTTCTCGAAGGCGCAGACCGAGGCTTGAAATGCCTTCTTATCGATGCGTATGATTTCGCATCAGGTTCCAGCAGCAAGTCAACCAAGCTTATTCATGGTGGTGTGAGATACCTGGAACAGGTGTTTGACCTCAGAGAGAAGCATCGTATGGAGAAAGTCAACTTGCTTATCGAGGCGCTTCATGATAGAAGCTACATGGTGCACAACGCGCAGTATATGAACAAGCTACTTCCAATTATCATCCCTTCGAATTCCACATGGGAGACTATCTACTATTACGCCGGGTCGCTGGTCTACTATCTAGTTTATAAGGCGTTTGATACCAATGCGGCTGTTAGTTTCCCACCGCCGTATGTATTAGGAAAACAGGATGTGCTAAGAGCTTTTCCTGATTTGGCCGGGAAAATTAAGGGAGGAGTGGTCTATTACGATGGGCAAATGAACGACTCGAGAATGAACCTCGATCTGCTGCTAACCGCGACGTTGGACAACTATCGACCAGGGTTCAAGCCAGCGAATCTGCTAAACTATTGCGAATTTAGAGAATTTATCAAAGATGAGAGAGGAAAGATCATAGGAGCTAAAGTCTATGACAAATTAAACGATAAGACAATAGAGGTAAAAACGAAGGCGATTGTCAACTGTACAGGCGTATTTGCTGATACGATTCGACAAATGGATGACCCCAAAGCCCCGAAATTAATGTCGGCGTCAGCAGGCACCCATCTCATCCTCTCAAAGAGATTCGCGAGTTCAAAGTACGGGTTATTGTATCCGAAAACAGCAGATGGAAGAGTTGTTTTTCTCCTTCCATGGCAAGGAAAAGCGATATTTGGAACGACTGATACCCCTACTGAAGACCTAACAGTTGATCCCAAGGCTTCCTTTGATGATATGATGTTCTTGGTCCAAGAGCTCCAGAAAATTTATCCGAACGTCCCGTCAATAGAACTAACAAAAGCAATTGAATCTAAGTGGTGCGGTAACTAAGCCTAATTTATTGAAATGAGTTGTAATGCAATCTCGTGAATTTTAAAGGTCTGAGACCGCTGGTCAGAGAGCCTGGAGCCCAAGACAGCAAGAGCATCTCAAGAAAACATGTGATAGAAGAAACGAAATCAGGTTTGATTTCTCTCATGGGAGGAAAATGGACAACGTATAGAACGATGGGTGAGCAAACTATCGATCACGTGATCAAAATGCTTGAAAGTAACAAAAATTCTTATTACATGCCCTCTAATTATCATAACAGAGGAAGGGAAGCTTGACCCTAAGACCTTGGCAAATAATTCAACGAAGAATTTACCTTTAGTCGGAGAGTTTGTAAAGAAGGAGAAGGTCGCGTATTTCGAAAACAGAGATGCTTATGTCAGTTTTTATGTCTCGAAATTAGCGCAGAAATACCTCATCGATCGTGATATTCTCGAGCATTTGATTGAAACGTACGGAGATCGTGCTTTCGACGTCGCTAAGTACTTGAAAAACCACAGTCAACGTGAGCGGATTCATCCGGATCATCCTATCACTAAAGGAGAGGTTCGATATCAAATTCAGCAGGAAATGGCTCAGTCTCCAATCGATGTGTTGTTGAGGAGGACAAGATTGAGTTTCCTCAGTGGAACTGCAGCTGTGGACAGTCTGATTAATGTCATTGATGTATTTGCAGAAGAGTTCAAATGGTCTAAGGAAGATAAGGAAAGTCAATATAAGCGCTCTATTGAGCAACTTGCAAAGCTTAATTTTTAATTGCTGAATGCATGTTTCTTTCATTTTGAGTTGTTGTTGTATTCATGATGTGCATTGAGCCCACTTCAATGGAGCTAAAGAGGGACTTTGCAATGTTGGAGTTAGCTTGGTATAAAGAATCTATGTTCTTATGCTGTTAATAGCGAAAGTGAAATATACCTGTTGATGCTAAAGGCATAGAGCTATGATATTGAAATGAATTTGAATAGTAGGGTGATCCTCAACGAATTTTTGTTATTCTTGTCGTCAATGCTGATAGCCGCTTTAGTGTCATCAGTCTTCCTCAGCTAGTTTGAG
>ENA-UOUE01001511-UOUE01001511.1-compost-metagenome-genome-assembly--contig:-NODE-1511-length-14394-cov-13.374310_pt1 | contig 14394 bp, 7 predicted proteins | sample MGYA00238146_ERZ747223 | MGnify/ENA primary metagenome ERZ747223 (study PRJEB28781, sample SAMN06268865) | compost metagenome | isolation source: single cell | place: USA: California, Emeryville, Joint... | reverse complement strand
TCTGTTTTTATTTATTCATTCGGAACTGATTTCCTTACAAGTGAAACAAATTCACTATATTCCTCGAGAAGATCAGGCGTAAAGAAGGACACAAGATTCAGTTAAATTAAATTGGTTTGAATTACAGCAAATTTGAGCATAAGCAGCAATATATCAACACACTAATATTAACTTATCATCGGAGAAATACACATAAGTATATAATATAATTATATGAAGGTCTCTTACAACCTCAAAATTATTACACTAATTTTTATATACATTTAGCTCCAAGAAGCTTTGAATCTCACTCAGAGCCCTGAAATATTCACATCCACTTAATTCCAGTAGTTGCAACAGTTTGTTTAAAAAAATTTTAGTTAGGAGATTTTCTTCTTCAAATGCCTTTGTAAGTTAATTTAAAGCGTACGTTTTCGGTAGTTCTTGCAAAAGAATCCCTCGAATTTGCTGAGTGAAATCTTGGATGAACGTGAAAGTCAGAAATAAAGGCCTTTGTAGTTTCTTACCTTTTGAGTGCTCTTCGAGTCAGTCAGTTCCAGAAGCCCATTCCAATCCTCCTCAGAGTCGGAATCCGGGCTCAATTTCGTGAAAAATTTTTCTTTTGTAAGGTAGCCACTTCCATTCTATTTTTCAAAAGGACAATTTTAAACAATTCGGTAATATTTTTGTAATTACCACGTCCAAGAGTTTGAAGGCAGCACAAACGTTTTGACGCGAGAGGATGCTGTGTCTATCCATCACAACAGACAAAAACTCTTTGATCGAATCAAGATAAGCAAAGAACTATTGAGATTTAATACCGGTATATGTAATTTGATGTGAATGGTCCGGGCTCAATGAGCGAAACAGCTGATCTACTTCTTTTTGAGCGGCAATTGGGTCATTTCGTACTTTGAAGTATTCTAAGGGAAAACGAGGAAATTAATTAGTCTGTCAATATAATCAAGAGAGTCTACTTGCTAATAGCTCATATTTTGTGATCATACCATCGTTATTGGTATCAAAAAAATCAAAGAGCCGAGTATATTCCTCCTTTTCTTGCAAGCTGATGACTCGGTTAATAATCAAACTCATCAGCGATTGATCAACCTTTCCCTTGCACTATGCAAGAAATATGAGACATCTATAAGCTTTCACAGAGAGGCAATACCTGATTGAGCCTGAAATCGCTAAATAAACTTTGCCTGGATTTCAATGGCTTCTTTTTGAGGGCAGAATGGGTGGTTAACTGCTCTATCTTGGGTCTTTTTTGTGGGTCTGTTGCTATGCAGCTGAGAATCACGATCTTCATAGTTGTTGAGATGTCCAAAGAGCCTAATGCATATTAGGTTACTTACTGCGAGCTATGGTAATGAGTTCGTACTTTTGAATGGAAATTTAAGGTTTTCTCTGCTTTCCTGGAAAGAGAATTCGTTCTCGCTTCTCGGAGTCCTCGCCTCACCATGCAGCAGACTGTACAACAGCGCACCGAATGCCCAGATTTCAGCTCTCTTGTCGTAATCTTTGTTTTCTAAGATCTCAGGAGCACGGTATTTGTTCTATCAGATATAAGACTCAAGACTAAATCAAATTTATTTACAGGTAGTATATTCACAAGTCTCGCCCCATCGATTCTGTGTTTCACAGCGAAAGAGAAATCGAAAAGTTTGATCGTGTCAAACTTCCCATTGAGTCCGAAAATAAGATTTCCAGGGCATATCAACCTATCGTTCATGCAAACAGAGTTAAATTCCGATAAAATAGATATTTTGGTTTTTTACCCATTAACAACGCCTTTTGTGTGCAGAAACTGAAGAACCGAGGCCACTCTTTTCCCAATTAGCGCAGTTTCCACTTCCGACAAGTAGCGGTTCTCGCTGAAGTACTCAGACAAGAAGTTTCCTCTGATATTCCTATTTTTTTTTACATACGCATTACTTGAAAAGCAATATTACTCATAGATAAGATAATAGTAATGCTCGTCTTGATAAAGATCAAAGACTTTAGCGATGTTCGGGTGATCCAAGTCTCTTTGGAGCCTAATTCCCTCAAAGAAGTCTTCCACCGAGAGTCTTTTCCTTACAACGGTCTTTCTGATCTCTCTGATAAGGACTCGGGTCTCTAGAGATGATCGATGAGAAATTGATTTTGAGGTGAAGTTTACCGGAAGTCACATGAGTCGCTTGATAAATTGTAGAGTACAAGACTAATGGTATAATTATATTCAGAATACAACTAAACGCTTACATTCGAATTCTAAAGAGTCACTTTCCCTTCGATAGATCAACGAAATGGTGTCATTCTCGATTTGTTGGAAAGACTCATCTGTAATCATAGGAGTTCTTGGGGAGTCTTTCGTGGCCTTAAGTCGTTGCTTTTCTCTGGTAGCGGAGCTTTTTGACTCCTTTTGAGCTAGGTTTTGTTTAGTTGCTTCACTATTGCGTGCGGTCTCACAGCAGGAGCCCATGAGCGTGCTAAAAGTCTTTTAAATATTATTTAATAGAAATTGTAGTATATAGAACAGTTAAGAACAAATTCGAGTTGTACCAGTATTAGACAGTGGAGGCGAAAAATCGATAAATCGAGAATCAAATCATTTTTTTATTCAAGAAATAAGCGTTTTAAATCGCATTATTCATAGTGGCTAACGAGTTCACTAGTAAAACGCGAATTGTTCCATGAGAACACGAAACCCCTAGTTTCCTTTCCTTTCGAATTTTGGAAAGTACTGGTTGAGTTTCTTGTAAGTAGTAATAATATAACGAGGTATGGTGTTACCGATTTCCATGAGTTTCAAGAGGAATGGCATAGAATACATGTATAACTTCCAAATTCGTTGAAACTTAGGGGAGAGACCTCCCCTTTTGCAGAAGGAACGATAATGCCTTTGTGATACCGAGAAAGATATCAGAAAAACAAGAGAAAAAATATGATTGTTCTGACCAGAAGGTTGCTTTGTTTTATAATAGGCAGTGAAACAGAAAAAAGGTACTATTCGCTTAAGAAATGCCAGAATCATCACATTACGAGACTAGAACGGCTTCGATAGTATTTGCGATTAATGCCTGAGTTCGGAATCTTTGGAAGTTGAGTGAATGCTCATATGCATACAACATTATAAGCAATTCTGAGCAAAAACATGCAGGCTAGCGATTCTCGTTGAAATTTTATAATATTGAATTAAAACGTTTGGTAAATTGGAAACACGTCCTGAAAAAAGCTGCAAAAATTGTGGGTAAAAGGATGTAAGATAGTTTTGATATGACCGCTGGATATGGTTTCGCACAGCAGTGTTACATGTATAAGCAGAAAGTTTCACTTATGTATTAACTTGAATGATAAAATGGTTCTTCCAAGTATTTTCGACAATTACTCCAATTTTGCTTTGAATTCCCTGCAACCTTCCTCTTCTGTGTCATATATACCGGCACTCACTGAGAGATTGTAGAGCGTAGACTCAGAAAATTATTAAACCTATTTGATGAAATAATTTTGCTAGAAAAGACGCTATGGCACTATTCCCTGTTCATAATACCCAATGCTTCGACAGGGTGACTATTTCATGTTAGCCAACCATTAGCAAATATTCATAATGAAATATTTTTCCGCTTCATTCTTAGTTTAGTTCACGTATTATCAATCGAAGTAATGAAAGAATCTCCACAATGAATCTCTTATTGGAGAGACACGCTCAAAAGTTGATTTCGGATCACCTCTTGTTAATTTCTTATAAAACACTCTGAAAACCGCTCTGATTCGATCTATTTTACTTTATTTTAAACCGTGATTAATTCATATCCAAGACCATGCTACACGAGCCTGGCCCTCTCCTACAATCCGACAACTGCAATTACTACATCAGATTTCCAACGTACAATTGGACAAGCTGCTCGCTGCCGAACAGAGTCGATTTCTTTGAACCTACCAAAACAAATAGCCGAGTTAGTACAGTTGAATACGCGATCTTAGTCAATGATATTAGAGAAGACACAGAAAACTCGATCACTTGCCATAGAATTCTATGTGTTCTTCTGACTTGTTTGCTTGTCATGACTATCGGAATAATGACTCAAATCAAAACGATCTCTGGGTTACAAAAATTGATTGGATGTGCCTCTTCACTTATTTTATATGGACTATTACTCATATTAACCTCATTGTTAATGCGCAAGGCTTATAAGAGAAAGGTGGTGCGTGTCTTGAACGAACACAATAGAGAAAGATATCACAGAAGAAATTTGCATTGGAACACTGTGTTTGAAGATAGAGGCTGGCTGCATCTTCAGCTAAATTTCAACAGCGCAACAAGCGAATTTCTTCCTATGTCAGAAATAAGCGAGACAGCTTCGGCATCTTGGGTTCTCAATTTCGAATCCTCCGCTGAAGAAAGAGCAGCCAGCTTTGGAATTATAAAACCGAATGCAATATCGAAGCCATTATTAGAGAAGAAATGAGTTGTCCTTTTTGAGTCTCTGTTGTGGCGGAAATTAGAGAATGGGCTATAGTTTCTATATTCCATTTTTGAATCTTTTTAATTACATTATAAGTTAACAACCTTTTCATCGTTTTCATCAGCTATCAGAGCTGATGGGTGCTTTTACACGCAATAATAAAGCAACGAAGACAATAACTGATAATTGAGATAATTTACATAGTTCTATTGCTAAAGTTTGCAAAGGTATTTCGAACAGATGAACGATGACTGGTCTCAGACTGAGCAATAAATAATGTTGAGGTTAACATTGCAATTGAATTAGAAAAACTGTCAATAGATAAGTTGATAGCTATTACATGATGAAAATGCTGCAGTGCTGTCTGAAGAAAACGATTCGCAAGGCTTTCTATCAAGTTTAGGACATTTACCTTAAGAGCTTACAACAAATGCAATCAGTTGACCACTCTCTTCATATCAGGGAAACATATTATCTGCAATGCTTAAGTTAATATATACAAAGGAAGATGACACAACCGGTGGTATCTTGATTTTCTCTATTTTTGTTGAACGTCCACTAATTTTCGATATCCTAATGAAACGACAATTTTTCATAGATCAGCCTCAAGAATAATTTTTCTTTGAAATTTCTGCGTCAATAAAAAATTAACGTCTCTTTAATAATATCGAAAATGGGAAACGCGAAGCCTGGAGGAAAACCCATTCAAATAGCCGGTGAGACCGACTTCTCGCTTGACGAATCAAACTTCCTGTACCTCAGAACAAAAAAAGACTTACGATTCGGAGAAATCGAGGAGTTAGAATACATCCCAACAGGAAAAATCATCTGGCGGACAGAACGAACTCTCACCGACCCAGACTTGTTCACATCCGAGAATATGTTTTGGCTCCAGCAGCGTATTCAATTAAGATGCCCCAACCTCCTCTCCGTAAAGGGAGCGCAATTTACTCTCGTTGAGAACAAGAAACAGTTAACGGGGTGTTTATCATTATTTTTCGAGCCATTCTCAAGCGACGGCAGCGAAGAATTCGCTTCGCGTCGTGTGAGTTCCTCCCGTTTCCAAGAGGAAGAGATCATTGGGTCTCTACAAGGATGCCTGAACGCTCTGGAACTACTTGAAAGCAATGGAATCAGTCATGGGTATATGGTACCAGCGTCGATTTTTCTGGGAAATGACGGTGAGTTGAAGATAGCAGACCACGAGTTGCTAGACAAGGAAGATGGACTCTACCAGCAGATTTTAAAAGGGTTTCATCTGCCTTACATCGCGCCTGAAGAACTTGTACTACTTAAAAATAATCGTAAAAAGGAATGGTACGAAGGCAAAAACAGTCATAAAGCAGACGTATTTAGTTTGGGAATGACATTTCTATATGCCGCGCTGCTAGAAGAGCCTAACGATTGCTATGATTGGGAGAAATTTGAATTTCGTAAAATGAACCTAGCCAATAGATTAAGCCGGGTGAAACAGCTGTACAGCTCTAATCTTTACGCGGTTCTCGCTCCAATGCTAGAAATTACCGCAGAACGGAGGCCGTCGTTCGGTGCGCTGAGGACTCAGTTAGCTAATTACCATTTCCCCATGAAACTAGCAAAGTCTCCGACTTTTGGTAACTTCGAACAGCCAGAACTCCTTTCTGACCGCAAAACTGAGAGAGGAAGGAAGCCGATAGAGTATTCTCCAAAGATAGAATACTCCCCAAAATTCACCGCTCCTGTTGATATAACTCTGTCTCCTGATCACGCACAAACAGATCGAAGCCCGAGGACCAGATCAACGGAAATAGACCAGAGGTCTCTGAAAAGCTCTCCTCGTCTTCGCTTGAATGAAGAATCTGTAGTAGTAGAACCTACAAATTATGAGAAAAAAGCCTTGAATCTGCCCGAGCAGGAAAAATTGTCGGAATATTGCTTGCAGCATAAAGAAAGCCTTGAAAGTCTCGAGCAGGCCGACGTCTATAACCAATACAGATTTGTAGATCCGATCGTGAGGTCGATTCTTCAGCAGAGAAAACACAACTTCGAGGGAACTCAGACTGATAGATTTTCATTATCGCAGTCGACAAGGAGGAAGTCGAACTCTCGTTATAGCAACCCATTCAGCGGAGCTCAGTCGTCAAGAATAAACTCGTCAAGACTGAACACTTCTCCAGGCAGAGCTTTAAATAGTGTTCCGGTCCAGACTGAGCCGAATCTAGCTGAGAAAAATTCTAATAAAGGTCAAAATGAAAGCCAACGGAGTGTAGGAGATTCAATCAGGCATTGGGATCATGATTCGATACGTTCGAGAGTGGAAGAAGTGCTTACGGAGATCAGATCACAAACGAAAAGAATAATCGAGGGAGATGAGAATAACCCGTTGGAAAATAACGTCAAGCTTGTGAGAAACTTAATTGACGATTTTCAAAATAACAAGTTTCAAAGTCCTTCACGCAATGAATTGTCGATGACAAAGCATAAAGCGAACAACGATTCTAGGTAGCAGATGTAATTACTCCTGTAACTAACTAATAGCCTTTAGGAAAATCGATTCCCAAGAGAAATCGACGGTCAAGAAAGCTCAAAGTAATAAAAATAGTGAGCAAATGGATATGTTAAGCCTTGAGCTGTCTCCGATCCGACGCAACAACCACCAAGAGTCACAGGAGCAAAAGTATGGATCGACGAAGTTCCTTCATTCCAGCGAGGTGCTTCGGAGAGTAGAAAGCAAGGAGGACACTCTGAAAATTTACCGCAGCGAGGGAAGAATCCCGGAAGAAAATGAGCCTCCGAAGCTGGCAAGCAAGCACCAGAGTGAAGATGACTTGAACCTTCCAGAAAACGCAAATTTGCCAGATGAATTGGTGCTGACTAAAACCAGCCAAAATCATCTGGCTTTCGATAATGTCGATGATGAAGGAAGTTGGCATGGTTCATATCATATATAGTGGATACTGCAACTGTACCATCGAGCATACATATATGTAGCAACCAATATAATGATATTAAACAGCTTCATCCGTTTATTGTAGCAATTGCTTCAGCATTTTACAGTTGATTGATTATTACTATGTTAAATCTTCATAATTTCTATGAAATTGTTTCATATTAGTTCTTCAAGTAGCCAGAATCATGTTCTCTGTTTCTACGACAAGCATCCACGCTGGAATATTTAATTGGCACCCATTTCTTAGCCCAGCATTTCAAGGGAATTAAAACACTAATGTAATTCTTCCTAAATCGTTGTTTGACAAAAATTATATCACATGCTTATATCAATAATATTGTGCAAATTATTTGCTAACCCAGACTTTGCTGGTTCATAATATAGAATTCGAGCACATACTACCGGAAAATTGAGTTTTACAACTCACAATTCTATGGATCTTCGTCATCCTCTATTTGAACTTTTCCGAAGTTTCTCCTCTTGACAGCTTCCCATTTTCTGCCGACTAGCTTCTTCTCAGGTATCACCTCCTCCATGGAATCAGGAGTTTCTTCTGGTTTGTTCGTCGCCGGCATTTCTGTTTTCGCCGACGCAAAAAGACTTTTCTTTCCGTTCTCTTCTCCCTCCTTGTGAGCAGGGAAAATACCAGTCTCAAAGTCATGCTCTTCTGTCAGGCCCGGATCCTGGTTCGTTTTGGGCCCAAAACTCGTCTCAAGAGCTGATGATTTATTCCCGCCTTTTGTTAAAAATTTCCTTTCTTTGAAAGGCTTTTTCGTGATATCCGATGTTTTTGTGCCGTTATCCAGCGCGATATCCGATGCCGTTATCTTATCGAGATCGATTTCTTGAATATCGTGCTTCTCTCCATCAGCATCGTCAACGTCATTTTGCGAATGGCTGCTTTTGCCGTCATCCGAAATGTCTCCTGCGTCTACAACTAACTTTACATCTGAACGGAAAGACGCTCCTGGTGTCGCATGCTCAGTGGTCGACCGGTGGCTATCTGAATAATCCAGCTTCTGAGACAATTTAATTACCGGCACACCTTCTTCAGTCTGGTTATTTCTCAGTCCTTTAAGCAGTTTCTTTATCAAAAGGGTCGGGGACTCCTTCTCCTCTGTTGTATTCTGCTCATGCTTTGGCGACGATTCTTGTGGTTTGTTATCCGTAGTGCGATTGGTATTGCTGCCGTTTTCTACGGAAACATCAACAGCGTTAATTTCGAGGTTTTGGTTAGCCTGGGTGGTGGATATCTCGAAGGATTTCTCCTCTTCGATGTCTAAAATTTGCCTATGGAAGCCATCTTCATTGTCTGGGTCATTCATCCGCCATCTCGCATTGGAATTTTTTCGCTTTGGTGAGGGCGAGTTAGACGCTGAGTCCCGATGGCTTTGATCACCGAAGCCAGAAATATCGATGGCTGACGAGTCTCGCGAAGCGGCATGATTATATTTCTCCTCGTTCGAACCACCACTCTTGTTTGAATTTAGTCTCGATTTATTCCGCAGGAGGACCAGTGAAGTATCCCCTTGATCATTCCCGTCTAGAACGGCGCTGAACGAAAAATTCATTGAATTGCCGATGCTCTTCATCAGCGAGGAATCTGCTGCTCCAGGAGTATTTTTCCCTCTCTTTGGGCTGTGACTCTCGTCCTTTTCTTCTTCATAGCCGATTTCCTCTTCGTTAACTTGCTCTCTGATGGGATTCTCCTCAAAGTGTGATTTCTTTCTCTGCTTCTTATAACGAACGCCATTGGATTTTTTCGTTGAAATTTCAATTTCACGGTCTCCGTTGTTATTAGTCGGAGACCCGTCATCGTTTTTTACGTACTTTGAACCGTAATTCTTTGGTAAACTTTGCTCTGAGGAGTCGTCTACGAGCTCTATTTCCGACAGGTCCGAAAGAGGTTTGTCTTTCTTACAACGTTTATTGCAAACCCGATTGAAATGATGGAGCGCAGCCCACGAATGCCCGATCCCAAGCAAAACAACCACGAGGAAGATCATAGAAAGGAATATCCATCCCACGCCGTCAGCTTGCGTGGAATCCATGAAGTTGTTCCTGCTATTCGAGCGGAAAACGATCGGGAAGATAAAGAGGAAATTAATGGTGACTTCCATCGCTTTGATAAATTTTCCTCTGTACTTATGCCAATAGATATTCGTATGGCAGATATAAATTGTGTATGGCACGTTGATTAGGATAGCGCCGATAATCTGCACTAAGGAGTCGCCGTTCGGACAAACGATTAGCATTGTGACCAATATATTTCGGGTCATGAGGGCAAGGTGAATTGCTTGAGCGGGGCGAGAGTATCTATAATCTCCAATAAGCGTTTGGTATTTGTGAGGTAGTAAACGGTTCCATGGCCTTTTGCCAATGGTAGCCAAGTAGGCTCTGACTTGAATGTAGACGAGGCCGCAATACAAAAATAGCGTAAGAATGCTGAAAATCAGCCCAAACACTGAATAAGCGTCGCCAAAGGACTTCTGCTTCCATTGTAGAGCCAGCGAAAGCATAAAGCGACTCGAGAACCCAAGTAGCAAAGAAATAAACCAATTATATTCAAAAACGAGGCGGGTTTCCTCCAATTTTTCCATGAGTTTTTTCGAGGCATTTTCAGCTTTGATGAGCTCCTTTTTTACGATAATCACCACGATTACCCAGATTGGCAGCGGGAGAAGGATCAATGTGAGCACGCTGCCGTAGTTTTCGAAGTAATTAAACGAGGTTTCGTAGGCTGTCATAGTATCGCTGCTATTCACAGTAATGTTTCCTAGAAGTGTATCGCTGGGGCTAGCCATTGCTTTGAAAACGTTGGGAAAATTGAACGTCTCTCCGCTTGACTCTTTGAAAAAGATTGAAAGCTCGGACGGATAACCGACATCAAAGTATTTAAACAAGTGCACCATGGACGCGATCGAGAGGTAGTGGTATAGCGTAGCATTCTTGCCTTTTGAGAGGATCATGAGTAGAACTCCGCTGAAAAAGAGGAACCCAACACAGGCGTTCATCACCTGCACCATGGCGTTGATACGAGCGGTATTGACTTCTATGATATCGTTGGTGCCACTGGCGCTACTAGTGGACACGTAAAACTCCAAAGTGGATGTGTTTTCGACTCTTATCTGGGACTGCGGGTCAATGTTGGCCAAATTGAGGGTTATTTGTAAGTTCACCCCGGACGCCCCCTCCCCGAGTCGTCTGCGTCTGTAATTACAAGTCCCAGTTTCAAAGCATCGGACATCAACATGAAGTGAATATATCTCCGTATTTGACGAGTTAGAGTTCGTGATATTGTTTAGAGTCCAAGATGTGTATAACGTGCCATTTGCAAATACTTGCACGTAATTTTCGAGCGGTTTGGTTAAAAAGTGCGAAGGTTTTGGGATAAAAGTAAGTGTGAAACTAGAGGAATTGGCGGCGCCTTGTACAATGCTTAAGTAAACGTATGTTCGTGGGAGACATACACCGTTGCTGTTGTATTGATTGGAAGTGCATTGCACGAGACATTGGCCATTGAAGAGTTGATATTGCGGCTCGCATGAGAGGCAGTTAGTTGGTAGTACACCAGAGCATGATTTGCAGGCAGAATTGCAGTCTAAAAAGGACAGGATTTTAATAGAACTAAACCAGAAAATCTCATACTTAAGCACATGTGCGTGGATTTCTGGACTACTGTGGTGGATGGACATGATAAAGTACTTTCTTGCAAACATATCATATTGGTGTAATCGCCGAAGAAATAAGTGCATGTGGGATTGCAGTACTGAAACTGAGAATCATTGCCGTAATTAGTGAATGAACTCCCCTCGAATACCCGAAACTCACGAATGTATCCTTTGAAGCCGTTGATTGGATCGCCGAGTGTTTCGGTAAAATCCAAAGGATCGCTTGGATTGCCGGAATACCACTCGATATAAGGGATTTTGATGTCGTTAGTGTAGATTGTATCTCCTGCTCGGATGACAATTTGGTAGTTATTCACGCTGATAATGACTCGGGTCCATACATTTTCTAACAGAACATTTTAGAAAATGAACATGCGTTTGGTATTACTGGTTATCGGAACTGCTGAATGGAACGTCAATGATGCGATTTGCAGAGTGAGAGCGCTGTTGATTGTATCGAAAGTCAGTAATATGCTCGGATTTGCATTCGCAGACTATAGAGGAAAATAGGTTTAAAAATGCACTAATTGAAAGAAAAACTGACATTGGCTCTCTTGAAGATGGTCGATGGGTTGTATAATTGACTTTCAGGCATGATCCAGAAAGAATAACTCACTGAAGCTTCATAATTTTGCGATGGGCTGTGATACCCAATATTCAAGTTCAGCGAGTTTGAGCCAGAAAAATAGAGCCCGTTCATCTCAAAATCCTTATTATAACCAAATAAGCTATAGAAAACGCTTTTCTATTTGCGTACCTTATTGAAAGTAGGTAGCTCAGAGCTTGGAGTGTCGGTAACTAGATCAGCCGTTATTAGTCAATAGAAGGAAAAATAAATAATGAAAATACCAATGATTGGGTTATTGCTTGATGAGTAGTCCGTAATCTGATCAGCTGGTAGAGGAACCTGGTCGAACTGATAGTGTGCAAGCTCAGAAGCTCCAAAAATAAACTAATAAGACTGGAGTCGTTGTAGAAACTATCTTACCTCCATAAAGAAACGCGAAGGTAGCGAGCGGGTTCTGCTTCAGGCTCATCCAAACAAACGTAACGTCCCTGAAGTTTCCGCAGGCAGAATTAAAAGGTGCCGCGCTCATCGACCCGATAACTATAGTCGTTACCCCCGAAAGACCCATCATATAGCTCGTGATCAACGTCCGCGGTGCATAGATATACGTCTGATCAAAATCTGTGATAAAAAAAGCACTATAGCCCTTCGTGATGTCGATCTCAGTGTAGAAATAGCTCCATTTAGCTGTATTTAGGACAGTCTGAAAAGACGATTATTTCATTGATGTTCTCTCAGTTTGAATTACGCCCTCTTGAGTCACGAACTGAGACTGCGACATGATGTTATCAAGCTTCGCCTGTTCGGTATAGACATAAAACTGCTGATGCTGCCCGATACTCGAAGTGTCTGAGTATATATTCGTGATTTGGACCCATTGTTGATCATTTAGATACGAACTATTAAAAAAAAATTGTTAGGTCAGGACAACAGGTGATATTCCCACTTAGGACTGTCAGTAATGCTCGCTAGAAAGAACGGCGTGTCCGACGTGAGCTCATTTGTCGATTTGAACCAGAAACTCAGCCCGAAAGCAGTTGCTCCTTGCACTTAGGAGAAATTAGTCAATAAACAGCCAAGTTAAGCCGTTACTTTGAGGGATTGACTGGTAGTCGCGCTGCAGCGAACAAGTAGACTGAAAACTCGAATCACAATCGCAGTTTAAGGTGGATGCCAGTCTGGCGTAACCGCAGTCTGATGACACTGTGGAGGTTGGATTATATTCAATGAGAAGAGTTGAGGAGCAGATCATACCAAAGTCAAATCGAGTGAGGAGAATCAATGAGAATATGAATCGAAAGGCCTCTTGCAACAGGTAGCGCATTTTTTAAAAAGACGGTATTAAACTGAAAAACACCAAGTTTTTGTAAGTTAACTTAAAGTTTGATTGATTTTAATGAGACTGGTACTTTAATTTAAAAGTTTGGTGTTGTTAATTGGAGCTTGCTATTTTTTTTAAATAGGATTCACCCACCATCTCTTAATCTCAAACGCTGTTCTGAGGCTAGTAACAGTTTAAGCCATAAATTTATGACCAATGGGTCTTTAACTCGAGAACATACAAACTCTAATAATTCTTTTAATTTTTTTCTCATTCAATATGTAAAATAAACACAAGTCGTAGAATCCGCTTCAAATTAGTATTGAAATGAAATTTCCATCTCAGAACTATCCTGATCGATGTGGTCATACGACCGATGATGGGCTCTTCCCGTCGTGAAGCTCATATCGCTTTTGCTTGTGTGTTTGAATCGAGGGTCGGCTTCAAACGGAATAGGATTGAAAGCAAAAATCGAAATAATGGTGCCAAGCAGCGTCTCTGGAGCCACTAAAATCGCGTTAGTAGTTAACAGCAACAGCTCAGAGCTTGCAGAGGCTTGTTTCATATCAAATATTTTTTCGAGAAGGTTTGACTGGCTGCTTCTGAGAACAATCCATTGCAAGTTACTTAAAATAACGAGGATAAGGTAAATCAAATATTTCCAAGTCCAGTGCGTTGATTCGTATTCCTGCTTGAGAATCCTTGTGTATAGTAGTATATAGTACGAGGCTACGACTAGCGAAACGATCTCACCGAGGAGAGAGATTTTCACGATCTGACTCACCTGCTCGCTCGTCAATTTGATGCCTCTAGCCTCCAGAGGGAGATTGGGATGTATTTCTAGTAAGATATAAGCCAGGATGGGTAGAATTTGAAAGAAGATGGACTGGTAGATGTTGCGACGGAACCTTCTCATTGATTTTTTGTAGAATTCTTCCGTGAGGAAATTGTATGGGCTGATGCAATAGCGGAAAGGGCGAAAATGATGTCCGTAGACCTTCCTTTGGAGGAGATCTTTGACGCGGTCCTCTGATACGTGGCTCTCGGTCATTTTCCAGAAAGAATAAAATGCAAAAATTTGGAGCAGTCTTCGAAGGACTTCGAGAATGCTGGATATTATTGAGGAGATGTCGTTTGCTTCGAGGTAGAGATTATAGGTGTAGACGCTAAGCATGACAGGCATATAAACGAGAAATCCGATTGATCGGTATTTTAGAGGAGGATCGATAGCGGCGGTTGCTTGTCTCTTGAGGACGAAGGCGGTAACTGCGATGGAGAGGATGGTACAAGCGAAAGAGAACCAAAAAACAGCGGTTGTGTAGAGATATTGGCAGTCTTCGTCGCATTTGATGCCTGTTTGTGGCAGGCTGTCATTAGTTGTTTTATTCATTCAGATTTAAAGTTTGAATGTGGAATTATATGAGTGGGCGATCGGTAATTCGGGTTAATTGATTAGATAGCTCTTAAATTAGATC
>ENA-UOUE01001509-UOUE01001509.1-compost-metagenome-genome-assembly--contig:-NODE-1509-length-14405-cov-3.800740_pt1 | contig 14405 bp, 10 predicted proteins | sample MGYA00238146_ERZ747223 | MGnify/ENA primary metagenome ERZ747223 (study PRJEB28781, sample SAMN06268865) | compost metagenome | isolation source: single cell | place: USA: California, Emeryville, Joint... | reverse complement strand
CAGGTCAGACAGAAGTTTAGGGCAGACTACCGATAGTGATGAAACAACAGGCGACACGCTTTTGAGCACGAGCATGGAGAAACCGCGGTCATCAATTGAAGAACACAATTTCGATTTTCAGTATCATTACCGGAGACAGTTGAGTAAAATTCAAGAGGTGTCTGAGGAAGAAAGTTCAATGCATTCACGATTAGGAATGAAAAACGATCTTAGGGCGCCGCAAAACTATCCGTCAAGAGAAGTTTTGAATAAATATGAAGAGAATGATGAAGAACATGAAGAAGAGCAGGAAAACAAACCTGGTTCTATTAACCTGAACACGGAGTCTTAAGAGGCTTCGTGGAACAGAGTTAAAAGCTAAGGATATGGGGAAATCATGGTTTAAGGGTAAGTGTACCTACCTTCAGGTGCACTAGATAAGCATATTTACGAATTTTTTAAATTGTTTTGATAAACTTCCAAAAATCTGATTTCTTGTTGATTTCAGAGGTTCACTCTTTTTTTTTGAAAAAAATGTATTGGAGAAATCTTTGTGCGTACAACAGTCTCTAATTTGAATATTTTTTTTTCCAAGGAGATTTATTCTTTTTCCAATATACTAAATGTGACTATTATGACTATTAGAATAATTTGTTAATCTTAATTTCTTTTGATTACTGATAAAGACTAATGTGGAAAATATACTAAGCAACTGTATGATATTCTTGTGTGCAATTTAATGCTAATATCCTTTTGCATCACCCTTTAGCTACTGTTGTTTCCTTAGTAAGTTATTCCTTTCGTAAAATTTGATTCATTGAAAAAAAGTCTGCTAGTATGGATATCGAAATGGGGTAAGTCTAAGATCTCAATGCTTCATTATTGTATCCTTCGATTACTAATTGATCTCTCTCAGTTTCTCCTTATTTATACTTTAGTGATATCTGTATTTATTTTGATTAGTGTTTTAACTTATTTTGCTGACAAGGAAATTCAGAATACCCTTACATCCTTCTGACGAATCTAAATTTAAGATCATGAGCTGGGCTTTAAGTGGAACTCGATTTAAAAACTTTTAGGGTGGTTTGATGCAGATCTCTTTGGCCACCAGATGACAACACAAAAAAATTTTTCAATTGCCATGTAAATTTCAAGACATCAACAACTAGATTATAAATTTATCAGCTCTTAATTAATTAAACCAAATCGAAAAAACCCGTTCAAGAATGTCTTAGATTTACAATGAACTCAATCAATCCTTATTGCTTGCTCCGATCTAATCAGGCGAGTCATCATTATTTCAAAGCTGTCGCTTGCCCAGTGATCGTAATTTACATTATTCTTTTGACCATAGCATTACAAGTTTAATGTTTATCCTGTTTAGGCTATGTCGCTGAATTTATGAGCCATACAAATTGCGAGAATTAATAATCAGAACATGAAAAAATCTCATCTACTAAAGAAAACCACTTCAGCCTACGAGTTTAATTTGAGGCAAAACACAAGCGTTCTCACTACGATGGCCCAAGAAAGTGAAAAAAGAGAAGAAAATCATCAAAATCAGTAATTTCACATCTAAATTCGAATCTATATCTATTGCAAACCTGTTTTCACTAGAAAGCTCAAGCTGAAGCGGTATTCCGCCACTCCTACTCGTATGAAGTTAAACGACGCATCATTCTTGCCTCTTTTGAAAGACCCAACTCCAAAAACCGCAAAGCTCGTCACCAGTTCATCTCTTGTAGCTAAAAATCCAGGAGAAAATTTCACATCTGTGTCTGATCTGCTGGGGCCACGTTTACATTCTCGAGAACGCACCGTAGGATCTCCTATTCGCGGAGCACTCTTGACCCAACGGCTCCAAAGTCGCTCAATAATGAGAAAAGTCAATCGCAATCAAGGAACGTACTCCGAGAGAACAAATATTGAGGTTCCTGTAAATAAATCGGAATCAACTGTTGATGCTAGCAAGGACGACGGGTTAAAGATGAGCGAGCGAAATGTGCTGACTGATGAATCTGTCGGAAAGACCCCAACATCTGATAGGAAACTTATTGAAATAGAGGGGTTTCTATCAAGCTATAGGCCCTTTAACGCACAGTTTTTTGAAGAGTTGAAGGCTCTTCCCGACAATAAGTTAGTGAATTATGTATCAGGGTATTATTATGGACAATTCCCTGACAACACACATCATGGAAAAGGTAATTTTTTGTATATACTGGCGTAATAAGAACTCTATTTGGTTTTAGGAGTGCTCATCAGCTCTAGTGGAAAAATATATGAAGGAGAGTGGGTCCATGGGAAAAAAGCTGGATATGGTACCGAGAAGTCTGTTGATGGTCACATTTATATCGGGCAGTCTGCTGAAGGCAAGCCAAATGGCCATGGAACCTTTCGATGGGTTGATGGTGATACCTATGAAGGAGAATTTGTAAATGGAATCAAACATGGGAAAGGAGTTTGGAAGAATACGGCTGGAGCAAGTTACAATGGAGAATGGGTTGACGGACAAGCTGAAGGCTTCGGCATTCATATCTGGGAAAATGGTAAGAATTTTAAGCTATAAGAGCGTAATTCTCAAGATAACTTTTCCAATAGGAGATAAGTACGAAGGAGAATTCAAAAAATCATTGAAAGATGGCAAAGGAACGGAGTTTTATCACAATGGTGATAAGTATATTGGCGAGTATTTGGAAGGCAGGCCATGTGGATATGGTGAATATTATTGGGCACAAGGTGCAATTTATAAAGGTCATTTTTGTGATGGGCTGATGGATGGCAAAGGAACTTATATAAATAGCCGTGGAGACAGATATGAGGGTAATTATAAAGAAGGAAAGAAGCATGGATATGGAGAGTTTACATGGATCAGCGGGAACGTGTATAAAGGGAATTACGAAAACGATTTGAGAGAGGGATATGGAGAAATGTATTGGACTGATGGGTCTTGCTATAAGGGTGAATGGGTTAAAGGGATTCAGCACGGGAGAGGAGAGATGATGCTCTTCAATCAGCGAAGAGTAAATGGCCAATTCACTAACAATACATTCATCGAAGAGACCCCGATAAAAAAAGTGGTTCCTCTTCCGAAATTAGTCCAATCCCGGTCTCCAAACTCAAAAACAGATATCCGAGCTAGAAAGCTGCAGAAGTCAGGTGGTATAAGCTCTAGAGGTCTCGCGGAGTTGAATGCGTCTGTCTCAAAAGCAATTTCTGTCATCAAAACGAAAATGAGAGAGGCTTTGGTGAACTAACTTCTCACAATCTTTCAATCTCGTTCTTTTATTCACATCATCATCTAAATTAGTTAATTCTCTAAAATTACACCCGTTCGAGTATTAATGAATATCTTAGTGCATTTTTTGAAGTTTAGGGAGTCTTTTCATGTAAATTCGTGTACATCCGTTTGAACTCTTTAAGAGTGTTTTTATCTGGGAGCTCAATAATTAACGGTTCTATCTTTTAATTAATAATTCCGCTCATTTTTAACTATAACTCATGGCAGCACGCTTTCGAGCTTCAAACCCTATTCTAGGCGACTTCCCTAGCAATCCTCATGAAAATCGCTTCGCTGCTGCGAATCGGGCAAATCCATTGGATAATCCGCGTTCCAAGTACTTTCATACTGCGATTGCTTTCAATTACTCATTCCAATATCTAGATCTTACCATGGAAAATGCGTTTGTGATATCTGCACATGTGGAAAGCATCACTGCCCACCTTCAGTCTCTCCAAACAAATACCCTAAAGACATGCGCTCAACTTCCCAGGATGCGTATCGACCGTTTAAGCCAAAAGAGATTAAGGAAGCAAATCAACAGTTAGAAACAACGAAAAAGACACTTCATCGCGCCGAGCCAGGCAGAGTGTTGCCTAATAAGCCTGAGAAAGGCCACTTTGAAACTTCTAATCAAAAGAATTATCCCAACCATTGGCAGAAAGACATTGATACGTAAGTTTTTTCCTGATAATTGCTCTCTTCAGCTCTATTTGTTCAAATAGACAGCAGTTGAGATATCCGACAAATAGATCCGCGCATCAGCAAAGCTTTGAATTATTCCCAAAAGAAGTTCCAGCTGATCATAAGCAATCTCCTAAACCTGTGACACAGCGGTCAATTGATAGATCACCGGTTTCTAAGAGCATCGACACCACGATTCCAGCTGGAGTTAGCTCACGAGGTAGAAGCGGAACATCTCCGACTCCACGACGTGCAAACGATACATCCCCAGATTTCCCACTGGCCCAACCCTCTTGGACACCAGCTCGCTCTCATGTGCATCGCTCACCTTATACCGAAATCCCAGAGTCTCATTCAATTCAAAGCGAGTATGATTCAGCGGAGAGTCCAGCAGCCGATTTTTCAAAAACAAAAGTAAAACCTGTGAAATATGACTCGAGAAGGACTCCTGAAGAGGCTTCACCTTATCTAGAAAGTCCAAACCAAACCATTAAGAACGTATACGATCAGCCTTCAAGAGACGAGCCTCCGGCTCTTCCCCCTCGAGATGATTATGATGAATATGAAAGTAATCGAGTCTTGAGCACATTCAAAAAGGACCGCTATGGAAAAAGAGGCATACCAAAACCTCAGACAAATCAAACACAGCTTGTTCCTCAGAGACAGGCGGCTGGCTCTCCTCCTAAGAAGCACGCTGAATTCTCTTCCAAGAGATCCAGTGCCCGAACCAATCGAGCTTGGGAATCTCAAAACCGTCCTCAGGAAGCCGTTTATCACGATGAACCCCAAGAAAACAGACCACCGAATAGATTTGCTTCGAGGAAAGATTCACAATATCAAAACGAAGGATATGCGTCGAGAAAATCGGACGCTTCTCATCCTAGTGACAGAGAGGCACAAAGTTTCCGCACTCCGGCAAAGGAGCGTGATTACTTGTCCTCTGCTCGTCCTAAAATAACGGAAGAATCAGCTATGAAGTCTCCAAATCATACTGCAACTCCAACTCGAGTGATCAATAGGGATAATTTAATTGTTGATCGATCTCTTCCGCTGGATGGAAATACTACATACAACCAGGATTTCAGATACGAGCCACCGAAATCGAGAGGTGGAAGTGGTCAAGTCGATCAGAAGCCGGCGGCTTCGTCGACAGTAAGAGACTCGGACCAAAGGGCATATGGAAAGATAAGATCAGTGAAATACGATGATATCAGAACGGCTTATCAAGATGAATATAAAGAAATGCCTGCATCGTGTTACTTAAAGAAAGACTGTCCTATGCAAGGACTTCCCAAACCTCCGAAAATAATTACCGCTGGGAAGCTTCACGTGTATTATGATGAACACGAGAATGATTGGAACTGATGACAGGAAAAGGTGTTAGACAGGCTCTTTTATGATATAGACAATGAGGACCCTCTTTAAAGCATTTCGAGAGGTGCTTGTTAAGGACTGTTTAATATCAATTTGTATCATCTTATGACTGTGGTATTAAATAAATGATTCCATATTACTATTTTAAATACGTTTTCTTCAAAAGAATAGTGCTAATTGAAGCTTAACCTTGAGAAGTTGGTTTATTGAATAGACTAAGCAATTAGAAATTAGCAATATCTCATCGCAAAAGCATCTTTCAGAGAGCTAAAATGAAAAGGATGAGTTTCTACTAATATAATTCCGCCATAAATGATGAATTTCCAGGAAATATTAAACAAAACTGCGTTTGTCGAGGAAATGAAGGCCAGTCTTGTATATCGGCTTTAGTTAACACTCAAGGAACTGAAAATTATTAGCTACAGAGAAATATCGTCGCTCCATAGTTGAGATATCTGAAAATTCCTCCAACACTCTGACATTATGATTAAAATAAACATACCCGGACACTCCAGAGCCTTCAAACAAATTCGTTAACTGAAGCACCTCCACATAGAACTCAGAATATCTGACATACTCAACTTTTTTGATCATTATAAGTAAAATCCACATAAAATATGAAAAGAAACAAAAAGAAGCTAAAGAATGATTAATTTATTGCTTCATGATCTAAGATACTCTCACTTAGCTGTGATGTGAGACCCCTTGCTAGCAGAGTTTTATCAACGCATTCCATATTCGCTTTTATGGTAACTATTATAAAGTCGCGAAAATAGCTCACTCTGATTAATTCTGTTGGAAACACCCGTCTAATACTACCTGGAAAAACTAAATGCATACCTTCGTCTTAGGACTACCTCGCTGGAAGATATGATCAGGTACGCTCTTCAAACACTTTACAAATCCGGAAATGCTTAAAATGACATTTTTTTTGCGTTTCTGACCACTATTTCCGATGTCAGGGCGTGCATCAAATTGATTGAGGCACTCTAACTTATATAGGAAAATTTTGGTCAGATATATAATAAGATTTTAATTCAAGGATCGGAAGTTAAGAAACACACATACCGTTGTCCAGCAAAACAAGTACACGCGATGGAAAGTATCGAAACTCTTCTTAATCAAGTCATACTCTCCCAAAAACAGAAGAAAAATAAACAACAGAAGCAACAACTGAAAACCAAAACTAATATGACCGATCAACTCCCAAAGGAATCATTCCTCGTTGAAAGCCCTTTGTCTCCTATTTTCAAGCCATTGAAATCACCTACAGATCTCCTTTCTGAGATCAATCTTCCTCTAAGCGACTTGAGCACTGATGAAAACGAAGAGTTCCACTCATCAAATAACTCTAAAGAAATCTCATATCCAGGCGCTCGACAACTGAACGTCTTCTTTGAAGGCAATTTTCTCGACAAGAGCGCCGAATTCGAAATGATCGAAGCTGATTTTGACCAAAAATTACCTCCTGAAGAATCCAATCACCAAGACAATTCGAAGCCAACTGCTCCCAAAGTCTCTATTCTGCAATTCCTTGACAAGAAGGCCCTTTAGAAGAGTTTATTCTCTGCTACAAAAGAGTTGTAGCGGGTAGTTTAAATCTAATTTAAATGTATATGTATATTCGTCATAATTTACTTCATTTGCAGAAGCAGATGATTAAGGTAACAAATAATGCTACCTGTTTATATATATACATATATTTAAAACCTGTTCATTAACTCACAAACTTTCAATAAATAAGAAATACACATAAATTTGTCTTGAGAATAATAAACTTAAACTGGAGAATTTTGAAAATCTTCCGTGCACTTCTTGAAAAATCATAGGAGTAAAACTTTGCTAGCTAATTGTTAATTTATTTAATAAAATAGTATAGAAAACTTGAACTTTTTTCGGAATTTGCTTATGAAGCTGATAATATTGGAAAACACGCTCTTATTGAATGTAATGCCGTTGAAGCTGTTTAAAATAGCTGGATACTACCGTACTTTGTAAAAGAAAGATGCCCAATAATTTGTCTGTAGAACGAGTGTTAAATTGTCAAGTCAAATCAAGTTTTCAATAGCATTGTATTTTGCTAATATCAAAGTATTTTGGTTTCGAGGGATCGACTAACTTATTAGAACGTTCATCCTGTAAAATTGTGACTCGAAGTTCGTTCTGTGCCTTAGTAAAATGTTTAGATATACTTATACAACAGCCTAACAGCCTGAAAATCTTTTAATTTTTCCATTGACTACATATACTGGTGATAGAACTTAACTGAGGAATGGAATTTATGATGCTTGTCTTTTTAAATAGAACAGAAAACTAACTTGCATTATTTTGGCATGAGAACGAAGACATCAGCTCACTCATCAGAATGCATTAGTATATGATGAATACTGAAGCAACTATCTCTGGGTGCACTAACAATGCTGACATCTAGTTTTATGTTTTTTCCCTACCCGTTTAATTCTTCTCACAAATTAACTTATTTAAAATACAACAATTTAAGTAGCATCCTTTTTAAAAATAAAAGAAAATTATTTTAATTTCTGTTTGTGTCAAGCTGACCAAAAAGAATGTTACAAAAAAACGAGGCATCAGATAACGACAAATTTATTTCCACAGACTCCCAGGAGATAAAGCAAGCTCAAGCAGATGTTGCATTGTCAATGGATGATTTGCATACAAAGTCAATAAAGATAGGTACTTTTCTCTCTTGTTTAATGAAATTCTCATTTCTCAACTTTTTCAACATTATAATGATCTCACAAAACTACGCTTGAATAGAAGAGACGGCATCCACGTCTGCAACCTTGCTCGTCTGGTCTTCATCCAAGAATAACATCAGCATAGTGGAACTCGAAACGAAACAGAATTATGCAAGGGTTCAAGGAGTTCGAACCAAAAAAATTGCATATTTCTCTATATTTGCTGACCAATATGCCGGATCGACTCATGTGAAAGAAATTCCAAACACGAAATTACTTGTTTCAATCTATCATTCCTACAAACGGGCCAAGATGGTGATATATGACATCTCACGAAAAGTAGCCAGAAATATTGAAACTTCTGAAGAAATTGTTGGAGGCAAATAGACTTCCTGCAAATTTACAATTATTCTCCTCCAATATTTATAAAACTATTATTTCTTCGTGGCCATTTTTTGGTTTTCTCTCTCTCTTAATTATTCTCTCCAAGATATTGGCACTGACATGACGTTTAATGTGAGAAGAAATATTTTAGGTGCGATCTCTGTCGGGAAAAAAATAGCTTACCACTTGCTTGATATTGGATATTCTGGCACTAAAGGGAATTATAGTGGGAAGCTGATAAGAAAATCCAAATGGCATGCTCAATATGGCACTGATTATAGTAATTGACACATATTTTTCCTCACTATTGACTCAATGACCTGTTTATCTAGAGGCATCACTGCCTCAAGTTTTGATTTCAGTCCTTCTGGAGAGACCATAGCAGCCATCGACAACTCTGGAATTTGCTTGATATCAGATCTGACTACTGACAGTTACATCTACCATAGAGATATGTATGGAATAGGTAACTTAGGTTTAATCTAACTTCAATCTTATTTTTTTTCTTCATCAATTATTTAATAACCTCTCTTCATTTTTCGTTTTCTGTTTTTTTGTTTTTTTTTAGACCATTCCATGAATCGCTGCAGATGGAGTACGGACAGGGGCGAATCTTTATTATTTGTGAGGTCCGATGCCAACATTCTGGAGATTCTTGATGTTGAGAAAAAAAATGGAGACTTGTGAACCAATCAAACTAACTGATTCCTGTAATTTGAGCAAATCAAATTGTTATTTTTTCTTCTCTTTATCATGTACGGTGAATTTCCTCCCTAGATTGATTTTGACTTTTGTAACTCTTGGGCATGGTTAAATGGATTGATGTTTGCCCAAACAATGGAAATTTAGTTGCGTCAGCAGGTGGTAGTGACATTATTGGGAACCCATAAATAGTTGACAAACGAGAGAAAAGGATTGTCTTCACCTCGTACGTCATGGGGGAAGGTAAGATTCTTTGATTTCTTTATCTCTAAAATCTCAACAAAGATATTGTGACGGCCCATTGAGATATCAATCGTATTTAGTTTCTTGTGAAAATCATGCAGCATGCTTCAAATCGCTCGCGGATATGTGCATATCGATCGAAATCTGTCTAGCTTTACGAGTGACGGAGAGGTAACAGAGCTATTCTCTGAGCTAATTCAGCTTTGAGAATAAAGCATGCTTCGTTGATTTCTCTTATGTAATTCATGTTGTCAATTTCTCCGAAAATCCATGTCCAAACAAATAGAGGTACCAAAATATTATGAATTCACACAAAAATAAATATCTGGCTTGAAAAAGCCGAGATACAATTCGCAGATCCACACTTCAAGAATAGTGCAATTGGCAACAGCTCAAGAGACGAAAATCGCACCGAAAGAAAAGAGCATTTTTTCATGAATTTCTTTCTTTCTTCTTTGTCTTATCGAGAACCAATTCAATTTTATTCATACAAAATATATAAAGAAATTACCAATGAAGAATTAATTTAACTTTTGAAAGATTCAATACAGTAAAAAAATGTTGCGAAAATCTGAGAATGAAGAGAAGAAAATTTTTAATTCTGAATCTGGGAGTACATGTTGACATTAAATGTCGTTGATAACACGTTAATCAGATGTATTTTTAAATATCAAATTATTATTTCATAGGTGATGTTAACTGTGTACGATGGGATCCGAGTGGTGGCTATCTTGCAACTGCATCAAATGATGAGACAGCAAAACTTCTGGATTTAAAGACTGGAAAGGTACTTTTCACTGGAAACACCTCGGATAAAAGTAATTTATGACATTTTGATAATAATACTGATATCATCACAATATTAGTGAAGGCGTGCTCAGTATGCTTCATCTAATCAAAGTTAAAGTACAAAGAGCGTAGAGAAAGTGAAGATTGCAAGCAAGAGAGCAATGAATGATTGGTATTGAAGGAATAAATCTCTAAACAGCAATAAGGACCTGAATCATTATATATTTTCTAATCTTCCTCAAATTCTCCTAACTTTCGTCATTTGTTGAATTAAAACTAGAATGATGAGACAGAATGAAATAAATAGATATCTCCAAAAGATCTAAACATAGTTTCTGAATTTGTCATGATCTCAGACATCACATCTTGAAAACCGTTAGCATTAATATTCTCAAAATTTCTGTTCAATAATTCCAATTAATTGCTTTCGAACTCATTTCATTCAATGAATGTTAGTCTCTTTTAGAAACAACAACAAGAAGTATAGTTTCGTCGTTCTATTAGACTTATTGTAGAGTTTTTTCCGGTAGACTCAATTTTAGGTTCCATAGAGAATTGTTTGTTATAATGTTTGAAATGGAGAAAATATATTAGCATAACCTTAGAGTAATAATTCAGAATGATGGAGAAGCATGTCTGAAGAGTGAAAATTTAAAAGCAGCCTTCTTTTAGAAAATTGGCGACTTGGCTAAACAAATCTCAACTCATAAAAATATATTTTCAGTTAAAAAAGGAACTGAAGTCATTTAGTTTTTGTCGCTGTAAATTCCTGATAATTACTGCTTAAATAATTTAAGATGATTGGCTCATATTGTTTCGGTCTTGTTAACGAATATCCGTAATGTAAATTTTTACCCTTGATAATTGAGTTGATAATTGAGGGTGCATTTTAGCAAAGAAAGCACTCGATTAAAATTATTAAGAAACCTCTAAATTTCGTTGCAAATTCTTTGCAGAAAGAATTATTCAATCACATTCTAGTGAAAATTTCAGGCAAAGGATCAATCCTCCAAGAAATTTTAAAAGTTCAATAGAAAATCTAGATTTAATTTTTAGGTGTCCTCTTCATCTTTTTTTGGTTTAAAACCTTACTAATAAAAACTCTTTTCTCTATTGAAGGCATGAGAATTTTTGAAAATATTTTTCCGTCAAATATTTAATTTGGAAAAATAATTAGTATGTTAATCTACTGATATCTTACTCAAAGTTATATTCTAAATAACGAAAAAAATTTTTTCCGAATGAGAAATTGAGGTTTGTATGTGTATATCTCAGTTTTCAATCATAATCTACTAAGGTATTGGAGATTCTAGCAAAAGGTTTTCAAACAGATGGTAATTTTCATCCTGAAAAACGAGATAGATCTAATTATTTTATTAGAAAATATTAATGTAATGTCTCTCACTCTATAGGAAGGTTCGAATTTCAATAGATAGATTTTTCACAATTATCAAGAACATGAAATAATGAAATCGACTTAAGGTAATTCTTTTATTATGAGAAGGAATGCTTGCATTTAATGTCTACTTTAGAAATATGAATTTTACATTTCTAAATGTCAAAGAGGAAGACTCTCAAAAGATGAAAGCTGAAGCTATATGCAACATGAATAAGAACTAGTCGTTGCGGTAGTCATAGCCTATGTGAAGATTTTTAGGCCAAGCTTGATTCTTTTTGAGAATTGCACCTCCTGCTTTACCAATCGAGCTGTAAACCAAATCTAGTGTTTGTAGGTTAGTCCAAGTTGTATTCTGACTTAATGCTGTAGCTCCTTCCACACCAATAGAGTTTGCTCCCAAATTTAATGTTTGTAGATTAGTCCAAGTAGTATTGTGACTTAATGCAGTAGCTCCTTCCACACCAATAGAGTTTTTTCCCAATTCTAAAGTTTGTAGATTAGCCCAAGTTGTATTGTGACTCAATGCAGTAGCTCCTTTATCCTCAATCTCGTTGCCTTCCAAATTTATTGTTTGTAGGTTAATCCAAGTTGTATTCTGACTCAATGCAGTAGCTCCTTCCGCACCAATCTTGTTATATCCCAAATTTAATGTTTGTAGGTTAATCCAAGTTGTGTTGCGACTCAATGCTGTAGCTCCTTCCGCACCAATTGAGTTCTTCAAGGAGTAGTATTCCGATTCCAAATGAAGTGCTTTTAGGTTAATCCAAGTTGTATTCTTACTCAAACTATTAGCCCCTTCCGCACCAATCGAGTTCTCTTCCAGCTTAAGTATTTGTAGGTTAGTCCAAGTTGTATTGTGACTCAATGCAGTAGCTCCTTCATCACCAATCTCGTTGTTCCCCAAATCAAGTGTTTGGAGATGAGTCCAAGTTGTGTTGTGACTTAATGTAGTAGCTCCTTTCGCATTAATCAAGTTGTATCCCAAATCAAGTGTGTGGAGATTAGTCCAAGTTGTGTTGTGGCTTAATGCGGTAGCTCCTTCATCACCAATCGAGTTCCCTCCCAAATCAAGTGTTTGTAAGTGAGTCCAAGTTGTGTTGTGGCTTAATGCGGTGGCTCCTTCATCACCAATCGAGTTCCCTCCCAAATCAAGTGTTTGTAGATTAGTCCAAGTTGTATTCTGACTCAAGACGGTAGCTCCTTTATCACCAATCGAGTTGCAATTCAAATTTAATGTTTGTAGGTTCGTCCAAAATGTATTCTGATTCAATGCAGTAGCTCCTTCCGAAGTAATCAGGTTCTCTCTCAGAACAAGTGTTTGTAGGTTAATCCAAGTTGTGTTGTGACTCAATGCAGTAGCTCCTTTATCACCAATCTTGTTGTACCACAAATTTAATGCTTGTAGGTTAGTCCAAGTTGTGTTGTGACTCAATGCAGTAGCTCCTTCATCACCAATGAAGGCCCAATCCAAATTTAATGTTTGTAGGTTAATCCAAGCTGTATTCTGGCTTAATGCAATAGCTCCTTCTGCACCAATCTTGTGATGTCCCAAATTTAGTGTTTGGAGGTTAATCCAAATTGTGTTGTGACTCAATGCTGTAGTTCCTTCATCACCAAGGTAATTCCATTCCAAATTTAGGTTTTGTAGTTTAGTCCAAGTTGTATTGTGACTCAATGCAGTATCTCCTTCCACACCAATCTTGTTGTGTGCCAAATTTAGGTTTTGTAGGTTGATCCAAGTTGTATTATGACTCAATGCAGTAGCTCCTTCATCACCAATCGAGTTTCTTTCCAAATCAAGTGTTTGTAGGTGAGTCCAAGTTGTATTCTGACTCAATGCTGTGGCTCCTTCCGCACCAATGGAGTTGTATCCCAAGTTTAGTGTTTGTAGGTTGATCCAAGTTGTATTCTGACTTAATGCTGTAGCTCCTTCCACACCAATCGAGTTGTGTTCCAATTTTAATGTTTGTAGGTTAGTCCAAGTTGTATTGTGACTCAATGCAGTAGCTCCTTTATCCTCAATCTCGTTGCCTTCCAAATTTAATGTTTGTAGGTTAGTCCAAGTGGTATTCTGGCTCAATGCAGTAGCTCCTTCCACACCAATCGAGTTGTGTTCCAATTTTAATGTTTGTAGGTTAGTCCAAGTTGTTTTGTGACTCAATGCAGTAGCTCCTTCTACACCAATCGAGTTGTGTTCCAAATCAAGTGTTTGTAGGTTAGTCCAAGTTGTATTCTGACTTAATGCTGTAGCTCCTTCCACACCAATCGAGTTCCCTCCCAAATCAAGTGTTTGTAGATTAGTCCAAGTTGTATTGTGACTCAATGCAGTAGTTCCTTCCGCACCAATCGAATTGTGCTCCAATTTTAATGTTTGTAGATTAGTCCAAGTTGTATTGTGACTCAATGCAGTAGCTCCTTTCGCACCAATCGAATTGTGTTCCAATTTTAATGTTTGTAGATTAGTCCAAGTTGTATTGTGACTCAATGCAGTAGCTCCTTCCGCACCAATCGAGTTCCATCCCAAATCAAGTGTTTGTAGATTGACCCAAGTTGTGTTGAGCCCAATGATGCCCGCATGCAATGCATTATATCCATTATCGAATAATTTTAAATCTACAACACTCTCTGATTCATTATACTTTAGGCATTGCAGGAAAGCCCACTCAAAACTTGCTCCTGGCAGATCAATTTCTTCCAGACTCTTCGAAATGATGCCTTCTATGGCTTTGAGAATATCAGTTACTTCCAGGACTGCTTGGTTGTCTCTCAAGAATAGATATTTGAGATCTTTCCAAGTCCCATTACTACACATGGAGAGTACAGTCTGCTTTTCATTGATCTTATTCGAACTCAAATCAAGCTGTACTAGTTTTTC
>ENA-UOUE01001507-UOUE01001507.1-compost-metagenome-genome-assembly--contig:-NODE-1507-length-14428-cov-12.557801_pt1 | contig 14428 bp, 9 predicted proteins | sample MGYA00238146_ERZ747223 | MGnify/ENA primary metagenome ERZ747223 (study PRJEB28781, sample SAMN06268865) | compost metagenome | isolation source: single cell | place: USA: California, Emeryville, Joint... | reverse complement strand
GTTAATCAGTCCTGTTGTGGAAACTACGACATTTGAAGCAGATTTCATAAGTTGGGAGGAGAGATTCAAGAAAAGTTAAGGGTATTTCGAGTGGTTTTGAAAAACCCTGAAATATTTTGAGTTTGTTGGAAAACTTGAAATCTTTATTATTTGTATCAATGTATCTCAATAGATTTCTATCCTTCTTGAAATTTGAAAAAATCTCTTTTGAGTTTAAAATATTGTGTTTTGAAGCACAATGTTGCACAAATAAATTTTATATAAACCTGTTCAAAAAACCTCTCAATAGAAGAGCAGGAAGAGACTAATTTTTTCAATAGCATCCTCCTGAAGGCTTCCTTTTTCAAGAAGACATACTAGTTTCAAATATATCATCATGAACTCTAATCTATTTGGCTTCAAACAGCTATGATATATTTGTAGCAATGGATTTTCGATTTTCGACTAGAGACATCATATTATTAGAGCTGGCACAATATTTTGAAAGAAAAATAATTATAGAAATATATCTCCGCCTGACTGCTTTTTGAAAAAAAAGTCACACTAATAAATTTCCTCAGTGAAATTAGTTAAGAAAAAAAAGAATGATTGATCAACCAAAAAAGTAGGTTCAATTTGTTATACCAATAGTATTTTTCAATATTCTATGCCACGGTGTTCAAGATCTCATGTATCGGGCTCCTCACATACATTTGATTCGGAATACCTCGATTGCTATTTTTCCCAAACTGAGATACCGTTTTCGTGAATTCATTTCCCGATATCAACTGAGCTTTGTCACTCAGCCTCCTTCCAAACAGTTTCTTATGAGACTCACTCTTCTTGAATAGCACGGAATAAACAGGACTTTTCTGCTCAGGATTTTTCGCAGAGTTATTGTTCGATCTCTCTCTTGGACTATGAAGAATCTGATTGCTCATCGGTCTAGTTGGAGGAGGGTTTTTCATGTTCCATTTAGTAAGCAGGTTAACATGGTTCAAATCAAACGATTTCGTACGGCGTCCCGCTTTTTCCTCATTCTGTACGCTCTCGCCAGTAAAAATTGTGTTTACTCGTAGATGCGAATATTCCTTAATATAGTTGCTATTGTTGCAGCTCGAGACTGCCGCGCTGACTCCAAGCGAATTTCTATCTAAGCCTGAAGGTAAATCTGTGCCTCTAGTCATAACGCCTTCAATAACTGGGCCAGGAGTCTGCCTTTGTGAGGGTTGAGGGCTGAAAAAACCCTTGACGAACTTTGTTTGAGCCAAATTATCTATTGCAAGCGGCTCAGCCATAAGTTCTGTCGCCGGGCGGTTTGTGTTGGCTGTCGTTGTCGGTCTCGGGGTTTCTGAGGTTTTATTGAAAGCTGATTTCGAAGGCAGACCTTTGTGTAGGTTATTAGTACTACCACCTAAAGTTTTATCTTTAAAGCCAGCTTTAACGTCAGTGTTTGGCCTCTCTATGGAAGCAGAGGAGAAGGTTCGTACTTTGGCTTTCTCCTCAACGACAACACGATTGATGTTGGATAATTTTTTCTTATGCTGCGCGAATTTCCTGAGAATTCCTTCAGTCTGCTCATGAGAGGGTTTGAGATAATTGATGCTTTTGTTCGAGCTAAAGACGCCGAGTCCAAGCTGCTTCATCCGAAGGATTTCATTCAGACGGGTTACTTTAGCTTCACCAAAAACAAAGCGATGGTGATCAGCTGTATCGTCTTCTTCAGTTAATGCTGTAACTGGGTGCTCTTCGAGGTAGTTGTGACGATTAACAGAATTCACATCATCACGCACGCTCTGAGGCACTATTTTCAACAGAGGCACTTCTTTTTTTCGGATTATTCCTTTTGCTCTGGCTTTATGAGAATGAAGCTCATGATGAGTCGGCTCGGGAGAATGCAGAGTGTTTATTTTTTTTTTAGAGGGTACTTTTTCCTCAGTAGGTTCCTCGGTTTTAAAAAAGCTGAACACCGTTCGAGATTTACGAGAGGGAAGATCCGGTTCGGTTTTCAGCGCGAGGCCATTGGTATTATCCTGCTGTTTAGGGCTGAAAGTGGGGCCGAACTGTCCTGATTTCGTGGTTACAAGCCTATTGCTGTTTCTTTCAACGTCAAAATAAAGCCTTTCTGAGAGAGACGCTTCATCTCCTCTTTCAGAAGTTGTTTCAACTCGATGATAACTATTGTAAGCATCAAGAGGCGAACAATTTGAATTAAGCTTATTTATGGATAGCATGCCGTAGTCGTGGGCAAAACCATGTTGAGTTTCAGTTTGTTTTGGCAAGGACCCGCCGACGAAATTGCTAGGAGAGTGTGAGAGTATCAAATTGGTGCTGGATTGAGAATGACCGTGGTGCCTGTACGGATTGCTGTCTGTCCTTCGTGCAGTCAGCGCTGTGGGTTGATGTGAACCAGTAGGTGGTTTTGGTTTCGTGACTGGGTCTCCGATATGAGTATCTAGAGGCTGGCTTGGTACTGTTTTCTGCTGGAGAGAAACAAGGATCACGTTATCTGTTGGCGAGCGTTCTCGTAGCCTGAGATCACCTTGAGGGTCCAACGAATGCACAAACGGCTGCATATTTCTCTGAGACACGCGGTTGATCGACTGCAAAGCTCTTTTACTGATTAACGGAGCAACATTTGGATGCTGGACGAGAAACGCTGCAAGTTTGTTACTCTCTTTGCTTTTCTTTACCAACTCGGCGCTTAATTCTTCAAAAATTCCCAACCTCTGCTGATGCTTGACTTTAAAAAACTCTCTAATCTGATTGACCAGCTGAGGATGAATACTCTGAAGAGTAAGTTTAGGGATACTGAGCAGACTCGCAGTCTTTGAGACCACCTATTCGAGCATGAAGCCTTTTCAAAATATCGTTATTCTTACTGTAATCCGATACTGATAGGCCTCTTCTTCATTATTCTCAAGCAAAATCTCCTCACCGAAGAGCGCTCCATCCTGTATTGTCGAAATTCGCACCCAGTGAGTTTCCACATGAGGGATCGCTTTCTTTTGATACGGGTCCTGAACTACAATCTCAACTTTCTTCTCTATTTTCAGCTCTCCCTGCTCTATCACGTAAATTTTAGGCACTTTCTTCTGCTCGTCAAGGTCAGTTATAATTTTCCCTTGCGCCGCGTTTTCACTCTATCAAGATGTTTTCATGAGCAACTAATATTTTTGACAATTTTGAAATACCGAAAATGAGTTGAAGATCAGATTTTTCACGGTTGTCGATGAAAAAGTCCCAAAGGAACTAAAAACATTGGTGATAAACTCCTTCCTAACGTTCCTGGCTTTCTGTATAAAATTTTCGTAATTTTCAGAATCGATCACAACAAGTTCTGCGTCATATTTACACAAAGCCGTCTCGGTTCTTTTCGTGTCAGTGACTCGTGCATCAGAAGCTACAAGGAGGAAACAGATTAGCAGCCAATAGGCAAATAATTGAGTACTCATGTCTCCAAAGCCGCTTCCTCTCACAAACACGTTTTCAAGATGTCCATACCTTGAGGCCAGTACCTTAAATTCCTCTTCGGCTTGTAACTGCAACCTTTTTTCTCTTTCTTCTTCATCCTCGTCTTCCAAGATCCTCGACCTAGCTTTCTTCCCCGAAAGCGCTTCGCTAAGTCTGTCCTGAAACCGTTTCGCTGCAACCACTTTCATAATAGATTTCCTAGGAGTCCTTGGGGTTCGAGCCCCTGAGATTGGACTTCGAGAACCTGAAAGTGGGACATCTAAATCAGTACTGCTTGGTAAGGCTAACAACTGATCAACTGGCTTATGGATTGAAAATCCTCGTGAAAGACGAAGATCTTCAGCACTGCTCAGTGTTTTCTGCGAAAATAACAATGACTGTGGTATCTGGGAAGATCTCGATGGTGGAGTCTGCTCGAGCTCGTCATTGAGTAAAATCGTGATGTGTCTTCCAGATTTCTTAGGGGTGGATGGATCCCAGTGCTGAGGAGCAATGATTGCAACTTCTCCTGAGAGTACCACATAGAACTTATTATTGGAAGTCTCGCCGCTCCGATACACGACGCAGCCTCTAGCGACTCGCTCGTAAGTGAGTGAACCACAAAACCCAAGGAAGCTCTCAGCTTGGGACCCTTGCTGTTCGAAAAGATTTCTGAAGAATTCAAGTGAAGAAACTCCTTCGAAAATCCGCTTGAAGGGAGGTTAGAAGGGTGCGAAGAGGAAAAAAGTTACCATTTTATCATCGTGGGTTTTGTAAGGTTTTTGGAGAGCTTGGATAAGAAATTGGTGGTTGATATCCTAATGAAAAGAAGAATATTTGTAAGGGCAATGGATCAGCATGAGAGAGATGATTACGTTTGCGAGCTTATTCTTTTTCTGGCTCATGGCTGGTGCGATAGTTGTTTTCAAAGTCCACGGCGAAGAGTAATATGAACCAGGTCTTAATGTTGAAGAAATAAATAAGAGTTATTCTCAGTATTTATGAAGTAGTTCAGCGAGTTCCAGTGAGTACGACAATTTATTGAGTAAAGTGTCTAAATTAAAAGCTATAAAAATAATGTAGCAGCTAAACCAAGCTTTGAAAATTGTAATTGGGTTGCGATAATGCTTGTTGTTAAATTGTGTGTTGGTTTAGTAACTTTTTTTGGCAAGTTACTGCAACACCAGTAATTGGAGAAGTTTAATAGGGAAATTCAATTGGTTTCTCTCAAAGAGCAATCAAGTCATCTATTTTTCAGATATGGGCCCAATTAATGAGTCACCTCTTTATTGGATCATCGATGAAAGTGTATCAAGACATCATCATATAACTTGACTTGAAAGATCACTATAGATGCCACAATTAAATGACAATTTGAGATAAGGATATAATTGACAAAGATTCAGTTGCTTTGAGGGCATTTCTCTGGGATCAAATAAAATACCAAAAGAAATTCTTCTAGTATATTTGAAGTAACAAATTAAAAACGAGAAAGAAAATTTCTGCCGCATCTTGCGACGCGTATCATAGGCTTCCAAGTCGTTGTGATGTCTTCAATGACTGTAGGTAACCGGAGCCGAGTAAGATTCCTCAAAATGATAAAAGATCTCGCTTCTTCATTCTGATAATCAATGAACCAACCACTGAACCATCTCCTTTACATCAAATTGATCGAGGTCTTTTCATTTCTGGATTCAGTCACAGATCTCGCAGAAATAGTTATTGATGTGCAGATAAACACGATATTAGTCGGCCGTTAATTGCACGTTTTGATAAGTGGGATATTAAAACTGTGAAGTAAACACCCACTTTTTTTCCCTCTATAATCCAAATTCAGAAAGCAATCAATACGATGGGATCTCTTTATCTCGAAATCATTGCTCATGGAGAGCTATCAATAAATCCTTCCGCAAGTTTCGTGTAGTTGATTTCAATTTTCTGATTTATTCTCTGTAATTTTCTAATTCCAATAAATAAATCCTAAGAAATACCTGACACCTGCATCTCCAAAGGTCAAAGAAAATGGAATTCGCTCACCATGAGGCGGTCTTTTAAAGTTTCATACTCTAAACAATTCCAAGGAAATTTATCATTTGAAAAAGGTTATATCAAATTAGAAAACTAACCGTTTTAACTAAAATACACGTTCGAAGTGTGAAATATTTCGTTTGATAACTATCTGTTAATTTCCAGCACGTATGACATGAGTCACAACAACGCTCTACTGTGATTAATATCGTTTCTGTGTACAACCTGATTGCTACACGTCATGAAAATACTTCTGAATAGTTGCCAAAACCGAAATGCTGCAACTTCGTTCATATTTCTACACCTATACGGTCAGGATCCTAACTCTAACAGACTTTTTATTAGAATAGATTTGCCGAATCACTCTGAAATCTTGGAAAATTTTGGAAAATTAATGAATACCCTCAGGTATTTCAGACAGAATTACACTAACTTGCACTCTAATGAAAGCTCAGCGCTTCCTATTATGAGATCGGTTGCTGCTTTCTGAAGGTTGTAGCGAATTTCGTTAATAAAAACAATGACCGTTTTGTCTTATTTGGTTTTTGATAAATAAATTAAAGACACGTTTTCATTGTCAAAAACCGCAACTCTGTCGATAAATAGCTAAGGAAAACGTTTAGATAATATAAAAAAATTGTTTTGAATCTTGATCACTCAACAATCTCATCAAATGAACGCCGCCCCTTGCATTTACCTTCAACTCGAAATCCAAAAAATGGCCTTGTTCCACATGATGATGGAAAATTTTAAAAAGGATTTAAACCAATTGCTTCAAATGTCAATGCTCCAAAAGGCCTACGCTGCCAACCACTCAACAAGCTCTTGCTCTGACTGTCTCCTTTCCGTTATTCGCCTTCCTGAGGCTCTCTCACAGCATTTCGGTGTCACCACTGATACTAACCTTGCTAGCTTATCCAGCAAAATGGATGACCTTAAAGCTTCATTCGAAGAAATGCTTCAGCAGGCCAACAGCCAATTCGATTCTAAGCCATTGCAACTTTCATTAAGCAACAGTCTTAATGATAGCACGTGCTCTGAAGGTCCAAAGCATGAAAGTAAAGAGACATCTCTTCAACTGGAAACCTTTGTAAAACAAGAATATACCCACGAAACTGAAGAAAACACAGACTCAAACACCATTGAATCAGTGAGTAGCCCCGTTCCTAAAGTTGATAGCCTAAGAAATAAAGGATTCAAGCCTAAAGCAACCAAAAAGACTCAGAAATCAGAAATAAAAAAGTCTTCAAAAGCCAGCAAAACGCGCTATCAGGAGGCTAAGAGCCTCCTAAAGTTTAACGAAGCCTGTAATTCTCGACAGCAGCAGCAGAAAGGGTTCTCCCTTAAAGACGCTCTTAAGAAACTGCTTGATTCGAATTCAAATTGAAACTCTCTCGAGATTTTAAATTCACTGTACCGTTAATTTTTGATTGTAAACAAAGATTCTTTCTCCTGGATTTTAGTTATACATTTACATATACACATATATACATTTTACATTCTTAAGAGGTTATTCATCATCATTAAAAGTCTCTAAGACTCCATAATTCTGTTCACCTATGTTTTTGGTTGAAGTTGGTCAGTTGATAAGAAATCAGAATGGTTTTCAATGATTTGGCTGGTGAGGGTTCGAAATATTAGCCATTGCAGTTCTCAAGAGGTGTCTTTCCTCTTTTCTATGCTAAGTTTCTTTTCAAAAGGCATTCGGATTCGTTGAGTAAATTAATTGAGTAATAATAAATAAGTAATTGTCCTTCCTTAAAAATAATTTATAGGTTAGACGCTGTCAGACATATTCACAGGTAATTTCTATTTAATTAGGTTTCCTATCTGTCGATCATATGAATTCAGAGGTGTTTTTCAACTCTTTGCAATAATTTTTACAATAATCAAACTCTTTGTACTGCAAGAAATCTCCAGCAGTCAGAAACTCCGTTGCTTTCTCGATTATCTTCTCGTAAATCTCGAAATTCTTCGCCGCTTTGTCCTCACTGCCTTCGTAAAGGTTCTTCATTGGCTCCCTCAATCGATTCAAAAATGCCATTGCGAGTCTCAAGTTCTCTAATCGGAAAAAGTTTATCAGGTTACCGTCCCTTTTCCTCACTTCTTCGACCTCAGCTTCGAAACCCTCCATCATTTCTTCCTTGCTCGGCAGCGGTATGCTGCCTTCAATGTAATGCTTGATCAGCATCGCTTGCAACTCAGAAATGTAGTTACACAGGTTCGAAACCGTGCAAATCCCGATAAAAAATAGCTGCGGCTGACGAATACACACCGTTCGTCTATAGATTGGTCCAAAAAACTTTCCTCGTGTTGCTTCATCTCCATATTCGATCAATTTATCTTCAGGATCCAGGTAAGGGAAACTGATTTGGTATCCCGTACAGAAAATCACCGTATCGACGGTCTCCTGTGTTCCGTCAGTAAAAACAGCTGTGTTTTCAGTAAAGCTGTCGACCCAGCCTTTCTTCAAGACGACCTTGCCAGCCTCGATCAGTGGCTTGAAGTCAGTGCTTTTCTCCATCATAGTAAGGTCTCTGGCGCACATGATAAGTTTATTGACTCTTTGTTTGCCTTTCACGGGGTTATGATACAACTGCACGATCATATCTAGCGCCGAGTAACTTCCTCCAAGGACCAGAATTGTCTTGTCGATATACATCGCTTCGTCAGGTTCCCGGAATTCTTTGCTGTGCATAACGACTCCTTTGAAGTCGGAAATTCCTTTTACTTGAGGTATGTATGGCTTGCTATGTTGTCCAGAGGCCGCAATGACGTAGTCATATGTGTCTATTTTCTCGTTCTGCGAGAAGGATTCGGCTCTGCTGTCGATTGTTGTTACAACGAATGTACGCGGCTGGCATTCTGCGCTTATTTTCAATTTGGTCTCGAGAGGCAGATTATCGTAGATTCTGATAGATTTAACAAGAGTGTTAAAAGTGATGTATTTATAGATATCGAAGTGGTTCCAGTAGGCTTTGAAATAGTCTTTATACTCATTCAGCCTCACGAAATTCGGTGCTTTGGGGTTCGCGTCGCGAATACTAAAGTCCTTGAACGACATGAGCGGTAACGGCATATTTGCTATTAGATGAGGGTACATTGAGCTCTGGAAACAGTTGTAGAGCTTATAGAAATTGTCGATTTGTTTCTCTTCAGCTGCTTGCGGATGGAATTCGTTTATCTCGCTGTACACCCAGAGTCCACCGACTTCTGATTTCGAATCAATGACGGTGATTTTAACGTTTTTGAGCTGAGAGAGGTATCGGGCCGCCAGCATGCCATGCATGCCTGCGCCAATTATCAATATCTTCTTAAAAGAGTTAGAGTCTCCGTCGATTTGGTTTTGAGAGTCTTTTCTTTCCATAGCGCTAAATATATTTTATTCGAAGTTTTCGATAGGCGACGTGAGTTTATACGCAGACGTAGTCGGTAAGTAACCGGAAACTGAGAATTTTCTACTGAATTGACTGTTATTCGCTGTAGGAATTTTTTTTTATTAAGAATCAGTAGTGGTTGGATTTTAATTCCAATTTACTGGATGTTAATTAGTCTTTTCAACAAAACAACTTCCAATATTTTGTAGAAATGAACAATGGATGAATAGGCTTGTATTCCTTGTCATATATTATTATGTTATATAATAACATTAAATTCAATAAGCTATGTTGAATTAACAGGTTTTAAAATGAAGAGAAGTGATTCGCTGTGCATTTGGGAGAAGTATATTCTGCTCATTTTCAAATTTCGGCAAATTACTTATCATTTATCAGATGACGGTATTTCATTTAAAATGACGCATTTTTTGAATTCATAATCGTTTGAAAGAATGCTAATTCCGAAAGAAGTTGACTGGAATTCTAAGATGGCAAAATTATCAGTAAATCTTCTAAATTAAGGCTAGAATATCTCGAAAAAATTTAGCGGCTAGAGCAGAGCTCAGAATTGCTTAAGACAAAAGAAAAAAAAAGGCAGTACTGAGAACTGATCGAACCATTCGTAGTGTAATTGTGATTATCTTGTCTAATGAGTCTATTTAGCGGATTAGTCAGTATTATACACAGAAGTACTCGATTTTACCAGAGACCAACCAAAGTAGCACTCAAATACATTTTTTGAAGAGCATTTTAGTTGTATTGAAGGGTTCATAGAGTAACCGGGTTGCAAGAATTTTTTTCACTTCATGATTAGGAAATCAAGTTCTTCAGGGGAATATCTTCGGAATGTTGTTTTCAAGCAATAAAAACATCCATTCTGTCGTGTTTATGATCCTTCGAGGACTCTCGTTCACGTCTTTGCGTCACTTTCTACAATAGCAATCTACATTGATATTTTGAACTCTGAATAAATATATATCGTATTGAACTCCTCAATATTTTATTGCTTCTAAAATTTATCGAACTTAATCAGTTTTTGTTGGTGTCAAGTACTTCTATTGGCTGTTATGATGGAAGACCCTGCTCGTCTGGAATCTATGTTCAAAATCGCATTCATGGGGAAAAAAGGAACCGGCAAATCGTGTACTGCGATCAGAATTCAAACCGATACATTTCCTGATTTTATTAAAGAGAGTTCAATGGGATACCAACAGAAAACAAAGGGTTTATATTTCGATGACAAGGCTATTAAATTTTCTATTTTCGATATTGATGGCGCTGACAAATACATGTCTGTGAGGAAGACTGCCTTTGATTGGGCAGATGCATTGGTTTATTTTTATGATATTGCTGATCGATCTTCTTTTGAAGACGCAAAGGAATGGCTGGAAATGATGAGAAAATGGAGAAAGGATCCACCTTTGCTGATAGTGGCTGGTAATAAAGCTGACCTTAGTGGAAACAGAACAGTCGACAGCAGTGAAGGCAGGGAGTTAGCGAAAAATTTTGACGGGATTTTCTTCGAGATTTCTGCGAAAACAGGAGATTCTGTCAGAGAAATGGTAAAGGAGATTGTTCAGCTTCTAATGAAACCACAAGAGAGAACAGTGAAAAATAGTGAAGAGAAAACAGAGTTCCAAAATGAAGAGAAAAAACCATGCAGGATTTTCTAAACTGAATAGTTTGATTGTTTTCCTATCGTTTATTCCTCGTATTTTCTATTTAATTACCCTCTGGGTTATTTACAAATTCTCAAAATGATATTGCCCATGGCTACTTAGCAGTCAACGCGAGCTATTATATTCTAACATTTTTCTCCAAGCCAATATATTGCAATGATTCATATGGTTGTTGATATAGAAGTTGTAATGGATGAAATAATAGTATTGAATGGAGCACAATTTCAAATAAATATTATCCTTTTCCTTCTCTCTAGAATATTGCTCTCAACTCTCACCTTCATTCTCACCCAGAATACTGCCAGATCGTATTTGCAAACCGCATGATGCAGAACTAGGTGGCTTTGTGAGCAAATTTACAAACATTATGAAGTCTACATTCTTAAAATAATTATTGAAATTACAATTTTCAGATTACTTGAAGTGGCAAACACATTTTGCTGCAGATCAATTTCTATCAGCTGACCCTCCTCGCAGATACCATTGGACAGATTGAGCGGCTTAATCATTCCGATGTTGTCGAATTTTTCGTCTGAATACTGATTTTATACTCCAACCTCAGATTTGACAATCATTAGGAAGAACACATGCTACAAGATGATGCTTGGAGAAAGCATGTTAGGTAGATTGTTTAGCACAATTCATGCTTATCGGTTAAATAATTTTCAACTTGTGACTTTAATAAAAGCTAATATAATTATGCAATGTTAATTACTTGAAAAAGTACATCCTTTAACCTCCAATTCCAGTGGGGTATTTAATCTGATTTCACTTAATAAGTTATTCCGACTGATCAATAAGCTTGCTATTATGGTGCGTTACATTCTTTTCATTTGAAATAACTGCCATATACAGATATTTCATTTGGGATTCATTATTTCGTGATCTATAGTCATTCAAGCAGGTAGAGTATCTTCTACTTTCGACTAGAACAAAGACTATCATTACTCAAACCTTGACTACGAAAGTGAACTGAAGGGGGACAAGAAAAAAATTCAACTGTTACAAATAAGAGAGGAGATGGTTTGTGATATTCCAAGGAGACTGAAGATATATTTCTCAGATCTGTTTTTGCACTTAATTCCACATTGCTTTTTCTCACATTCAAAAATTACTGAAGATAGCGAGCGACCTTAAAAAATTATTAAAACACATTAAATTGAATCGAATACAGTTTATTTTGTGAGAAATTGGACAGTTGTCAGAAAGTTTTTGATAATCTAATAAATGTGATGGAGCTGAGAGATTAGAGATATAAAACGTCAAACGCTCACCGTTTTGAAAAGAATTTCGTTGATCTTTTGAGTTCCATATTTTCCGATCAAAATTTTAAATCTTCGAATACGAGCTCGATTGGTAAACTCCTAAACGGCGGTTTGAATAGAACCTACATCTCTTTTTTTTTTTAGTCGAATACTGCAAATTTTTGTTTTTATCCTTATTTATTCACGTATCTTAAATTAATTGAGAGAATGATTCACTTTCTTGAATCTGTTAATAATAATTAAAATTTATCTTTGATCCGAAGAAATATAACTCAAAATGGGATGCGGAAATACAAAAAATAAGGCACCTAAGCTCACCAAACAACAAAGAGAAGAAGGAAAGAGAAAAGTGAAAGCTCTGGTAGAGGAAGCAAGTGAGGAACAAGGGGCTGGCATCTTCATTTTGAAAGACTATAAAACAGGGACCAAAGAAGGAAACTTGGCTACTAAGGAGAGATCTCGACTAACTGTTCTGTTAAATCCAGAGAACGAACTCCATACGTTATGTTTTCAACCCAACTCAAGCAAGATTAATCATAAATCTTGTCAATTCACATCCAGTCCCATTAATGGAGATGAGACCAAAAAAATCGACAAAGAAACACGAACTCGATTTGGAAATACCTCTGTATTCCCCTACAGTGTCCATGGCATCGTTAGAGTAGATCTCGGAAATGGAAGCTATAAGACAGGGACTGGCATACTAATCGGAGCGGACTTAGTATTAACAGCTGCTCACAACCTCTATGATTTCAAAGGGACGAAAGAAAAATATCCAAGCGTCGAATTTATCCCAGGCATGAATGAGCAAGACGCACCTTTTGGAGTTTTCAAAGTTATTGAATCATATGTCCCTGGCGCGTACTTGGAGACCTGGGAGCAAGAAGATTATGCACTTCTTGTTCTCGATGAGCCCGCAGGCGTGTTTGCCGGGTATTTCGGTCTATGTGTTGCTGAAAAAGAGATTTTAAAGGGAAAAGAGCTTCAAGTCATTGGATATCCAGGAGTTATTAGATCGAAAGACGAGTTGCAGACTCTTTCGGGGACAGGACGGCATCAACTATGGGGAATGAAAGGGAAAGCTTGGTCCTTCGAAGAAGAGAAGAGCAGCGAAGGTCTCATCAACTATGGAGATATCGTTACATCCCCGGGACAAGAGGGTAGTGGAGTATTTTACCGAGTCAAGGGTACCAATGAATACTATGTAATCGGTATTCATATTTCAGAGAAAGAGAGAGGAAACGCAACATGGATCACAAAAACGAGGTTTAACCAGATTGAGAGTTGGGTAGGTCAAGCCAGAAGGAATCTGCTTGCTAAAGAGTCTGAACCTCAGGGAGCACTCAAACTCAAGAAATTAGATCTGAATTTCACTTTTTTTGCTGATGCTGGGGTAGAAGCCTTAGTGGAATATTCGCTTCCGAACCTCGAAACTCTCACCATCATTTGGGAGAAGATCAGCAAGGAGAGTTTCACGGCTCTCGTTGAGAAGACAAAATGGCCAAACCTGACTTTACTCGATATATCAAACACCGATTTCGGTGCCGAAGGTGCTGCGGTACTCAGCAAAGCTGTTTCATTGAAGAAACTTACGGAACTCTATCTACCTTCAAATGCACTGCTAGAGAAGGGAGCTCAAGAACTATTCAAGAATACTGCCTGGACGAATCTTACGGTGCTTGACGTATCGTCAAATTCCATTGGCAGGGACGGCGTGGCTGCTTTGACCAAAAATGTTTCATGGACGAAACTCAAAGAAGTAAATCTACAATGGAATGAGCTCGGTGACGAAGGCGTAATGGTATTATGTCAGAATAGTCAGTGGCCTGACCTCACGACGCTACTGCTATCAGAAAATCAATTCGGTGCTGAGGCAGCAAAGGTATTAAGTCAAACTGCTGCTTGGACGAAGCTTGTAACCCTGGATTTATCAGGGAATCCGATCAAAGGGGAGGGAGCAGCAGCATTAACTACTAATAATTCATGGACAAATCTAACGACACTCGTGTTATCAAGATGTAAGATATCTGACGAAGGAGCGAGAGGGCTCAGCAAAAATACCTCTTGGACAATTCTCGCGAAACTCGATCTGTCGTCGAATGAGCTCATGAGCGAAGGAGCTAAAGCGCTGGGTGAAAACGTTTCGTGGAAAAATCTTGTTGAACTCAATCTGTCGAGCAATGTCATTGATGACGTAGGAGCGGCAGGACTCGGGAAGAATGAATCATGGGTATACTTAAGCATTCTCAACCTAACAGAGAATAAAATCGGCAACGAAGGAGAAGCGGTGCTGCTGAAGAGATGGCCAAATCTCTCTTTGTTTTGAAACAGGTCTTGATCTTAGAAAATTATCTTTTATTTCTATACGGATCTACATATCAGTGTGATGATAGGATATCAAGCAATTAATTTGAGTTAGGATAAGCTGCCTATTATTTATTATAGAATAAAAGATAAAATGAATGGAATAAACAAAAAGAAACTTTATCTGAAAAATATTTGAAAGGACCAGAAGTTACAATTCACATTTTCGAGACCTGGACTTCGCGTTTTGTTCCCATTTAAAGAAATGTTATTGCTATCTTTTATTATTGACTGCTATACCTGCCGACTGTAGAATCTCTTTTCAAAAACCATAGCATGTTTG
>ENA-UOUE01001505-UOUE01001505.1-compost-metagenome-genome-assembly--contig:-NODE-1505-length-14458-cov-23.762951_pt1 | contig 14458 bp, 10 predicted proteins | sample MGYA00238146_ERZ747223 | MGnify/ENA primary metagenome ERZ747223 (study PRJEB28781, sample SAMN06268865) | compost metagenome | isolation source: single cell | place: USA: California, Emeryville, Joint... | reverse complement strand
CTTGCGTCCTCGAGGAATTTTATCATATGAATCGTATTTGTTCAGACAGGCCGGAAGGATCAACAGCCCAGCTCTATCTGCGTGGAGGACTTTCTGTTTCGCTCGACAAAAGAATTGGCTGAGATAATCATCACTGATAGATTCTATTAGTTTATTGGCATTAAATTTCACGAGCTGACTCAGCCTTTCTGTGAGATTTTTCTTGGTAAGTTGCAATTCCTCAATTTGTCGCATTAGCTGTGCTTGTTTGATTAAGTCTCCTGCTCTCGTGTTCTCCACGTCCTAGTAGATAATCAAATATGCTTCATATCATTCTGGACTAATGTATTGGTTACTTTGAGTTTCTTTTCGTAATCAGTAATCAGAATCTTCAGAGCTTCATTGTCATTGTTTGTGATGATATTAGCCGTCACCTATGTATTTAAAACTATAATGTATTTGCTGATGAAAGGACGGACTTTATTTTCGATTTTTTTAGCATTAACTCCGAACCTCAGAGTCGACATAGTTTGCTCGTACTGAGACAACGCCGGTGTCGCACAAAGAATAATAAGCGTCCTCGAGTTGCCTCCAAGCGACGATCTCAATATTTTCGTGAGAGGTGAATTTCTATAAGGAATATGCGCATTGCTACAATAAAATATTAGTTCAACCCAAATTCACTCAATGGAAAAACCGCACCTTTTTCCCTCGCTTTTCAACGAGATGACTTGCGTGAGGAAGAATAAACTCTTATTGATGTGCTGGCCCTCTCGGATTCTCTCTCTGATTTTGATTCCCTGGGCAACCTCATCTCTTGGATTTTTAAAATAAAACAAGTCAACTTCCCAACGAAAGGAATTGTTTTACAATAGTGAGTCTTCAGTTTGGACATGATGATGACTCGAAATTTTTTCACTTCCAGCAAGATCCACGAAATTCAGCAGTGATTCCGTCACCATCGTCCCCTCTGTTGCTTCCTTACTCTCCAATATTTTTTCTGCCGAAGAAAATTTATGCTTCAGTTCATCATTATTGATATTTGGGCTCTTTTCCCTCTTTTGTCGTCGATATTCTCTAATAAAAGTGTTCGTTACTGTCTGCACTAGCAATCTGAAGATCGTATGAGACCGCGAGCTGGAATGGTTCATATTGGTCCTTGCATAGTGTCGATTCGACTCTCCCTTCTTAAGCTTCTCTAATATCTCCGATATACTCGACACAGATTCTTCTGTCACGCCCTTGATGTAAAAATCTTTTTTTTGGTCTTCGTTTACAGTAAGCGTTTCTCCCAATTTGTCAGCAGGTTTCAACAAATCAAAGACCATATCGTTGTATATCTCAATGTACGAACATCTGAGGAAATAAGTCTTGTCCATATCCTAGTAGTATATACTATTAGATAACCCTAATAAAGGACAGAAGAATGCCTTTTCGATTGCTTGAAATATATCTCGCAGAGACAGTACCAACACACCAGTCGAAGGTGATACATCAGTAATAAGATAGTTCCCTTTATCAAACGTTTCATAGAGGTCGCCGTGCTCAGGTTTTTCCTCATAAAAATGTCCTGGACTCGTTCTGCTCTTAGACCTGGACTGATTAACACATCTAAATTATAGGGAAATCATCTGCTGTGATGATTGATTATAAGGAAATATACGTGTCATATTCTTTTTGGTCTTCGTGCCTGTTGTATCCCATCATCGAATAAGTCTTTCCGCTGCCAGTCTGTCCATACATGAAAACCGTGCCATTTATTCCATTAAGGCTTGATAGAGCAACACGCTTGACTAGTGTATCATAAACTTGGATATTATCGGCGTCGGCACCAAAGCAGTGGTCGAAATTGAAGGTTGTTTTCGTGCTTGTGTTCATCTTCTTTGCTGATGTGAGATCCTTTGAATGATTTGTGTCCAAGCAAACCGTCATGGGGTTTGGAATCTTCCATGCGATTTCCTCGCTGCTGTAAAGTTCGCGCTTGTTCAGAGGCCGCAAACGAAGAGCGACTTGTATATTCTCCATGGAATGGACTCGTACTGTTGTTAGTTTTTTGAGTTAAACTTTAATTAGTTCGTTAGAATTCATAAACTGCGCGAATTTGCTTATTATTTCTTACTCAATGAACTTACATTGAAATATCATATCACACTTGCTATCGAATGCGTAGCAGCGACTATTGCCCTAAAAGTCTTTGGTACTCATAGAAAGATTGCCACGAAACAAAGAAAATAGAAAGAATGTGATGAATGTTTCATACTTTATCGGTACTTTCGAGTATTTGGACTCAAGTAGTTTTCTCTATTGTATTATTGGTTTCGTAATGAGTAATTTTTCGATTTTCGAGAGAGCAAGGGGGAATGAGTACTCTAAAGCCTATATAGTAACAATGAATAGTTGCTAAATGATTATTTAAGTTAGTATTTTGGAAAATCTGTTTGGTGCTCTCTACGAAAGACCATCATTACAAATTGAAGAAAATTGATAATGCTCTGCAAAAAATTTTTGAGGGAAATTGACTGCGTGACTTCATAAGTAATTCACGCGATCAAGCAAATAATTAAAAAATATAATACAGATTTGATCTTGAGTGATAAAAATGGGATATCAACCTATCACTGACCTTAAAGAGGGCGTTTCTGAGCGCAATTGCGGCAAGATCGTCAAAAGTCTCAACTACCTCATCGCGTATGCAGAACTTCCCATTATTTTTCAAGGATATTAACCAAATTCCTAGTATCGGAATCATCGTTGTCGGTGGAGTGCAATTTTTCAGAGCTCTCGGACTCACAACATTTTTCGACATCTTCCGCCCTATCATCTTGATGTAGCCGAGCTTTATTAACAACGTTATAATGACTTTTATTTAGCTTCATGGGACTGCTTTTGATCGCTGGTGATTGCCAGCTTGGATGGCTCACAACTTACTTCGGTTTCTTGAGATCCACTACCGGAAGAGGAGTCTACTGCCTTTGGTAAGAGCTGTATCTCTGCTGGTTGTTAATTTGAATAGGTTGGCTGCTCTCAGTGCATTGAGCGGAATGGGTAACAATGAGCACCTCCTCGCATGGTAATATCTCTTTCGATGCTAAGAGTAAAAGTTATCTCATCCAATTAGGCTCGGCAACATCCTCGGTATCGTTCTTTTGGCCAATGGTCTCGTTTTGATCATGTTCGGATGCGTAATTTTGCTATTTTATATAATATCTAACTTTGCGTCTCCACAGCAAGGCAAAGATGAATATAAGGATGCTGAATACGGCAAGATGTAAGTTCCGATTACAATCATTAAATATAGAGGTTTGTTCTTGTCTAAACGTCATCTATATCAGTAGTATTTAAGAACGAACCGTCATTCAGTTATATTTCATCCATAAGAATCGTTGAAATATTATAAGCAACACGCATTCACGCAATTTGAAGACTTTTCGTTTTCTTTTAATGAATTGCCAAGATAAGTCCTGAGTTAGCTGATTTAGGAGTGCGATTTATTATTTCATTATATTACTTAAATAATGCAATGATAAAAGCTGGAATATCCTCTAAGATTTGAGACACTACTCACAAAGTTTCTTAAAATATTCGGTCTAAAAGCTCTTTAACCTTAAATACCATTACACAAACCTTCCTTTGGTATTTTTTAAAATTTTTTTTTCATCTCCCAATATCAGACCTTAATTTATTCAAAAAGGCAAAAGTTTTAATATCCAACCAAGATTCGATCACCAAGGATGCATATCCGCCTCAAAGCCGGCACGTTATCCTTTAAATGGGTTTTACAGTTGAGGTTTAATGGATTAAACTATTTCCATTCACTCTTTAACTTAATAAATTAGTCCAGTTGTACCTGAATCCAAAACCTTTCTAATATGAATCATTCTACCCCTGAAAAGAGCGTGAAGATGGTGGAAGAAACAGCAAGTCCATCCATGGACCCGATGCTTGAGCAGACACAGAGCAGTCCAGATAAAAGCCTTGATTCTTTCGAGCTTGATTCAAAGCAACTCCAAAAACCTCCTCTGATGCAGTTTCGCGAGCTTGAGTTCAAGCTGAAAAACGAGTTTTCGATCTACAGACACATGTTTATCGTAGATACAATGCTCCTATCAGCATTTATCACGTTCGTTCTGTTCATCAACGAGAGCGAAGCTCTCAGTGTCCGATTCCCATATATTATTGCGCTGGTAGTGGCATTATTTACACTTCTGCCAGGGTATATCGCATTCAAAAGAAAAGATCCACGTATCAATCAGTCATTTATCGTGCTACTCATCGTGAACATGGTTGCTGGTCTCGTCATGCTGCCGACGAGTTTTCTCATACAAGTCGCAGTGGAGGGGTATTTTTTATATCGCTCGTATTGCGTGCATGGCCATCTTAAAAAGATTCGGTTGGTGCGAAGGGAACTTCTGAACGAAGCTATCATCGTGTAAGGTAAAAAATTTTACAGATCACTTTCATATATATATCTATATGAACTATTACATACCTAAAATATTTTCATTGTTGCTTTCATCGATAGAGAGCCTTAATGGTTACATATTGAAAGAATTTGAACTAATTCAGAAGAATTCAAATTCATAAACAGGTTTGATATCAAAACGTAAATTTACTTTAATTAGAAGATATTGCCAAATTTTATAAGCAAATGAGACAATTTAATTATTCTTGAATACTCTTTCTAAATTGGCAAGTAAAGCATCAACATCTCTTTATGATTTCATATCTTTCTGAGAACGAGTGACTCATGTGATTTTATTAATTTGATTGAGATTTATTACTTCGAGATACATAATGATTATTCTTCTTCCTAATGAAACCTCACTGTAAATACGAATATAAAATCACAACGATATAAACAAGAGGAAAATGATGAGATATGATTCCAACGCCTTCGATTGATCCTTATAGATCCAATGCATATATTGCTCTAAAGCATGAGGGAATTTTTCAATAATTTGAGGAGAAGATTCGGGCTATATATCCTCTTAAGTGAGGGCTTTTTGGAAGCACATTTTCGAGCTTCAAATCCAATAAACATAAGAGTCAGCCGTAAAATCTCTTTGTTTGAGAGTTTACATATTTTTACCCGTTGAATTGAATCAATAGTTCCAACTCAAAAGCCTCTCTTTTTGGAGGCTGCAATGATTTAATCGAAAAATAGTCTTTGTTGATAATTTGCAATAATTTCTAGAGAAAAAACGCTGGGCTCTCATCACGCTCACCTCCCAAACCCATTTTCTTTTAATTTCTCAACAGTCATGAATTCATCATGGACACTGTCGTAGAAACAAATGGACGTTTTTGAAATTGCCAGAAAAACTTGAAATCCCCGACCTATTTGCAGATAACCCCTCGTCCTTTGCACTTCTGAACCACATTACCAGCCAATCCTCTGCATCGAAGATCCAATTCTATTTCAAGACGCCAAGCATTGTGAAGATCATCACGAAAGAGGCAATAGAACCCTTCACTTCCTGAAGAGCACAGTGTCAAGGACACTTAGTTTATTTGCAGAGCTGTTCATAGCAGCCTCCATCAGGAAAGATTCGAAATGAATTTCCACGCTCTTCCGCTACCTTTTTTTACAAGAAAAAAAAGTGGCATTTGCTTGTCTTGAGCTAAACTTCAGGGAAAAAAATCCAACTAGCACTCAGCTCTTGACTCCGCCTGATCTCGTCCTGAGGCACTGGGCTCTCCCATCGCTCTAAATTTTAAGACTACTGGTAAGAAATTAAATCAAAAAGTGGCGAGTTCAAGAAAAAAAAAAAACCGGTTCATCACTCAGTTAGCTGGTTGGGAAGTTTAATAAAATTAACTTCACTATTACTTACAAAAACATTCAAATTCTTAATTTCCAAATGAACATCAAGCTATTTTCAGACGTTTGCAAAACTGAGGAGGGCTCCACCGACCCTATTGATATTAAATTAGAAGAAGAAGGGCAACCAGAGTCACCCACCGTCAAAATCGAGGAAAACGACGAGGTGGCTGAGAAACCTAGTGTAAAAATACTGCGCCCTTCGAAGAAGATTTCCAAAGCGACGGTGGTGGAAAAACATAACGCCGATAAATTCGTTAAGTTCTTCAAAAAGTGGAGAGACATGAAAAGAGTAGATGAAGAAGTCAGGCAGCAAACCAAATTCTGGTTCTCTAGCTTCAATAAAAAGCTCAACAAAACGTATATTTACCGAGACTTTTTCGATTCGGTCCGCATTCACTTCAGATTGGCTATCAGCGGGAAAAAGTTCTGTTTTGATAAACTTAAAGATGAGGAGTGGAGAGTTCTCTTTGCAAACCTCACGGACTACCTCCGTAATGAGGTATATGACCTCGAGAACACCGTTGATAGGCAGAAGAAGTCGCAAGTGGTGCCCGTGTGGATAGAAGGGCTAAACACCTTCAAAATCGATGGGTTCCAACAATACTCTCATTAAATAGGATAAGGACATAATCAGTAAATTGTTTTTTGCTTTTTCAGTTGACTTTAAGGATTTTCTGCTTTTTAAGTATTTCATTGGATCTACTTAATTTATTAGGAGCAGGATTTCGAATCATAATTGTTTTATAACGTTATATTTTTCTCTTTAAACTCAAATCAGTTTCTTTAGCTAGTTGAGTTCAGGAAACATTGGCTGGTTTTCATGAGTAAGGCCATTAAACGCTAATTTTTTTGAGGTGCTCTGATTTGTTTTGTGTGGAATTGTCTCTAGCTTATTATAATAGTAGTTTTGCTTAAAAAAAAATCGAACCAATAAGAACTGAGAGTGCTGGGAGGCTCACAGGATGGCAAGGCGTATTTTTGAAAAAGCAGATGAATGAGAGAGCGGTTATAAATTTTCTTGACTGGATTTCCAATGAGAATCCGACGTTGAAGACGTATATGTATATGACTCACCCAAAAAAAAAAACACAAACAAAAAAAGCGATAGATGCTCATTGCCGCAATCATTAAACAAATTCCTACATAGAAATAGGTGGTTTGCTGACTATTTCAAAGGTCGCCACTGAAAAGTAGCGATTTGATGTAACGATAACACTTTCATTCAGGATTAAAAGCCTAAATACTTTGCGTGGGTCCCGACAATAATCAGGGCCTTGCTATGTTTCTTTAAGTAGCTGTTTCAACTCATAACGCCAAGCAAAGTTAGCTATTTGTACTTTTGTTGGGGTTTTGCTTGGCATGTGATTAGTTAGAGTGAGTGGGCGGCTCGCAAGTCTTACAACCTTGCTAATAGAAGTAATTTTCTCAAATGAATCTCGATATTGCCACCCGAAGCTTCGCCAGGCTTTTACGAAAGCTCTCAAACCACTATGTCCCCACATCGACTTAATTAATTTAATTTCGAATCCAAAATCAACCTCTACAACATAAAACCATAATGACCGAGTAATCCAACACTGCACCGTCTTATTTCAACTCCTGATCGAAAAATACAAGAGGTAATCGAATTTCCTGTTGTTTAGTGGTTTTTTTGTTAGGATGTGTCACTAAAATATTCTGTTCGGTACTCAATATAACTCCACAAACAAGACAACGAGTCGTTCAAGGTTATGGTACTTTATTATTTATTATATATCTTCTTAGTTTCATAGCTTCTTTAACTTTAAGTGTTTTTTATTTAATCCAAACAGTCTTGACATTTGCGAACTCTTTCACTCCGTAATCTCCGTTCTCTCTTCCGAACCCGCTGTTTTTCACTCCTCCTGAAGGCAATCTTGAATCTGTCCTCGTATTCTCATTGATGAACACGGTACCAGTTTCAATTTCCTTCGCTAATTTCTCTCCCTTGTCCACATCTCTTGTCACAATGACAGCACCGAGTCCGTACTCCGTCTCGTTTGCAATCCTGATGCTGTCTTTCTCTCCCTTCGCCTTAACCAAAGCGAAAACAGGCCCGAAAGTCTCCTGAATGAGGATAGGGTTGCCTTCCTCGACCTCAATTATGGCAGGCTTAATGTAATTTCCTTTAGCCAATGGCCCTTCATTTATCCTTTCTCCTCCATAAATCAGCTTACCACCAGCCTTGATCGCCTCTTTGATCTGCTTCTCGATATTCTCGAGGAGATCAGGTCGTGCCATAGGTCCCATCTGCGTATTCGGGTCTTCAGGGCTTCCAATGCGGTATGCCTCGCATTTCTCGACAAGCTTTTCTTTAAACGGTTCATAGATACGCTCATCAACGATAAATCGCTTGCTCGCGATGCAAACCTGTCCTGAGTTCGAAAGCCTTCCGTTAACAGCCAGATTAGTAGCGACCTCGAGGTCAGCATCTGGCAAGACGATGAAAGGATCAGAACCACCAAGCTCCATTACAGCCTTCTTAATGTATTTTCCAGCAGTTGAGGCAATGATGGCGCCAGTTTGAGTAGATCCCGTAAACGATACGCCTTTCACTTTCTTATTGCTCATTATCAGGTCGAGCTGGTCCGGCGACGTGAACACGTTCTGGAACTCACCTGATTCGTAGCCAGCCTCGTTAAACAGCTCCTCCATAGCGATTCCGCACATTGGAGTTGTGTCCGAGTTACGGTGGATGATGGTGTTTCCCAGCAGAATAGAAGGGAGTCCACCCTTGATCGTGAGCCAAATAGGGAAGTTAAATGGAACTATCTGGTAAATAACTCCCAATGGCTCATAGTTCACCATGCTCTTCTTCGCGTCGGTCTTCACGCGGTCAGGAGAGAGGTACTTGTTGATGTTTTCGGCATAGTGTCTGCAATGGGAAGCGCATTTTTTCACTTCAGCCACGGATAGATTGATGGGCTTTCCCATTTCCATCGTAATCAATTTCCCGTATTTAGTGGCGTTTCTTTCGAGGAGTCCAGCCAGTCGTTCAATTTTCTCGACTCGTTGGTTGTTATCAAGAGTCTTCTGATGGAGGAAGGCCTCATGTGCTTTATCGATCTTCGCTAAGAGTTCTTGGTTCCCGATGAAATCAAATTCTCTATAAATCTCGCCGGTTGCGGGATTTTTCGACATGATTTTTCGGAAATTTTTGAGTGCCATTTAATTGATGTGCTTTGATTTGTTAAATTTCGAATATGATTATTAAAAGATTCATTTCTAACAATTAAAGCAGAATCTCGATCCAAGTTTCGAACGCCGAATAAGCAAACGATGACAAGGAAGATTTACTCTCCCTTTAATTAAGCCGAGATACTGCTAATAATCTATCCAATTTCGCTCAAGTTTATTCTACCATCCAATTTCCTTCGCTTCACTGTGGATTGTATTCTCTCTCACTCCTTTTTCTTGGATGTAAGGTTATCTATTGATAAGGCCACGATTTTTGTCGATTTGCTCAAAAAAATTTGCCGTAATGCTATTATCAAGCCTCATATCTCTCATCTGACCGAGTGAGTCTAAGTAAGTCTCTAAATATTGGCGAACTACAATTAAAATAGGAATTCTAGAGAAACTAATACATTTTTTTTGTTTTTCTAATGAATTGGAACTCTGACGTCGGGGTCAACAGCCAAAACCAATCTCAGTCACTTGAGTCCAAGGGCTCAAGGCCCTTATTTGCTTTTCAAGAGAAACGGAGAGAATACCTCGCTGAAATTCAAAAAAGCAGACGCGATGGCTATCTGAAAGACGCTAGAATGCTTCTAATGGAGAGTAGAAAGACCGCTGAGACCACTAAATTGAATGAAAAAACCAGCGAACCAAAAGTACGAACAGAGGAAATGGAATTCGAAAGCCTAGCGGGTCAAATGACGCAAATGAAGCCCAACAAAAAAAAAGATGATGAAATCGAGGAAGAGAGGAAAGAAGGAGGAGCTAAAAAAGGAAAATCGAAATACGATGATAGAAAGATGTTGAACTATTTCGCAAAACAATTGACTGTCCCGGATTATTTAATCTCGATCCCACCCCATCTCCATGAGGACCTATGGTTTGCGATCCCAAAGCCTGCTGGGACTCGCACGCTGGTTTTCGCTGGCGGCTACAAAACGATTTCGCGAGACAAAAATGGGCACATTTTGCATAAGTTTACCTCGTATCTGCCTGGCGGATGGCAGTCAGCGGATCATGGGAAGACCACTATCCTCGACGCGATTTATGTTGAGGCCCAGAAGACCTATTATGTGTTGGATATCCTCTATCTCAAGGATAACCCTTTGGTGCACGAATCAACCGAGTCAAGGCATTTTATGATGGAAAGTTTCGTGTTTGGAGACTCCAAAGAGAAGTTAGCAGAGCGAAACCTCTTTAATGAGTATCGCTTCATATTATTACCTAAGCTCTCGTGCAGCGTGGAGGTATTACAGGCCTGTTATACCGAAAATACGCCGTATGTGAAGGACGGGATCTTGTTTTACCATAAAATGGCGCCTTACCTCTCAGCGTTCCAAGGAACAAATCCTTATATCCTTCACTGGAAGGATAAGTTTACGAGTATGTATCCCTACGAAACGGAGGCAGGGGAGGAGGTCACTGAGGACGTCTATGCGGTGTTGGAGTTAAGCAAAACTAATGAACTGAAGACGCTAGATGATATTTATCTGGCGAAAATGGATACAGAACTGAAGGAAAAACTGGGCCTTTTCACAGGAAATTTAATTAGGGTTGTATTGAAAGGGATCAAAATTAACGAAATGGCAGAGGAGATAAGAGACGGCGTTCACATCGATAAAGTGGAGCCGCTCAAGAAGTCGTCAATAAAGAGAGCTTGTGCTGACAGTCTGTCCAAGATAATTTTCCAATACCAAATGAGGAGCAAGCCCATCACTTACAGCGAGCTCGAGCAAGGCGTTATCAATAATAATAAAGAAAAAGAAGAGGATGCCAATCTATTGTAAAGTTCACATATTTTGAATATTCAGCTCTGTATTGAATTGATTTCATATGTTGATAACTTTGGTTATGATGCATTTCCTCAGTGGGCTGTTAACATAAAGAAAAAATTATCAAGAAGCGATTTCTTTCCAATGTAACTCAATCTAATTCCTTAAAAGATAAGCAGGTCTTGAGGTATTGCTAATGTTTTTCGAATGGTCTCGCAAGGTTTTGTCTAAGAAATCTTTTGTTGAGAGGAAGAGGCTGATTGCAGGTAATGAAAATTTGGAAATTTGTAAAAGAATCAGGCGTTAGTATGGTTCAGATTTTTACAGCTCACCCCATTTTCATACCTTGCAATAAGTCCTTGTAGCTCCCTAGAGTGCAATTCAATGCAGTAGTTTCTCAATTTTTATAGAATTAATGCGAGTTTGGTTTTTAATTCAATCAAAATTAATAGCAATTGAAGATTCTGAGACTCTTAAGAATCAATTGATCGATTCTAGAGATCAGTTCTATTTCTACCATTCGTGAATTAAATTTTTAGAATCGCAGGAACCCAAATGTCCAGCTGTCGAAGTTCTATTTCAATTTTTTGTGCATTCCATTGCTTACAAGGTCCCTATTAACAAAAATTACTGCTGGAAATCGCTCAGGTAATGCAGGGAACAAACGCTGATGCTGATTGGAAGGCACAAACGATAGACATTTTTTATGAAGGGACTTTGATATTTTTTTAAAGGAACGATTCTTTGGATTTTCGAATACTTGCTCAGCGATTATCAATTTTGAAGATCCTGCAACAAAATACGTTTTCCTCTGGTAAATACTGATCAAATGACCTGGAATTGCATGAGCGAAGCCAGCATAAATGTGAGAGGAAGGCTCTTTCTTAAGATTCAGTTTCAATTTTGAACTCTCTTAATCGGAGGCATATCCTGCAATTTGATTACAAAATAGATATTGAGAAGATGGGAGTTTGCTTATATTTGTTCAATTCTCCTGTCATTTGAGGTTTTAGCATTAATTTGCCGCAACGATGGCAGTTCTTGCTGTGATAACTAATGAAATTACTTCAAAGGGGATAAAATATATTAGCTTGGCTCAATAGCCAATTAAAATTCTGTTGCAAACAGAGAAAACCGTCCTCCTAAATCGCCCTGACACGCAGATGTCGAAATCGCCATTAAGAATGGATTCTTTTAACCCCTTTGACCCGTTCACCCTCCATCCCCAATTCAGAAATAACCTAACTTCCATTTTCTGCTAGAAATAATCCTTATTCAAGGAGGACGGGAGAAAAATCGCCGATTCCTCTTCCTACGAGAGCTCGTCATGGATCATTTGCGAATAGAGGCGTATTAATGAACTCCCATCAGTACTCTCATGGAAATTTTAAAGGTAATCTTGCAGCGTACCCCTTATAATGGCCCATTAAAACGCAATTTAGAATACTGCGCAAAAATAATACTCGAAAACAACGCCATCTATGATCGGCTCTCAAATATTTACAGCCGCGATTCAAGTTTTTTATTGAGCGTAAATAGCAATACCTTCAACGTCGCTTTAAAATCAGATCTAAATCGCTAGTCCAAAGCCCAGCCACAGAGAACATACAAAATCTCCTCAGCGAAACCAAAACATCGCTCGACCACGCCCGAAGAAATCAAAATTAATAAACCTATACAGAGGTAATTGTGCAGCTTGAATTTATCAACTGAACAGCATCTTTATCAGAAATTTGAGCGCAAAGACCAAACGGCCGGCAATTCCACCGCCAAGTGTGAAGGTGAACAGCAAAGGCGAACTTATGAAGCAAAGAGAACAAGAGAAAATCGTGAATGAAAATTCAATTCTCCTTCGGAAAATCGCCACTACGTAAATAACGACATATTAGCAGTTAATCAATTCTTTTGTAGGAAACCAGTGTACAACCATAAAAAGATTGAAGAGAGCTACGAGAATCTTACCAAAGTGAGGGATCGGATTTCTCGCTACAGCTGTCTAAGAGACAGCAGAACGCATAAGAACGGAGAGCTATCTCAAAGTACTGACGCAGATGACAAAACGGACTCAAAAGGCTCAAGGACGGAGCGTTTGAGAGCCAGAATAACAAAAGAAAGCGTTTTTGATATGTCGAACATCAGAGAAAAGCTGACCTCGATAAAAGAGCAAGAAAGCGGTTTAGATGTCTTATCCACAAGGAATAATTCAGAGCAACTGGTTCTGGAGTATAGAAGCAAGCACAATTTAAACGCATTTTCAGCCACTCCATCAAAAGTAAGTTTCAAAGAGCAGCCAAAACATAACTCTGAAGCAGTCCTGCCTCAGGCCGAGCAGCCATTATCTCGAGCTGTGGATAAATAATCAATAATCCATCAATAACCCCCGTCTCTCTGGTCTTTTCGTTGTAGTACATACAAATTTTGGATTTAGTTAGGTCCTCAAATCCTTTATTTGTTCCAAATTTTACAGTTTCATATGCTCATTAAGTTAAAAAACAAGCTTGTAACTCATAATCTGATCGTTGAAAAAGACTTTTTACTTGGTGAGCAAGATTAATTTGAAATTTCTGGCATTATGAACTGTTTAAATAAAGTTAACTATCTATTATCAATTTAAAAAAAGCAAATTTTTTACATAGAAATTAAGCTCTGAGCTCTCTTAACATATTTTCAACGAATAAATCACTCTTTTTTACGATGTTCTCAATGTCTTGAGACGAGTCCCTTTGGGGTTTCAGCTTGAAGCTGTGTACTACCCACAATTTAGAGCATTTTGGGTCCTCTTTGTCAGGGGACGCCTGGTAGTACCTCAGGTCGATCTGTTCCCGGCTACATCCTGAGAGTGGAGGGCAGTGTTTCTCTTCAATCGACATCTCAGCGATTTTAAAGAAGCCGTCTCTGAACTCCTTCTCAAGGGTGAGAAGGACATAATCTTGAGAATCAACCCCATCGCAGCTGATTTTCTCGTGGTTAATAGAGCACACTTTCGAGATTTCTGCAACCTCAGATCTTGCAACAAGACTTCTCGATGATTTGCCTCTTCGGATGATCTTCTCCTTCAAGAGATCATAAGGGATATCGACCCTTATCTCATTAAGAACCGAATGCATAACGCCTTTAGTTTTCAAGCAGAATTTCCAGGTTGGTTCGCTTGCCTTGCTTTGCCATTCATCCTTAGCAGATGAAGTCAACAGCATCTCACCTTCTCTGATTTTTCCAGCGATCAGTTGAGTCAACTGCTCATGGCGAATGTTCCTGACTGGGAGCAAATCAGCAGATTTCTTTCTCTGAAGTGGGAGAACTTCAGCTTTTGATTCGAGCATGTTATCAGCGCTTTTGCTTTGAACTATCTTCTTAATGCTTTCTTGGGTGGCGGAATCGACATCGATCGATCCTTTTGCTGATTGATCGATCAAGTTTTCTTGGATATGCCTCAACTTAGTGGTTAGGTCATCGAGTTGGCGCTGTTCTGTGCAGTTAGTGACTTGAAGGGTGGCGGCGTAGGTCTCCATTGCTTGTGATTTCGGCAAAAAAGAAAGTTTTAGATTATTAAATCATCGAAGTTTCAGATGTATAAGAATCTACTCTGATCAAATTCCCAAAAAAGAATTTAAAATAATTAGATTTAGGAAGTTCCAGTATGAACTAAAAAATCGCTCAGGAGCATTGCAGAGTTGGATGGTAGGGTTGG
>ENA-UOUE01001501-UOUE01001501.1-compost-metagenome-genome-assembly--contig:-NODE-1501-length-14486-cov-13.617323_pt1 | contig 14486 bp, 14 predicted proteins | sample MGYA00238146_ERZ747223 | MGnify/ENA primary metagenome ERZ747223 (study PRJEB28781, sample SAMN06268865) | compost metagenome | isolation source: single cell | place: USA: California, Emeryville, Joint... | reverse complement strand
AAAATTTACTGGTTATCTTGTGTTTGACACTATGAGCTTCACCGTATTCGGCTAATCGTTTACTGCAAATGAGCAAATGTAAGAGAATAGAGGGTTCACCTTTTGAGAGTTCGTCTTTTGGAGTAACGTAGACCTCAAAGATACTTTCAGTTTTTGGTCGGTGATAAGTATTATTTGGCTCCATGTAGTGCGTATGAATATTTATATATAAAAAAAATTTACAAGGATCTGATTTTTATTAAAGATACCATGCAATAAAGTTTGCTGCTATAATGATGAGGGTAAACATTTCGGCATAGTTTGGTCCTAGGGGGAGATATAGGTATCCCAGATCATAGCAAGCTTTAGATCATAGCAATGAATATTCGCGAGGAATTATTCATCGATGATTATATGCTTATTGCAAAAGGCCCGTAAATTTAACGATATTAAAAAATAGTCTGTCACCCAGTAGACTTTAAGCGATTTGATTGACATTAATATGTTTTCCCTAAATGATGATTCAAAGCGATCTATTGTGAAGTATTTTATTAACAGAAGCAATCAGTTGTGAGCAGAATTAGGCTGCTGCGAGTAGCCGTGAGTCAAGAAAGCCACTCATTTTCCTCCATAATAGATAAAATTATTTTCAAGACTTCAACAACTTACATTAGTTTATCATTGAATAATTAATACAATACAGCTCGCAATAAAAATATAACTTTCGAGTTCGAAGAAATTTTTTGTTCAGAAATTCAAAATATTTAGCTCACTTTGTGAGGCACTCATTACTATGGGGTGATGTCAAAATAATTCAATTGAATAATACATCATTCTTAAATTCTTGCTACTTCAGGGTTTTTTTTTTTGGATTTATTTTTTATCCAATTCAAATTATCTTCTCGCATAATATCATTTCCTCTCCATAAACTCTAATTCACTCTATCTTTCGATTGAGTTTTCATAACAATTTTCAAAGAAATAGTGGCTTGTTATTATATTTGTGAGATTGAGAATACATTCTGTCTCATCAAACAAGACTATCAATCCATCTTAATTTCCTGTTACAGCTGCCTTTTAGGTATGGTAGTCTCTCCTCATGATGGTATCTGCCAACACAGAGTAGGTCTCATCAATTAGAAAATATCGCAGAAACCCTGAAGTTTGCAACTCAATAAACGACTCAATTCCCACTTTTCAGAGAAAAAGACAAAGAAGACGAGATTTCGAAACACTGGCCCTCAAATAATTAGACCTTCTAATATATCACTTCTAATCTCTCATTCAACAATTCTCTGTACTCTTCAGAAATCAGATTCTTCACTTACAATTTCAGTTTGGAACACTCTACAACTCATTGATTTGACCTGTGTTTGCAAATCTCACATGCTCAAACGAAGGTCCCAGCGTCAGTCCGTGAAATTTCGAAATGCTGCTCACGACTCGCTGATAGATTTAAATCTCAATTTCTTCCCTCTCGGTAACACTGAAATCAAAGTTTTGGTGCTTTCGCAATCTTCCACAAAATTCACTTACTCAGCTTGGTTCCAAACTGATGATAGTTTCTGAATTTCGAGTCTGGGAGCGGTTAGGAAAACAGATGATTAAGGGTTTTTTGGAACGAAAACGGCTGAATCGCTGGCTATTTCAAAAACGATTATAAGCTTATAAACCTAAAATTTTCTCATTTAAAAACTGACAATGAAAGCACTTTTCTTGATCGCTTCCCTCCTTATTGCCTCTTCATTTGCACTGGAGGCTTCAACCAATCTCGGTACCTCATCTGCAATCACAAGCACAACCTTAACCTTAACCTCAACCTCAACCGAGGGAATCGAGTCACCACCAGACAGCAAAGTCGTTCATGTGAATGAAAACAATATCGTTCAAAAGACCTATAACCAAGAAAAAGTCGTCATGCTGTTCTACGCTCCTTGGTGCCCACATTGCATGGCATTCCGCCCAACCTACGAAAAATTCGCCAAGGAGGCCCCAAAATCAGTCACTGTTGCTGATGTCGATGCGTAAACTATGCTTTTTCATCTCTCTTACTTATCTGAATTATCATAGTACTGTAGAAACTTATCTCCAGGACTCCTTTGGAGTTGTTGGCTATCCAACCGTCTTTTTGTTCGTTGATGGTAAAATGTACGAGTACCTCGGTGCGAGAAACGTTGCAGCTTTGAAGAACTTCGTGGAAGGAGGATACAAATTCGTCGACCCAAAGGAACTGCCTAAACTTGATTCAGTTTCAGCCATGAACTTCCATAGAGTCCAGAGACTCACTAAAGCTCTTTACTCGGTCCTTGTCGGAGCAGTTGTGCTCGGTGTTATTGGCATCATCGCCTACTTTTATTGCTTTAACGAGGGCAGAAGTGCAGCAAAAGAACTCTTCAGACTTAAGATGGCAAAGAATAAAGATTGGCTCCCTATTTTGAACTCTAAGGACATCATGACTCCAACTGATGATGCTTTTGTGAGACCTGAACTTGCATAAAATTATTCTTGTAAGTGCACAAAGTTATTGTTATCAATTGATGTTCGCTGCGTTCTGGATATTCAAGTATCATCCATCATCTCTATATTGAATTTGATTGTTACATCGTTGCGAAATTCATTTCGAAATTGAAAGCTTAAATTGATAACTCCAATTCAAAGGCATGCTGAGTGCTATTTTCCTTTAATTTTTAGATCTTCCCTTAATCAAGTTTGAGAAATATTCTACCTAAAGCCTATTCAAACAGTTTTTGTAAGATTCATTGGTGCAGATTATAATACACAATAATTTGTTTGTTTGCAGTCTCAAATCATCGAAATAGCCCGCTAATATGGTATCCTTTTTCAATATATATTATTCAATTTAACATGGATTTCCTAAATTTCTATATTTTTCATACATCTTTATTGCCGGTCTCGAAGAAAAAACTCATATGTGCTCTAAAACCAAGCGTTGCTTGGAAAAATATTTTTTCTTGCACTGGAGTCTCATACACAAGTATAAAAACTATAATTGTTCATACTATTATTCAATAATCGCTTGCATGATCACAAATGTAAACCGATATCGAAAATTTCTCGACATAGGCGATTTCCATAACATCGAGTTCTATGCCGTGGAAAAAAGCATACTCTAAGATGGTATCAAGGATCTTAGATATAAACTTTTTAATTTTTTATCTGCATACTGAAGTATTTAGCATCTTATAAATGGAGCCCGAAAAAACCAACACAGAGAACAACGAGCCTCTTATCGACACCAGCATCTTCAAGGAGCATCTAATCCAGAAATTCAAAGGAATCATCGAGAACGTACCCAACTTTCCTTTCGATTCCATTCTCATTAAAATCCACAGATTCCTACAGGCAGGGTTATGCTACTGGACCCGGCCCTAGAAATGGCCTTCACTTCCCTATTCTCCAAAAGAGATGAACTACGCTCCATGGCTCTCGACCTGCGGTTTTGCGATTCAGATGTTATTTTCATTTCACCCGACTGATTTCCTAATATTTATTTTTGCACAGGAAGTCCAACTACCCGAGAAAATTTTTATTTTTCTGACTAGTCCAACAGTCTTCATGATGCGTCGCATCGCAAAGATTATCAAGAATAACAAATACAACAAAGATGATAAAAGCTACTACGTCATTTGCTCTCCAAGAAGGACTTTCCTTGCCCGTGAAGCTTTAGAAAGAGAAGGCGTGTTCGCGGATATCAACCTCATTGATTTCAACTTCGATTTGATCCCAATTGAAGATGACCTGCTAAGTATGCAGATGGATAAGATTCCGAAAGATCTTTACCTTGATCTTGACACTTCATCTCTGATTTATGTCGCTGAATCAATTCAAAGACTGCAGCTGGTGTTCGGGCGCATTCCTCACATTATTGGAAAGGGATACTCTGCAAAGGTGGGTTTCTTTTCTCTATGCAATTGGGCTGCAATTATGCTTTTGTAGATGATTTTGGAAATTTTGAGGAATTTCGATGCTGAGAATCAGCCAAAACAAGAGGGAGGAGCCTCTGGCAGCGGGGACCAGCAGCAGCCACAGCAGAAGGCTGGTGATATCGGTTGCTTGGTTATTTTTGATCGAAATGTTGATTTTATCACGCCGTTGATGTCTCAATTCACTTACGCCGGCTTCATGGACGAGTGCTTTGGCATAAAAAACAGTACTTTTGTTTCAAGCACATACCTAATTAAAATACTTCAGATATGGTGACGATTGATACGAAAATCGTTCAGATTGAAGAATCAAAAGGAGAGGAGAAAACATCTAAAAAAGACTTACCTTCCAAGAAAAATATAATGCTTGGAAATGATCTTGTGTACAATGAAATTAAAGATTTGCACAACGCTGCTGTCATGGAGAAACTCGAAAAGCGATTACAAAAGGTTCAAGAACTGAAAGGAGTAAAGCATCTTTCTTGTAGCACTTTTAAATATGGTTCTCCTCTGATAGAAAATCAATAAGCAAGAGAAAGATTTGTCCAAGATTCAGGAAGTGCTAGCCACCACCAGTCGCATTCAGAAAGAATTTCCTCTCATTTCAAACCGTAAACCTCCAAAATATTGTTTGATGTGCTAATATCAATACAGATATTTCTATTCGCGAGCATTTCAGACAGATTACTGCGAAGCCTTCATATTTTTTCAGCATTAAAGCTGAACAGAGTAATTATAATATCACTATCACATTAAAAAACTAAATTAGGTGTATTGGATTGTGTGAACTCCAATGAAGTTCAAGACTACATCAACGTATTAATAGCCAAAGGCGTGAAAATGGAGAAGGTCCTTCGTATTCTCTGCTTACAGTCGCAAATTGAGAATGGTCTCAGAATTCCAATCTTGGATGCGTTCAAAAGAGAAATTCTCCACGTTTATGGATTCGAAAATATACTTACTTTGAACAGCCTCGAGAAAGTCGGGCTTTTAAAGCGAGAAGCCGGCAAAAGCAACTGGAAGAATCTCGATAAGGTAGAATTGCTTGAAAAATCAAACAAGTTTATCATTAACGTCCATTTTTTCCCCCCATAGCAACTGAAGCTTATTAATACTGAAGTCGACATCGCAACCCCTAACGATGCTGCTTACGCATATGATGGCTACTGCCCTATTCTGTACGATTATCTTTTTATTTCATTTATTAAATCATTGTTGCTAGTGTGAGACTCACAGAAAGATTGCTTCAGAAAGGTGGCTGGAAGCCGATTCAAGACGGTATCTAATTCCTCAAGCGATTTAATGTAATCCTGCATAGTTCTGAATATGTTGGAGGGAACGACCATATATGATGATCAAGCTGCCATTGATATCGCCAACATGGGCCGAAAGCAGGCGATCGTTCTATTTTTCATCGGAGGAATTACTTACGGTGAAATAGCCGCTATCAGATACCTCGCAAAAACTTACAGTAATCATTCATTCCATCTAATAACTAATCGCTTACCAATCAGACCGTGAGATTCTTATTGCGACAACAAGTATCACGAACGGCGATAAATTAATCAGCGCGTTCTATGATTCCAGAACTTAGTGTCTTGTCTGATATTAAGGGAAATTTAACTGAATATCGAAAGTAATAGATCTATTGAATTACGTAGTGAGAGCTACTGTTTCGGGATAAAACTGGATTTCACAAATAAATAAACCTCATTATGGATTCTTCTCATAAATGCGCAGATTAATGCAACTTAAGAAGTAGGAAATTACAGGTGATAAATCCAGTCATCTACAAGAAGCTATGAAATTTAAATAACAATGTCTCATTGCACCAATATGAAGGCTGAGGTATAGTAGCAAATTTCAGAAATTAACTTTCGAATAAATCCGTATTTTTGGAAAATATTGCATTTAATTTTTTATTTCCTGTCCGGAAGAAATCATATCATGGAATCTTTTTCAACGTCAATCCCGCAATCCAAGGAGCCACTTATCAACACTGCACTTTACAAAGAATATCTCGTTGAAAAATTTAAAAACATTGTCGGAAATGTAATTCTTCTGTCCCTGTTTTCCCGATCGATTTATCAAAGTTTCCAGCCGACAGGATCCTGCTCCTCGATCACAGTCTCGAGCTGAAATTTACTTATCTCTTTCCAAAGAAAGAAGATATCCGCTCGCTCGCCTTAGAGCTCTGTCTTGCAGACTCTGATGTAATTTTTCTTGCTTCCTCACAAAAAATCTACTCCAGAGCTTTAGTTGCGAGGAAAAAAATGTGATATTTCTAACCGCGCCTACGGTCTTTATGATGCAGCGGATAGCCAAAATCATAAATACAAACAAAATGAACAAGGAAAACAAGAATTACTACATTATTTTCACGCCGAGGAGAACAGCCATTTGCAAAGAGGCTCTTGAGAGAGAGGGAGTGTATCAAGATATCAATACAATCAATTTCAATTTCGACCTGATCCCCATCGAAGAGGGTTTGCTTAGCATGCAAATGGATGAAGTTCCAAGAGAGTTATACCTCGAAGAGGATACTTCATCATTAGTTTTTATCGCTGAGGCTATACAAAGAATGCAGGCGATCTACGGATATATCCCTCATGTTATTGGCAAAGGGACTTCTGCTAGGGTGAGTTAAACAAACAGTAGTTTGAGTCTCATCTCTTGATTGTAAAGGCGACAATAGAAATTCTGTTAAATTTAGAAAATGAAGCTTTGGCTCGAACCGAAGGAGATGAAGACACAACGCCTGGGAAAATTGGAGCTGTAGTGCTGCTGGATCGAAATGTGGATTTTATAACACCTTTGATGACGCAGTTCACTTACTCCGGGATTCTTGACGAAACATTTGGAATCAAAAACAGTAGAAACATTTCAGGTGTGATTATGAGCTCATAATCCTGTTAGATATGGTGAGTGTGAATTCAAAAATTTTACGGATTGGCGAAGCAGAAACAGCTGAAGAAGAAGAAAAAGAAAAAGAAAAAGAGGCAAAGAAGATGACAATGGTCCTCGAAACAGATTTCGTGTATCAAGAAATAAAGGATATGCATAGTGTCGAAGCTTGGGAAAAATTGGAAGAGCGCTGGAAACGTGTCCAGGAATTGACAGAAGTATCTTTCAAATAATTTTAATTTCAACCGCTAACATCTTTTTAGCAAGCAAAAGCAAGTGACAAAGATATTTCCAAACTCAATAAAGTTCTGACTATTACAAGCCAAGTTCAAAAAGAATCGCCTTTAGTGACAGATCGTACTTACCCCACACTCTGAATCATCATTACTCATTTAATCACATAGATAGAGCGATTCAATATTATTTAACTGAGGCTATGTCTAAGCCCTCCCATTATTTAAGCATCAAAACTGAGCAAGGTATCTCCGTTGAGATCCAGTATTGAATCTTATCTATTTTCAGGAATAATGGACAATAGAAAAAGTGCTGAAACGTTAGACTATTTGGAATATCTCATCTCCAAAAAAGCCAAATTAGAAAAGATTCTCAGGCTGCTGTGCTTGAAATCGCAGGTGGAAACTGGATTAAACGCATCGACTCTCGACTATATAAAAAAAGAAATACTTCAGGTTTATGGCTTCGATCAGATGCTATTGCTGAGCAATCTCGAGAAAGCGGAGTTGTTAAAGAAGGATACGGGAAGAGACATCTGGTTCGAAATAAATAGAGTTACATTACTCTTACTTGAGCAAATGTGTTTAAACTTCCTACTTTTGCTCTTAGGAGTTAAATTTAGTGAACGTCGAAGTGAAATTAAACCCTCCAAACGACGCTGCTTATGCTTATGATGGCTATTGCTCGATCTTGTAATTTGGGTCTAGGAACTTTTCGTCTTATTCAATGATTTTTATGAAAGAGTGCGACTCCTGGAAAAGCTTTTTGAAAAAAGCGGATGGCAAAACATTAATCCAGGTATTTGAGATAAAATCTAAACGTCTTTGTTAACAATCTTCAAAAGCGCTCTGGATGCTTCCAGGTTCGATTATTTACGATGAAAAGATTGGGTCGGAGATTTATAACATGGGAAGGAAACGAGCAATTGTGGTGTTTTTTATCGGTGGCATTACTTATGCTGAAATCGGAGCTATTCGATACCTCGCTAAAGCTTACAGTAATAGAATAATTTTGGCTTTTGAACTTATTGTTACTTGAATATAAAGATCGAGAAATAATCATCGCAACAACGAGCATCATCAATGGAGACAAGCTCATCAATATGTTTAAAGAAAAGCAGAAGCCGTCATAGTCTATACAATGATGGAAAATCATATTGTGATTTGTTTGTAGATAATTTTTCTGTCATTATCACAGAGAGCAGGCAATTTGTAAATTCTTTGCTAGAAGAAATGCAAATTTGAGACTCATTTGGAATTGAATTATATATTCTTTCCTCCCTGTTGAATAAACTAGAAACCTCAGCTATCAATTGCAAAGGAAAAGCTTTAATGCTAACTTTAAGAACTTAACCTAACTTTGAAGAGAGTGATAGCCTCTTTTTGTTGTTGTTCTTCTTCTTGAATTGTATTCAAAGCCATGAATGATAACACATGATGATACCCAAAAACACCACACTCCTCATCTCTTCATTTAAACATGGAAGTACAAGATACAGATTCACATAGGATACGTATAATACTCTTAGTACCTATTTGGAGACCTTCGGTCGCTTTGGTTTTGGTAATATCTGCCTTGCGAGTATCGAGAGCTGTCCTGATTACTCCTCGTATTATTATAAGGATGGTACAGATTTGTCTGTGGTTCCACAGGAAAATATTTTTTCGCAGATTCCTCCAAATCTTTGACGTATTTCACGCCTAAATATTTCATAGCTGCCCAAACGTTTGAATATATCGTTGCTTTCTCAGGATCATTGAGATCCTTCATCACGTTGTCATAAACTTGCTTTCTCCCGCTATAATGAGAATATATTTCATTCTGGCGACGAGGCGGGATCTCAGGAGCCTTATCTGTTTGCGTTTTCGATTCTGAAACTTTTTGCTCGGGGACTTCTGCTTTCTGTTCAGGTTTCTCTTGCTCAGTGTTTGTATCTTGTTTCACATTTGGAAGATTTTCTGCAGAAATTTTGGTTTCTTCTGGGAGGTTACTGGGAGTACCTGAAGATAATGTTGCAATGGGAGTGGTTTTTGATTCTGGTTGAGGCGGTTGAGTTGAAAGCGGTTGCTGTTGTGGAGGGAAGTACTTTCCATAATTTCCAGGAAATGCCAGATAGGTTGGATTTTCGTAAGAGTTAGTGGGTTGCATATAAGGCCCTTCCTGTGGGGGATATTGTCCCTGTTGATTTCCACTGCCTTGCTGTGTGTTGGAAGATTGATCGGGATAAGTTCCTTGATTTTGCATGGTAATGCTAATAAGGTAAGCCTATTTTAATTGTTGTTTTGAAATTTTGTTTGTTTGCTACAAAAAATGGATTGGATTGTCTTCAATCGTCCTCTATCAGCAGTGTTGGTATTTTTTCAATACCCGAATGAACGAGTACATTTATCAAAATCCAGAGAATTTTATATGATGCGAGAAGAGAAAGCCCAAGAAGATGTGCAAAATAAATTTGGATCTGAAGGAAAACTAAGTTATCGATCAAAGGGATCTACAAATAAAGCTTTATGCAGCAGTATAAGGACTTGATTTTGTTTTCATCAGCCCTTTGGTGATAATTGCTTAAACACTCTTGCTATTAGCAGCTTCTGAAAATATTTTAAAGCAAAATTCGAAAGCCAAGATCTTAAAAAGTTCTCCTGCTCTTCTTTATGGAAGGTTTTTATTGATAACATGTCCCTGATAAACTCGCCAAGTAACTGGCCTGAGGGTTATATCGTTATATTGTTGTAGATTTATTTTACATTGGAGAAATGATCATAATAGCATCCAAAGTATTAAATAAGAAGTGGTGACAGTCTGATTATCTTTAGAATATGATTATCTATGAAACATGGGTTCATAATTCTGTTATCAAGCAACATATTGAATTTTTTTGTTACCATGATTACTTTCTCAGCATCAACTCTGAATCATTTTCGAATCATTTACATTTTATTAGGAAGCCAGGGATCCTCAAGCAAATGATTTGTAAGTCTCTATATCGAAAGGAAAAAGCGGCATTCGGTTATTTAGAGTCAGCCATCGATACTGAAATTTGTTAAAAAGTTCAGAATAACCGAATGAAAACTCTAAACTTATGTGAGTAGATATAGATAGACGTGAATGAAGACTGATTAGAAGCAACTATTTCGAAGGTTAGATTGAGGTCTCCTTCTGGAATTACCGTATCTTGGATGTAAATTAAAAGTTTGATTAGCACGTAATCTCAACTCTTTTTTTCCAAAATAAACTGAATCATGACGTCGTAATCTCAACTTAAAATACATTAATACTTCATTGAAAAAATGTTAAAAAGGAATACGTTCAGTTAATTATTTAATAGCGAACTTTTTGCTTCATCTAATTTCATTGTAAACTCAAGATTCCGAGGTACAAAGGTGCGTCTGAGGCTCTTTTTCGAGTTCAACGAATTGCAGGTTGCACTCTAGGAACTAAAGGCTTCTAAACTGAGTTAATGCGCAAATTACACTATTTAAAGCTCTGTGAAACTACCAATAACCTTATTGCTGCTAGAATAAGTGAAATGATTAAGCTGATGACGGAGTTCCTAACTATGCGGAGAACGGTTGTTTTTTTTTAAAGAAATGGAAGAGTATTTAGTTGCATCAGCAGAGTTTTTTGATCCAAATAAATAAATATTTTCTTCAAGAGACTGCTATGAGCAATTTAGTAATGCGGCTGAATTTTCTACAATGATGTCACTTGATTCACCTTAGGACTCTTTCTCTAGATGCACATAAGAATTTTCCAGATTTGTTAATTTTTTCGTTAACATTTACAAAACTGGAATCAAATATACTTTAAAAGAATAAATATATGGGTGCATTAGATGACGAAATTAACTGAATTATATTCAAGCCGGGCTTTTTTTTTTATTATATATAAATTAATTTACCAAACAAATAAAATGAGTCTGACTTTCAGAACTCTGCTCGCTCAAACTGCATTAATTGTTTTCTTTTTTGCTTCTACAAACGCTCAGTGTGACCCTTCCTGCGCCACGTGCAGTGGAACTACAGCTACTGACTGCGATTCATGCTACCCAGATAGTTACTATGATGCTACCGCTCATACCTGTACTCCATGCATTAGTCCTTGTGCAACATGTACAGCTGCTGGCAATGGGAATTGCCTATCTTGCATTAGCACTGCATATTATGTCAACGCGGGAACCTGTACACCTTGTACTTCTCCATGTGTTACATGCTCCAGTTCCTCGATTTGTTTAAGCTGTCTTAATGGATATTATCTGAACACTGTCTCTAATACTTGTGACCCTTGTGATTCGTCTTGCGCCACTTGCGTCGGAACAGCTACTAATTGCTTATCATGTAATGCAGATCGTTACTACAATGCTATCGCTTATACCTGTACTCTATGCGATAGTCCTTGTGCAACATGTACTACCGCAGGCAATGGTAACTGCCAATCCTGTATCAGCAATGCCTATTATGTCAACGCAGGAACCTGTACACCTTGCACTGCTCCTTGTGCCACTTGCCAGGGTGGAACTTCTAATGATTGTCTATCTTGCTTGGATAACACACGCGTTTATGTTGCAGCTACTCACACTTGCGAACCGTGCTACACCGGCTGCGCAACATGCTCAGGTCTGGGTCCCACAAATTGCCTTTCATGTATTTCCAACTATTTCTATACAGCAGCCGATAAGACTTGTACCATCTGCCATCCCTCCTGTGCCACTTGCGACGGTCCACTACAAACCGACTGTCTTACGTGCCCACCAACAACTTATTTGTTAACTTTAGACAACTCTTGTGTAGCTTGCACTGGTGATGGGTTTTCTATCAGCGGTTCTAACTGCATTAAATGCCATATTACTTGCAAAACATGCGTAAATAATGGTGCAACTGGTTGCCAGTCTTGCTATAATCCAACAAATTATTTCTTCCTGAGCAATACCAGCTGCGTCCCATGCACAGAAGCTGGTTGGTTCGTCAACACTAATAATAACTGCACTCAGTGCAGCAGTAACTGCGCCACTTGCGCGACTTCCGCATCGAATTGCCTTACGTGCCCTTCGGGCAACTTTCTTAATCAATCTTCTGCGACTTGTGTCACTTGTACCGTAGAGAGGTTTTTCCAGAATCCACCTTATTGCACTCCTTGTCATACCAACTGCTTAACTTGCAATGGAATTCTGAATACGAACTGTCTAAGCTGTGATCCAGGTAAATATATCCTTGAGAACAATCATTCCTGCGTTTATTGTAACGAAATTGGATATTCAGTCGTTAGTGGAAAATGTATTAAATGTGATACATCCTGTGCCTCATGTAGAGGCGTTGGTGCTGGTCAATGCGAATCTTGCTACTTGGGCACGAATTATTTTGTTTCAAGTAATACTTCTTGCACCTCATGTGTCCAAGCCGGTTACTACAGAAACGGAGGGAATTGCAGTCTCTGTGATTCAACGTGCCAGACGTGCGACACACATCCGCCAAAATGCCAGACCTGCAAATCTGGTTATTTTTTTGTGAGTTCAAATCAAACCTGTATGACTTGCAATGTCGATGATTACTTCCAGGATGGACTTTACTGTAAACAATGTTCTTCTATTTGCAGAAGGTGCTCATCAGCAAGCAGTACCGATTGTCTAGCTTGCAAGACAGGTGAACGTTACTTTATAAACGAAGTTCCTGGTAATAAAACCTGTGTGGAATGCACGGTGGATGGATACTCCCCGATAGGAACCGACTGCGTGAAATGTCATTCTTCTTGCAAACATTGTTCAGATACTACAGACAAAGGATGTACTGCTTGCTATGACTTAACATATCTTATAGATTCGAACCATAGCTGCAACCCTTGTGACATCGACGGTGTGTTCGTTAACGGATTATATTGTGAGGACTGCAGTTCAAATTGCAAGTCCTGTTTCGGATCAGCAAGTAATTGCACCAGTTGTTTTGATTATAAATACCTCGTTGATTTAAACAAAACATGCGTCGAATGTAACGTCGATGAATTTTTTATCAACGGTACCTATTGTACTCCTTGTAACGAAACCTGTAGATTGTGCTCTGGGCCATCCGCAACAGAGTGTCAAGCATGCAAACCCAATTTCTATTATTTTAGTACGAACCACAGTTGTGTTGACTGCAGTGCTGATGGATACTCTCCAATGGGTGATAACTGCACTAAATGCCATGATACCTGCAGAAGGTGCTCTGACACTCAGGAAACAAACTGTACTGCCTGCTATTTAGAAAATAGTTCTTATCTGATCACGAGTAACAATACCTGTAACCCCTGTACTGCGGAAGGATATTTCGTCAATGGAGCCAACTGCGATCTTTGCGACGACAATTGCAAAACTTGTATTGATACAGCCGCAAAATGCACCTCATGTAAGGATGGCGAATATCTCGTGCTGTGGAATCACACTTGCGTTACTTGCGATGTTGACGATTATTATATCAATCATGAATCGGACCCTAAAACTTGCGAAGAATGCCACGATGACTGTAGGCGATGTACAAATAACACTAATACGTCGTGTATCGCTTGCCATGAGAACAGGTGGCTCGTTCTCGCTAACAGCTCCTGTACGGTTTGTAACGAAGATGGCTACTCTCCCGTGGAAACAACATGTGTGAAATGCGATTCAAGCTGCAAGCATTGTACAGACACTACTGACGAGAATTGTACAGAGTGTTATTCAGATAAATATCTTCTTGAGACAAATCATAGTTGTGTAGAGTGCGATTATGACGGCTATTTCAGAGAAGATACGTATTGTAAGCTTTGCGATAATTCCTGTCGAAGGTGTAATGACACGCATGCAACCAACTGTACTGCATGCTACGATTACAGGTATCTTTTCGATAATAACGGCAGTTGTATACCATGTCTTGAAGATGGATATTTCCAAAGTTCGCCCTATTGCAAGCTTTGCCACAACACGTGCAAGACTTGTGATGGAACTGAGGCTACGGACTGCCTAACGTGCTATCCTTTTAGCAGCCCAGCTCATGAGTACCCCCACTACTACGTAGGAAACAGGACTTGTCTTGCTTGTGATAATGTCGACAGTTTCTTCGTTGACGGGATTTACTGCAAAGACTGCCACGAAACCTGTCGTCGGTGCAACGGCACGGAGGCAACTAACTGCACAGAGTGCTTTCAAAATGGAACTGTAATGGATTACCTGATGCCGAACACTACCTGCATGAATTGCACTTTTGACGCCTTTTACATCGCTGACCCTCTTTGCAAACCCTGTGATGCGTCTTGTAGAACTTGCAATGGCAGTTTCGCTACGGAATGTATTTCTTGCTGGTCTGGATTTTATCTTATCAAGGGCAACAATAGTTGCACTGATTGCCAAATTTTCCGATACTATCAATCCCCTCCGTATTGTGAGCCTTGCGATCCTACATGTCTCAGTTGTTTGGGTCC
>ENA-UOUE01001499-UOUE01001499.1-compost-metagenome-genome-assembly--contig:-NODE-1499-length-14501-cov-12.131864_pt1 | contig 14501 bp, 10 predicted proteins | sample MGYA00238146_ERZ747223 | MGnify/ENA primary metagenome ERZ747223 (study PRJEB28781, sample SAMN06268865) | compost metagenome | isolation source: single cell | place: USA: California, Emeryville, Joint... | reverse complement strand
TGAATCCTGAAAACTTTCGAAAATTAAAAAATAGTCAAATTGCCAGTAGGTGAAACAGCCTTAGAGTATTGAATTGCTGCCACCACATACCCACTAATCTTCATCAGTATTTATTCAAGCTCATCTAGGTAATTGCTCTTATCAACTACCGCAGTTAGATTAGGAATATCCGTATCATTATCTCCTCTCTCACTGCTACTATCTCCTTGCACGCTACTCTTTCTCTTAGAATCAAAAGAAGAGTTCAAACTGTCTCTTTGAGAACCACTGCTTTCTGCCTTGTCAAACATCCTTGGTCTATCTCGTGATTGGTTTGAACTTGGCGTGCTCGGTCTGTCTGAAGCTTCTGAGTTATATGTAGTCAACGATTGACTATTATCTGTGGATTTTTGTTCTTCGCTCGGCACATCTTCAAGCTCAGGGATCTGATCTCCGTGATTTGCAATATCACCATTCTGCTGAGAGTTCGAGTTGTTTGCCCCTTCTTCATTGGATCCTGCCTGAGCTTGAGCATTTGCCTGACCTTCACGGCGGGCTCTTTCGATCATCTCTTTGAAAGCCAGATGGTTCGCCATGTGCTTATCTTCTTGCTCTTTTTTATATTTCTTTCTCTCCTCACGTTCAGCTTCTAGTCCTCCTTTATAAAAAGCCTCTGCGTATCTACGATCCTCATCGAACACAGGTCTGTCATCCAAATACTTCAATGTAGGAATTCTTGCGATAACGATTTTTCTGTAATTGGGGATCTTTTTCGTCTGAAAAAGAGAAATATAGAAATAAATATCAAAAAGGTTGAAGAGTTATTACAAATTCGTTTCCTTGGGTATAGAGAACCGAAAGCTTAGGAATCTTTTCAATGATCTCTTCCATGACTTTTTCATCGCTTATTTTATTATCCGAGATGTCAAGCACAGTAAGTTCTGGGAGTTCGAGAAGGCCTTGTAAATCACTCAATCCGTTTACACCAATACGATTTCGTTTTATTAGTAGTGTTTGTAGCTTAGTATTTTTGCCTTTGCACATTTCAGGTTATGCTAGCACACAAGCTGTATTACCTAAATTCTCAATCTTCTCGATGAGATTGTCTGTGAGGTTCAACGTGTACAAATCGGTTAATTCTTCGAGATTCTCGATCTTCTTGATACAGTTCTCTTGGAGGTACAAGCATTTAAGCTGAGTCATAGTACTTAACCCTTCGATTTTTCGGAAACCTATTTGTATCGAGTCAGCAAGCTGTGAAGAGTAGTTTGAGTAGATACCATTTCCTTCAAGATAGATGCATTTGAGACCGGTGAACTCTTCGAGGTTTTCTATCGCATCGAAACCTGCTTATTGTAAGAAATCACATCAGAATAATGAAATTACCTTTGTAGTGAAGGTAGATTTTGTCATTGAGTGAGGGAGTAGTGTAGTATACTTTGAAATCTGATCTTAGGAGCTTTTTAAGAAATTGAGGAGTAATTCTCTTCTTATCGTCAGCATATTCGGTCATGATGTTTCAACCGGGTTTTCGATCTGAAATGCAGAAATTTTATTTAGTAGTTTGTAATTTTTGAAAATTGAAACTTTTTTATATCATGACTTCGAACTGGAAAATTAATTTGGAAATAGGAGTGCTTCAACAAACAGCAAATTGCTTTCGGCCGAATTGAGCAGAATCATTTTCTGCTAAGATTATTGCAATTAATTGACTAAGAGAATGAATGGAAATGATTCTTCAGTAAAAATGAATGAAAAAAGAAGCAAGAAACAAAGAATTGTTTGAGCAATTGTGATGAAAACAAAACTGTGAAGTTCAATCGTCAGAAAATTAGCAGTAAAGAATCGTTTCATAAAAGATGAGGAGGTTTCAATGCAACTCTGGGAATAAAGAGAGAAATAGATTTTACAAAATATCAATTTTCGTCCTTTAAGGGGGCATCTGGCAAGGCATCCCTTTTAATGCAAATACAAAAAATTGCAAGGGTGAGAGCTATTTCTTCTGCGTTTTTATGATACTTAACTTCAATGAAAAACTATCAAGCTGAAGATGCTACTTGAATTGTGCAAGAAATCTCAACAGTTATTTGATAAATTCTAAATAAGTGCTAGAACAACATGAAATCTGTTGAATTTCAGATGCCAACTAATTGATGTTCATTCATGGATGATTGAGATCAATCTATCCTGTGGAATTCCTCTGAACGAGGTCATGATGTATGAACTTGAACGTTTGAGTGCTAAGTCCTTATAAAATATTGAGAGAATAAGAATGGAAACATAAGTGAAAATCATTATGGATAATGGAGCCTGAAGACCGCTGTATCTTTCATCAGATATTTGAAATTTCTTTGTTCTCGTAGTAATATTGAGAAATATCTGCATTCATTTCTTGCACACAAGTGTTTCTTTTCAGCCAGAGAGACTTTGTTTCTAGTTAATACTCCAGAAAATAGTACTTTCCTGAGAATCTGCTTCCAAAAAGTTACTTTATGACCATGTAATTTTTAGTATTTCAATATCTTCGTGAGCTAAGTCATTGACTTTTGTTGTGAATATAGTAGCATAAAGTAGTTTTGAGCAACCTCATCTTTTGATGGAGTAGTATAGCTTGATTTTAGTCGCGCGACAGTACTCTTACCTGCTGTAAAACTTTGGAGTGATTAATAGTTTGCAGGATCCTGCAAATTTGAATTAAATACAACTGCAGTAGTACTTGAATGAAATTAATACTTTGGAGCTGAAATTTAGTTGATATTTAATTCATAATGAGTTAGTTATTAACCTTAATAGTGAAGACATTAAAAGTGGATTGACTTTTCCTGTTTACGCGCAATTCAAAGGTTGAACTTACTCATTACCAGTAAAATTGATTAATTAATTAATTATCTAACTACAAATACTCAATACGGATAACCTTCTTAGTAAGAAGTAAGGTTTCCAAAGATAAGATTGGTGCTTATTCATTATTCAATTACCTGTAATGTCATTCTAATGCATAACCAAGATTTCTATAATGAGTGGATTGTGGCCTCGAAACTCAAAAAAGAGAGAAATTTTTGTTACAAAAAAAAAATTTCAAAAATTATAAATTAATTCAATTTTTGTCAACTAATTTCAAGTTGTCCTATCAAATGTCTGTCCCTCCTCGATATATTGCTAATTCAAAGTTTGATCGTAATTTAATAAGAGAGCGAATTCCGTCCATCCTAAGGGTAGTCCTTCCATTTTAGTCTGAGAATGATTAAGTTTTAGGTTATTACCTTCATAATTGAAGGTATTTGCAATAGGAAGAGGATGAGACCAATTTTGTATAGTCCCTCGAATTTCTCCGTTAAGATCTTTAAAAAGACAAATACTAAATCTGCTATTAAAAATCTGGCTAGATTGCTCATAATAAAGATAAATAAGAAGTGCGCAAATGGTATATTGAGTCCTCTTTTCTCAGTCCTACTAACCTCTAACTCCTTTCATTTGAATAGTCCCTCGTCTACGAGAAAGCTGCTGAATTCAAACACATTCAACGTATTTTAAACACAAACGTTGATGGTAAGAGAAAGGTTCCTTATGCCATCAGAGTCATCAAGGGTATTGGTCGAAGATTTGCATTTGTCCTCTGCAAAAAGGCAAAAATCAATGTCAACAGAAGGTGCATTGTTCTTGAGACGTACTCTAATTAATTGAATAGAGCTGGTGAATTGAGTGAAGATGAGGTCAACAATCTCACCAACATCCTTAGCGACCCTGTTGGAAACGGTATCCCTGCCTGGTTCTTGAACAGACAAAGAGATTTTAAGGATGGAACTACCCTTCAACTTGCTTCCAACGCCCTCGATACCAAGCTCAGAGAAGATCTTGAAAGAATGAAGAAGATCAGATGCCACAGAGGTCTTAGACACTTCTGGGGACTCAAGGTCAGAGGTCAACACACTAAATCTACTGGTAGAGGAGGTGCTTCAGTCGGTGTCGTCAAGAAGAAGAAGTAAAAAAAACGAACATCGCAATCAAAACTCGCTGTGGGAAAGTCAGCAACTCACAAAAAAGGATACAATCTTCAATAGGATTGGTAGTTTTTCAACTAGTTTTTATTGGAAGCGTTTGGTCTACAATTCAAAGATTTATACTTTACTGTGTGGGTTGATCAGATAACTTTCTAAAACAGCGAATCTCAAAATTGATTCCATCAGGCTGAGATGTTTTTCTAAGCATTTGCATTGTAAAGGAGCAATCACGTCATATTGAAATATCAAAACCTTGAAAAATCCTAGTGTTCAAAAGAAGATAACTGCGTTGCAGCATTTTAGGAAATAAGAAATTTTGAGCAAATAAACATTGATCTGAATTTGGTACCAAGTATTATGAAACTGTTGAAAAATAATGCAAAGTCTGGTGAAATTTGTTGTTTATGCTCAACTAAGGTACGAATTCAAAATTTATTGAAAATCTAATCGGCAATCAATGAAATCAAAAAATATAGAGCTCATGCCATAGTGCAGTGAAAAAATAACATAGTAACAGCTATATATCCTTTTGGCATACAGACGTGACTCTGAAGGGAATTTTCAAATTTTTTTCCTCAAAAAGCCCTCTCTTATCACAACGCAATGAATTATTTATCATATAGCGATTGAGGGCCTCTCGAAATAAATTTTATCGATTACTACGGTTGTGAGTGGCAACACTTTCACTGGCTCTCTTCCCATTTCTCAAACCTCACTAAATCAACTAACTACATATCTACAAAATTTGAAATAAGATGGACCCAAAAGCCGACGCAAGGTTTTCTTTACACTTCTCTTCAGAACAGTCGTCTAAATATTTATCTTCAGGATAATAAGAAAGCGAAAGACTGAGAAAAGATTTGGAGAGTCACCTCTAGACAATCGAAGAGGTTCAGAAGACACTGCCAATAAATATCTTGCATTTCCAACCTCAGAGGCGGAATCTATTCATTTTGGAAACAACAGAAGTTCTCAAAATCCGGTCCTCGTGACAAAAGGAAAGGGAGAATATCAGACCTTTGGGAACAAGAATAGAAACGATCGCTTGAACAAAACTGGTGCACCAACCCTATTTACACAAAGCATGGATCTGGTAATTTTTTTCATCAACAAAATGGATGACTGAACTGAAATATGCAGGCCAACTATGATACTGGCGCGGTCAGGAGCAATTTGATCAAGAAAAGTAAAAATTAGCAGTATAAAGCACTTCCTTAAGTGTAAATTAATATAGGTGTACTTTTGCCATCGATTTCTGGAGAAGCAAACGTAGATGAACAGAAAAAACTGTCAGAGGAAACAAATAATAAAGAGCTACGTAAGAATATGATTTAGAAGAGTGATGCAGTTTAAATTCATTGAAGGTGGAGTCGGATCGGTTGATGCAGACAGTCGAATTGATCAGAATACAGTCATTCAAGGGAAGCAGCAAAAAGCGCCATTGCAAGTTTCAAAGCTTCCTATAATTGGGAGGACAAGGGCTGCCGCAAGTGAAAACATTCGAAAGCAAAAAGAGAGAGAAAACGAAATTAAGACCAGCTTAGTTATTACGAATTCAAAGCCTGGTAAGTTTGTTCACCAGCGAATATTAAATACAATTGTTTTATTAGTAATTGACATGGAAGCCGTTCCTCACAATAATATCAAAAGCTTCAGCACTGCATCTTCACCAGTCGCACTAAAAAACACAACGTCCAGTCACCCCAAACCTGTTCCAAGAGGACCAAGAAACTCTACTAAGGTCACAGAGTTCAAGCTGGTGGCCCCTTCTTCAAATAAGAAAAATGAAGAGGCTCCAGGCGATATCCAAGCTCTGAATAATGAGACTCAAGAAGGAGCTACCCCAACGAAAAAAGAGAATCCTGATTTCAGCAAAAGCCTTCACACTGACACTCCGCTTGCTGGCGATCCCCAAAACAACAATGACACAAGTACTGAAGTCTCTATGAAACTGATGTCTTCTTCAATGGTTCTCCCTCGTGATCACTCGAGCAAACACACTCAAGAAGAAATTTCGCAAAATGATGATTCGACCAAAGATCCATCTGTCAAAGAAACTCAGTCCGACGCTTCATCTCAGCAAACGAATGTGAACAAAGAAAACAATCCATCAACCGCTCAAAAGTTCACTTCTCCAAACCCGACTCGAAAGACTTACCATTCCAAAACGAAAATGGAAGAAGGAAAATCGGTAATTCTCATGAATTTTATTTTCTGAATCATTAATTCGAATATTACTATCTCTTTAGGCTAAGAACATTTTTGAAGAGAAGAAAGTGGCCAAATCACGACTTAATCGAACAGCCATTGACAACAACCAAGATGAAACTTCAAAAGCTGATCATACAGACAATGAGAGACGAAATATCGCTAGAAATGGTCCTCGTCAACGCGTCAATACACTGAATACCACCACTCAAGCGAACACATCGCATTCTCAGCCAGCGAATACTCATCATAGCACTTCAGTTAAAGACTCCGACAAGGATCAGGAGAAAGTTGGAAAGGCTCAGAAATCCAATGCAGTGGTAACAAAAAATGCGTACAAGACCATTACGAATATTGCAAAAACCAATGCAAACAGGAATTTCCAAAGTGAAAAGCCACAGGGGGAAAATCACAGATATTATGCTTATTTAGATTATCTTTACAAAATAAGTTCGACTTTCGCTGTAGTCAATCGTCCACCTTCAACGCAGTTGACCTACAAGTTCTTTATTGGAAAGGGAAATAACGGGTTAATGGTTCGAACGCTGCTGAAAACTCGATGGTGGTGGATGCCGACAGATAGTGCCGAGAACGCAGAGGTGAATTTGATATGGACTCAGCTTAGAAATAATAAAGTGATTGAGTCGCTGAAAATGAAGAAGAAGCCGCTCGATATGAATAGCAGCATAATCTCAACCAGCACGAGCGCGTTAGACAACTCTACTATCACAGCAGCGACTGATACGCCTTCTCATGACAGTGTGACCGATGGAACGGATTCTGATAGTGATATCAGCAGCAGAAAGGGCTCGGTTGACAAAAAACCAAAACTTTCGAAAAAATTGCCGGCTAAGAGCAAAATCAGCGATTCTGATGATCCCTTAAGCAAGCTCTACACAAAAGGCGAGTATGATGCCTTCCAAAACTTTATGAGCAATAGTCGAAGGAAGCTCTTGTATGCTGAAGATACTGAAGCACTTGTAAAATCGAGTAAAAAGGGTAGCAATATGAGTGTGTTGGATCCAACAAAAGTGAAGATTTGCAACAGAATGGAATGCAATTATCATCTAAGCAACAAGAAGGCTTTGTTCTACAATATGAGAGCCTACTATGAAGCAATCAAAGAAAATCCATTTGACTATCTCCCACTGACTTTCCATATCAAGAACGGAACTGAAGATAAAGACTACCAGAAATTTTTGGAATATTATAATGCTCGAGAAAAAGAAGTCCAAGAAATCGAAAAGCAATTTAATGAAGCGGATGCTAATGAGAAAAAGGCATTACAATCTAAGCGCATGAAAAATATTTGGATTATCAAACCAGGAGAAAACACGAACCGTGGTCATGGAATCAGAGTTGCTAGCGAACTTTCCGAAATCGAGCAAATCATCAACTCTGGTGAAAAACATATCAATGGCACTCAGAAAACCCACATAGTGCAGCAATATCTGGATCGTCCTCTGCTCTATAAAAATAGGAAATTTGATATCAGATGCTATATGATGATAGCATCAATAAATGGATACATGAAAGGTAAATCAATAAAAATTGAGTTTTTATATGGTTAATCTCTTTTCCAATAGGATATTGGTACCAAGATGGGTATATCAGAACTTGCTCCAAAGAGTTTACACTCAAGAACTTAAGCAACAATATGGTTCATCTGACGAACGATGCTGTACAGAAAAAGGGTGAGGAATATGGAAAATTCGAGAATGGAAACAAGGTATTTGATTTATCTCAGGAATGTGAAATATTATAAATATATAACAGATCTCGTATGTTGAGTTCCAGAAATATATGGATCTTACGATGCCAGATGCCAAGTTTAATTTCCAAACGGACATTTATCCGAAAATGAAAAACATGGCGAGAGATTCCATAAGAGCAGTGTATGGAAAGATCGATCCACATCGAAGGGAGCACTCATTTGAGGTATTCGCTTTATAGGCTTGATTGCTTAGTCAATTTCATGACTAACCATAGGTGTTTGGATTGGATTTCATGATCGACCAAAATTTTAGACCTTGGATTATTGAAGTGAATACTAACCCATGCTTGGAACTCTCAGCTCCTTTACTTGCACGAATAATTCCAAATATGGTTGAAAACGCTCTTAGGTAATTAATGTGATTCATGGGGGCCGTTATTCTAAAAAATATATTTATCTAGAATTGCAGTCGATCCGCTTTTCCCGCCTCCAATGCCACCAAGCTCAAAGAAGCAGTTGATTCCTGATAACATGATCGAAAATAACAAATTTGAGCTGATATTTGATGAAGTTGAAGATGGCCCATGGCTTCGTAGTCTCTCAGCTAGCAATAATGAGGCAGCAAGTAAAAAGCCACATCTTATCTTTCTGATTTTTTATATTACCTGATAGTGGGACAAATATCTGAGGAAGAGGAAGAAGAGGACTCTGATGAAGAGACCAATGAAAATACATGCAATGCTCCATAAACGAGAAGAGATCTTTTTCCTATATTAATTTTAATATGAACACCATTGCTAATTCTTAACCAAAGCGCATTATTCTGTGCTTTGCTATATTATTCATATTTGGCGTTTCGTCTTGAATTAATAAAATGATCATTTGTCAATGGTATACGACTTCGCGTTGTTTACATTCCACTCACTCTTAAAATGCAAATAACTTCCTATGTACTCACAAATTTTCCAATTGTTTTCATTACATATGAGGAAAATTTTACTTTTTTCAATCTACACCTATTCAAACTTGATGTTTAATTTCAGCGTGTTTTGATTCTTTTAATTAAAAACCAAAATGCATCTGTGATTTTATTGACGTGCTATAAAAAATAAAACGAGCAAAAGTCAGAGCACATAGATAAAATGAGCTTGATTATTGAGAAAGAAATATTCGAATGACTGGTTAAAATCGAAGTCATTAAGATTAACCAGATTTCTCAGCAGGTTCCATCAGGAAAAATCGCGTTGGACGAAAACACATCCAGTCAATTCATGTGTGGTGTTTTGATAGCTAAAGTACTTTCGAAACTCGCTTCGTTTTACCCGAAGCGCTTCGAGAAACCTCTTGCAAATCAGACTGGACTGAACACGTTGAAGAACGGAATCACGCCTTCAGCAAAATTGCATAATTGGAATATATTGTGTGAAACTCTTAAGAAATTATTCATCACCATCGACCACGATACAAAGAGCTTAATCGTGGCTGGGGATTTTGAATTGGTTCACAGCGTTCTCAAGGACCTGTATAGTTTATCTCAAGACAAAGAGGCGAAAGAGCTTGTAAGACTTAATTCTTTCTGATTCAGCTTTTCTTACATGGAATGCTTTATAGGGCATAAAGACAGATAGAAGCAAGAAGAGCACAGATTTGGCAGGCGGTGTACTAAAGAAAAGCCCCACATTAAACACCAGCCTTTCATATTCATCACCACAACTGACGAGCAAATGTAATGGATGAACAATTAATTGATTGCTAATGGGATTTGTGGCACAGTTCGTGAGAAAGATTTCAACGTAGTCATTGATTTGAACAAAATCAACACTGAAAAAGAATTGTCTCAAACTGATAATCTGTTAGAATTTTTCCTCTGCAGTGTGGCAAAGTCAATGAGCTTTACTCCTCGACAGGTATCTTATTTTGCACTTCTAATTTCCTTACCACATACGTTGATCACATAGACTGTACAAGTACTGTCCAACAATCATAAATATCTCGCCCATATCGTTGCAAAAGGTATTAAGGATGTTTTTGAACCCATTATCAGATGGTTCAAAACCCTCATTTCCAATGTTGGTTATCTTGCAACCCTTATTGGAAGGGAGCAAGATCGTAAACATACCATAGAATTTGTGCACCATGCTCTAAAAGTGGGTCTTGTATCAAAAGATTTCGAAGTAGCGCATTATGCGTGCAAATTCTTCCAAAAATTAGCATATGAATATTTCAGTCAAGACCTGCTAAGTTATTCTTGGGATTGGTTCGTGGCTGACCAAGGCGGTCTTCAATATTGCTTGCTCTGTATCAAACGTCATCCGGAGATCGCTGAAAATGCTATTGGAGTTATAATCGAGTTCGCTCGATACAGTCTCATGGAATTATTTACGCATCATCTTAAACGATTCCATTCCGACGAAAAAGAGTTTCTATCAACAATAAGAACACTGCTGAAACCTCTTTCGGAATCTCCTCTCACTAAAGACGAGGTAAACTTTAGATTTGAATAACAACATGCTTATCGGGATTTTTGCTAGCTTATTAGAACAGGCATCATGGACGTTTGGCTAGATGCTGCTTTAGCTGTTTTGGATGAGGAGCAGGAACATCAACCAGATATCAAAATTTTGTCATTAGGTATCAATTCTCCTACAATATTGTGAATCTGAGCATTAACTTTAAAAATTAAGGCTTTTTATGCGATGTTTGGACGATTTACCCACAAAAGATCGAAGAGCAAGAAACCAATGCTAATAAAGTCATATCCACGCTCAAGAAAATGACGAGAGACCACCCCAAAAACATGTGTATTTCAGCGGTTACCCAGCTTTTCCGTCTATTTGAACATTTCTCTGAAACGAAAAATGCCTACGCACCAGTGTTGTACAAAACACTTACTTTCATCCTCTTCGAAAACTACAATCACGTCAACTTCCGCAACTATATGATCTTAAATTTCCGTCAAATACTCAGTTCAATAGACAGCATTCCCATCGGAGTTATTATCGAGCCCTTAGTCAAAGAGCTACAACAAAATGAAAACACCAATTATAACATCAACGTTACAGATATCGAGTTCCTTGAGACTCTTGCAAAGCATCCTAAACTCAGCTTAAAGCACTCAATACAGCTCTCAGATATTTTCGCAAAGATATATCTCAATAATATCATTTTTGCCCCAATTGCAGGGAGATGCTTAATGTACATTTTCGCGGCTTTCATCGGATCTGAACCACTTCAAGAGTACATTGTCAAATTCATCAAGATTTCTCTAGCAATATTCTTTACTTCTGAGAAAAGCAAACGACCAAAAGAAAAAATACTGCCTAAATATAATAGCAAGCACGTAAATAGTAAACCTGTTGTATCGAACCAGGAGCTGGAACAAGAGATTCTCAACTCACAGAGACGAGCTCTAATCATTGAGATGGTGAAAAACTTGATTGGGCTCGAGTGCTCATGGGTTAATAAAAAATCAAAGACATTGATATTGTTTACTTATCGCCAGCTAAAACTCGTGACGAAAAATGAAAACAAAGGCATTCTTGCTCTTATTTCGCTTTTTGGACAGACAAATGATGTTATTGCTCAATTTGAGGAGGATCTCGAAAGAATGGACACTTCAGTCTCTCCTTCACGTGCTGGAGCGGAAGATCAAGATGACATTAACTTCTTCAAGGAATTGGGAATCGTGAACAAGAAGAAAAAGCTTGACAAGTCGCAGGCTTATGATTTAGCCCATCTGAAGAAACAGAGAGCTGACCCGAAGATCGTGGCAAACTTACAGCAGATTAAAGAGAAGCTGAATGAAAAAATAGTCAAAGAGCAAGAGAAAGAGATTATTGAGAAAGAAAAACTCGAAATTTCAAAAAAGAAACTTGAAATAGAAGTCGATAAGATGAAAATTCGGCTCGGACTACCTTCAACAAAAAAATTGAACGTAGCTGAGCATTTAACTTTTGAAGAAGGCTCTCAAGAAGCGGCGAAGCTCTATGAGAAGATTAACAATCCCAATGAAATTCGATTGATAATGTTAGAACACGAGGAGGACAGAGACAGAGAAGGGGTGAGCATTGTGTTAAATAAATACACAAAGGTGCTGAAGTATCTATTTATGACTTATTCAAGCACTGTAAATGGAGGCGGTGTGACACATAGCTTTTCGGCACTGGAACAACGAAAACATTTGATCTCTCTGGCTGAGCTCTGGAAGATGCTGAAAGACCATGACCTTCAATTCAGAACCTCTCAGGAGGAAGCTCGAGAACTCATCAAACTGATAAACACGCAGATTTATAAGAAGTTAGATATGAAAGGGTTGGACTTCGATGGCTTCCAGCAGTTTTTAGTGCAACTTGCTATCCTGATATACTCGAGACCACCTCAAGTGTTGTCACAGCTACCTATTTTCTGCAGTCTGCAGGAGCTCATTAAACACTTCCGTGATACGACCGCACGAAAAGGGAAAGCAACGTTCCTATATGATGACCCCGATGCATCAGAGACCAAGGATAAAGAGCTTTCAAAGTTTCTGAACAAAGCTCTCGAACGTGATCCAAACTATCCGCTACCTGAGGTAATTTTTTTTCAATCTAGTTTGAAATTAGAAATATAATCTTCACTTTTTTATAGTCATTCAAAAAAGTATACGAGAAGGACTTAGATTTCAAATACGCGCTCCCAGATACACTCGGCATCTCAAAGGGCTTCAAATTTGCCTATGAAATTATTGATGAAATTGTCCAAAACGCCGTCGGGTAAGATTTTCATTTAATCTGAATCTATATCTCAAGCTATAACTTTTGTTAGTGTGAAAATGTTAGAACCGCTAACAGTCTTCAAAATGTTACCTAAGGCCAAATCTAAGCTCGTGGCGGTCCCTCATATCGCTCCGAAGTTAAAATATGAAGAGCCATTCATTCGTAAATCCTTGGACGATTTACTCGCGATCAAAACTAATCGCAGTCCCTTACCAAAGCTTGACCATCCGAAATCCGTTCGCTCTCCTCTACTGAGAATCGATCAAAAGGAGCTGTCCATGACTTTGAAAAAAGAAGTTCTTAAGTTCCCTTCTGGTGAATTTGCTCAAGGAGTTGAAGTCGCCGAGGTGCTTGAGGATGTTTTGAGAAAAGTAGAACGAAAAGTACTTGGATTACCAGAAAAACGCTCGCAATTCATTAATCGCGCTCTGGAAGAGAAAATGAGACTGAAAGAAATCGAAGAGAAGGAGAAAAAAGAGCGCGATAGGAGATTATTCGAGAGAAGCAAGCAAGCGAAATATGAGCTTGAAGAATTTCAGAAGAGAGGAGGACTGTTGGGAGCATCCCGGATTCGACAATCTTATACTGAGCCAACTGTGGATCATGAGAAAGAAATGGCCAGACTACAACATGTCCAGAGAATAAAAGAGAAAGTTAGATATCATCAATTCCAGAAAGAGCAGGATGAGCTTGCTACAAAAGCAGAAGAGAGGCGAAGAATACACCATGAAAGAGAGGAGAAGAAACAAAGATTCCAAGAATGGCATGAACAAAAGCTCGAAAGAATTGTAACTTTTCACTTCATACAAAGTTGTTCCTAATCCTGATTCTTAATATGAAATGATAGAAAGAAACAAATCAAAAGATCAAAGAGCAAAGGGAAGAAGAAGAAAGGATCCGCAGAGAAAAGATGGAACAGATGAAAGAGAAGGAGGTTGCACATAAGCACAAAAGGCACGAGGAATTGAAAGAGGAAAAGAAGAGGTTTGAACGCAAGAAAGTAGTTGATGACAAGATTAAAAAACTCATTGAGAAGAAGGAGATCAGTGATTTATTCAAAAGTCGCGAAAGGGAGCTCAGACAAGTGTTTCAATGGTATGTAAACTCAGTACATCATGAGGTCGGAGTGCGTTATATATTGGATGAGCTCGTTTTCAAGTCATTTATGAACTTTGCATCAGAGTTTGTGATTCATCCTGCATTGTTGACTCTCAAAGAGGTGCAGGGCATTTTCAGAGCAATAGCCAATCGCAAACCTATAGTAGATGAAAAACCAGCCACAATGTCGTTTAAGGAGTTTGAAGAGGCGCTATTGAGGATAGCGATCAAAGCTGGTAGCGTTTGTAATCAGTTGTATGTGCACAAAACGGGCAATGATGGTGAAATGGGAGATGAAGAATATGAGGATATAATGAAGCAGTACCTTGCACTTAAAGAACAGGAAGAGGAGCAAGGAGATGATGAACAAGAACAGGATGACGAAGGATACGAGAAGATTGATCAGGCCACGATGCATACACTGGAAGGACTTTTCTTCTATCTTGGTATTCCAAAAGACAAACAGGCTGTCTTCAATAAGCTAACCGCCCTCCGCAGTTCAGTCCTACCATACACAGAGAAAAAGAAGCGTAGATATCTTGAATTTTGTATTATCGAGTTCTGATTTTTTGTTTCTTTAGACGTGAAGAAAAGGATGGAAGAGTTGGAACATGAAGCCATGCTTGAAGCGGAGAAGGCAAATCAGCAAGACCAAGAAGAAGCAGGTGAGCAAGAGGAAGAACAAGAAGAAGAGCAAGAGGAAGAAGACCAGCAGGAAGAGGAAGAAGAGCAAGAGAATGAATACGA
>ENA-UOUE01001497-UOUE01001497.1-compost-metagenome-genome-assembly--contig:-NODE-1497-length-14526-cov-10.246522_pt1 | contig 14526 bp, 8 predicted proteins | sample MGYA00238146_ERZ747223 | MGnify/ENA primary metagenome ERZ747223 (study PRJEB28781, sample SAMN06268865) | compost metagenome | isolation source: single cell | place: USA: California, Emeryville, Joint... | reverse complement strand
GAAGAGGAATTTAAGAGACAACGACCTGATAGTCAGGTTCTTCTGAATTATTATCGAGTTCGAGCTGGAGAAGCTATGCAGGAATCTAGCAAACTTGCAGAAGAAGGAAAATATGAAGTGGGAAAGAAGACTCTTACTGATCTCAAAAAAGAACTGAATCAGTCTGCAGTGAATAGTGATCAATCCATTATCGACACAATGGCTGATCTCGATAAATTTGCGGCTAAGATGGAACCTCAAATTTATCAACAAGCAGGAAGGTATGACATGCAACAGAATCTCGGATCATATATGGAAGAGAGGAGTAACCCATACTCAGCAAGAGGAAGCAGTTTCTCAAACGCAGCACAAAGCGATATGATAAAAGAGGCAAAAAAGAGGGTGAAAAAGCCAGGGGTTTAATTCATGTGTGGAATTTTAAGTCGAAATGTGCATTAATATGATAAGGTTATAGTGATCGTGCTCAAGTAAGCTCATAGTATTGTCAGCCTTACAATAAGTATATTTTTTATGAAGTGATTAGCATTTGTCATTGAGATAAGTTGCTGCAGTTAGCAGTATGCACCTCTTTCGTTGTATATATTAATGAAATCTCTGTTGCCAAAAAATTGATGAGACAATCGTTTTCTTGTCAGATTAAGAAACATATCAGAATCCATTATCAAATCCTAATATAAAAGGTGATACAGTGAATCTTTCAATAAAATAAATAAATCAATGTCACTAACCTTGAAACTGCTCGGTATTGTGGCTGTATTATTTACAGCGCAGCAGCTCTTTGCTATGGCAATGGACCAACAGATGCAATATCAGCAGGCCGAGCAACCTCAGTATTACGCACAACAGAATACCGCAAACGATCATTATTATTCATCCTCACATGATGAAAATAGACCTCTTCGATACACAGATGATGAACCAATACCAAAAACAACAACTCACCAGCAGGCTATACCATCAGCAACAAATACAACAACAACACAATCATCTCCTGAAAACCTCATCTCCTTGGATATGAAACTGAAATACCCAATCATCCTTCCTCCTAAAAAAACAGTCAGCGAACACATGCTCTTAACCCTGACTACCAAGGAAATTTCACTTTCCGAAAGGACTCCAATGGATCTAGTTTGGGTGGTAGATACAAGTGGTTCTATGGCTGGAGAAAAGATAAAGCTTCTTAAAGATACTCTCAAATATATGCTAACGATGCTCAGTTCACAAGATCGTCTGGCCATTGTTCGCTTTTCTTCTGAAGCAACAAGATTGACACCATTAAAGTTCGCGAATAGTCAAAACGAGCAATATTTTACAGGAGTTATCGACAGTTCAGAAGCTTCAGGCGGAACAAACATAGGGGCTGGAATTCTGACAGCAATCGAGGTTCTGAGAGGCAGAGTGTACAATGACAGAGTGTCAAGTATCTTTGTTCTCTCCGATGGGCAAGACAATGATGTGTATGCAGAGGACAATATCAGAAATATGCTTTCTGAGAATACCGATATTAGCGGATACACTATTCATACTTTTGGTTATGGATATGATCATGATCCAATACTAATGGGAAATATTGCAAAAATGAGAGATGGAAACTTCTATTTCATCGAAAAACTAACTACTGCAGCGGCAGGGTTTGCTGATGCTCTTGGAGGAGTTGCCACAGTTGTCGCAGAAAACGTAGCCATTTCTGTCCGACCTCTTCAATCTTCGTTATTCTCACATGTGACCATTGAAAAGGGTTTTGGTGGAGAGTTCATCTGGAAAAAAACTCCTGAAGGCTGGTATGAAACAAATATCAAGCAATTCTCTTCAGGAAAAAGTAAGAACTACGTTCTCACATTGAGTCTGGGAGCTGTCACTCCGCTCTGGGATAATCACTTTGCAGAATCAGGAGTGGCAAAAGCAGTGATTACTTATAATCTACCTGGAAAAACGGAGAAAATCACGAAAGAAATAGACCTGATTGTCAGAGTAACTGCAGATGAAGAGGAATTTAAGAGACAACGACCTGATAGTCAGGTTCTTCTGAATTATTATCGAGTTCGAGCTGGAGAAGCTATACAAGAATCTAGCAAACTTGCTGAAGTAGGAAAATATGAGGTCGGAAAGAAGACTCTTATTGATCTCAAGGAGGAACTGAAACAGTCCGCAGTGAATAGTGATCAATCCATTATCGATACAATAGCTGATCTCGATAAATTTGCGGCTAAGATGGAACCAGAGACATATCAACAAGAAGGAATATTTGATATGCAACAAAATATTGGATCATATATGAAAGAGAGCAGTAATCCATACTCAGACAGAGGAAAAGGCTACTCAAATTTAGCACAAAGCGAGATGGTGGGAAAGGCAAAGAAGTGGTCTGGTTGGCATTAATTATCTTCACTAGATTGATGACCTCTTAACAAAAAATTCCATCAAAGTATTTATTTCTAATTCATCTGTACATTGACAATTGCAATAAGAAAGAGAGCATCAAATTAATCACCTTCCCTCCTGAAAACAAATTATTTTTGTTTAACAGTTCGGTTTTAGTTGTGTTGATTATCTTTCAAATTAAGATCCAGCTTGAGAGCTGTGAAAAGTCGTTATGTAAGAAGAATGCCATATTTTTTCATAACCTCAAGCCGATGCTGGATTACTTGTCCTAATATATAATTATTATTAAATAATCACGAACTGAGCGATATCATCAAAGCAAGCACCTTTCATTTGCTCGCATACTCTTCTAATCTTCTCGGAGGAACCGGTTTCCAGGTCTTCGCATTGAGTCCTCGCTCTATTCTATTCTCAAGGATAGCATCAATTTGCTCTTCAATTTCCTTTGTAATTTTCTTCGAAATTCCAACAGCCTTCACCGCATCTTCAACATATTGCGGCTTTGACATTCCAGCTATCATCGTCGACACATCTGAATTTTTCAGCACCCACGCCATCGCCAAGACGCTCAGGCTTCCAGCACCTAGCTCCTCTGCGATTTTCTCCAATTGAGCCCATTTCTTTTTCGTTGACTCATATTTCTCAGGTGAAAACCACTCCATAAAATGGAAATATTTCACACGAGTTGGATTATCTGATGCAAAGCAAGTCCCTGTCGGGTCTGGATTGTCAATAAACTTTCTCGTAAGCAATCCTCTCGCCACAGGCGAGTAGGTCGTGGTGCCATACCCGAATTTATCAAAGAGATATGTGTAGTCCTTTTCCATATAGCGCCTGGCTAGCATATGATACTTGCACTGCTCGGCTATTGGAGCAGGATATCCGTACTTATCGCAAACTCCCATAGCGTCAATGATGAGCTCAGGAGGCCACATGGACGTCGCCCAATAGAAAGTTTTTCCTTCTTTGATGAGTTGTGCGAATGTCGCGCAGATTTCCTCGATAGGAGCATCGAAATCAGGACGATGGCAGAATACAATGTCAACGTAATCAAGTTGCAGTCTTTTAAGAGAAGCGTTTACTCCTTCGATGATGTGCTTGCGGGAGAGTCCGACACCATTTGGGTCGTTCTTATTTCCGAAGAACATTTTGGTTGATACTACGTAATCCTCGCGTTTTCTCCCGCATTGCTTTAAAGCTCGGCCAAGGAGAGTCTCGTGTTGGCCTCCTCCATAGGCTTCTGCGGTATCAAAGTAGTTGATTCCGAGCTCGAAGCATTTGTTGATGGTCTCGTTGGTTCTTTTTTGGTTCTCTTCGTTATCTTCGGCCAGCATGTCTCCGTAGGCGACTCTGGAGACTTCGAGTCCAGATCTTCCGAGTTTTCGATATTCCATTCTAAAATTCTTTGAATAAAGATATGCAGACTTAATTAAAGTACCGATCTCTCAGCAAATTAAATAGTCCAAGCTAATCGTGATTCCTGAAAATATCTAAAGGATGTTGATCTCCAATAGGCTGAAGCAAAACACCTGATTTCTCTCTCTTAGTCGTTAAAGCTGTTCTAAAATGTTGAGGCTGACAAGAAAATTGTGATTGCCGAAGTGTTGTTTGGAAATAGCCTCAGTTCTGATTGGGAAAAGCTTTTATTTATTCAACAAAGAGGAATAATCCCTTACACTTTGAGAAAGTTCCATTACAAAAGGTTAACCACTGTCAGAAGAAAGGAAAAAGAACCCGAATTGGGTGATATTGGCTCGTTTAAAGTAGTAACCGACTGGAAAAGCTGAAAAACGAAGGCGATTGGAGTTACTTTCCAGAAATAAGCCGTAATTCCTTGGCATTGGTCCAGCAATCAGAATATTTGTCTGCTCTATTCAGATTAGAAATATCATTTATGGATGTTTTGAGTTTCTCCAAATCACTCGATAAAGGTTATGATGAGATTATAGAAATCTGCGCTCAATGGAAACCACCCGGAATTCTATAGATAGCTCATTTCGTGCGACTGAAGATCTCCATGAAGGAAAATGAAAATCTAATTGAAATGAATAACTGCTAGCTTGTTAGACCCAGCTACAGGCAGCTCATGCATAGAAGGCCGTAGTTAGAACTGAGAACTCAACGATAGCCATCCAAAATCCCAATATCATGCAGTTAAGATTGTACTATCGTCGCATGGCTTGGATTCAGAATTCAAAAAGGTCTATTTCATCAAGCATGACTCGTTGCACTTCGTACTTTAGCGAAACCCCTCGCAACTCTGAGCGTTGAGCGATTTTTGTCGAAGGCTCTAAAATCACCTAAAAAAGGGAAATAAAATTTAAAGACTGATTACGAGTTAGATAAAAAAAATTCCCGCAGCCTTCCAATCCGACGAGCGTTTTAATAAAATTGGTCAAGGACACTAACAGCCCTTTTTTCAATACTTGGTCTCTGCTCTTTGGGTCCATATTTCTCTTGTACTTTCCCAATGTTGATATCTGAGGTTTGCATGACCAATTAAAAAAAAAAAATTATCGATAAGGACTTTCAGCCAAAAAAAAAAAAAGGTTCAGGTTAGAGATAATCAACAACTAAACAGGCTTATTTCATAGAAATAAAGCTCGAGCAGGTCTGGGATCTTCTGTAGAAGCTGAAGCGAGAAAGCGTTGAAATGCAACGCTTTAGACTCTTTCAAATTTGGATTTATCAGCGTTCAGATAGTGCAGTTTAACATTTTAAAATTTAATTCCAAATAAAAAAAAAAAATGTCGCAATATACCTCTTCGGTAAGAATTGGACTCACAACCGGCACCGACAACTCTCCAAACGTCGGTGGATACACTCCAGGCTCCTACAAATCTCCAACAGGTGTGTCAGGGACTACCTCCTATACAAATTCATCATCTTCACAGTCTCAAAATAAGACGAATATAGGAACTTCATACCAAAGCCCCACGTCTCTCGCTACAAAGACTCAAGTAACAGCAACGACATCAGATACAACCGCTACCAAGTCGTATTCTCAAACAGGAGGCAGCTATACGCCTTCGTCAACCAGCTATAAGCCTAGTACTGGATACACTCCAAGCGGTGGATACGTCCCATCAAGTTACACTCCAACTAACGCAACAAACAATAAAACCGGAACTTCTGCTAATGGGGGTTACTCGTCACCATCGAACTTCACCAACAGTACGACAGGATACCAACCAGGTAGTTATACACCAACGTACGCGAACACCACCAAGCCTGGGTATTCGACTCAGACTGGAGGCATAAACTCACCAACAACTGCTACTACCACCGCGACTGGAGGATACACTTCACCAACGAGCATCACCACAAATAAAAATACTGACCAGCCTCAGTCGGGAAGCTATATTAATTCCAATAAACCCACAACCTCATATTTAACCAACACTTATACAATCACAAAACCAACTCCTACATCTTACTACCAGCCGGGTCAGGACAATAAAGCTCAGCTTGGAAAAGATATCTTTAGACAAAACCTGAACAAAAGCGCGTCGGTCTCGGATTATGAAAGCCTCATGACTCGACTCAAAGCAACAGGCGAAATATTCAGAGATACTGAATTCCCGGCCGAACTGAGGAGCATCACTGGAGGAAACACGCGATTCGCTGCGAAATACGCCTCTGCTGTTTGGAGGAGCCCAAGTGAGTTCTGGGGATCAGATGCCGCAGTGTTCAAAGGAGGGATAGATCCCACTGACATCAAGCAAGGAGTGCTGGGAGATTGCTATTTCTTATCCACATTGAGCGCGCTCGCAGAAATTCCAGAAAGAATTTTAAAGCTATTTAAGACTAAGGAGATTAACCCTTACGGATGCTATGCCGTGCAAATCTGTGAAATGGGAGAATGGAAAGAAATTGTTGTAGATGACCTGTTCCCTTGTAAAAACAGGAATGCTCTTCCAATGTTTACAAGAGGTAATGACCATGAACTCTGGGTTTTTATTCTGGAGAAAGCATGGGCAAAAAATTACGGATCTTACTTCAAAATTGAAGCTGGACTCACGAATGAGTGTCTTCATGATTTGACAGGAGCTCCAACTGAAACCCTGCTGCCTCATGTCGACGATGCTGAGGAGATCTGGAAGGCAATCGACAACGGAGAAAAGAAAAATTACGCAATGACTTGCGGATCTGGTGATTTAGCTGATGGTCAAGACCTCCTAACTTCTTGCGGGTTGGTCGGCTCTCATGCCTACTCTTTGCTTTCTTGTGTCACCTTGAATACTGCGCGCGGTCCTCAACGCCTTCTGAAGTTGAGAAACCCTTGGGGAGAAGCCGAATGGAAAGGAGATTGGTCCGACCATTCGGATCTTTGGACTGAAGACCTGAAGAAGCAGGTCGGTTTGGAAGATAAGGACGACGGTATCTTCTATATGAGCTATGAAGATTTCTCCACTTATTTCACAGACGTTCAGATTTGCAGAGTCCACGACGACTACGAGTACAGCTCATTCAGATTCCCTGCGGATCCGAGCCACCCTACCTATATTAGGTTTACTATTGCAAAGGAAGGACACTACTATATTACCCTCAACCAAAAGAGTAAGAGACACTTCGAAAAAGGCTATGAGTATTCAGATATGTACCTTATCGTTGGAAAAGAGCTCCCAGGAGGGGAGTTTGAATACGTGCAGGGTATTAAGGACGCAAATAGAGAAGTCTGGACAGACGGAATGCTTTCTCCTGGCAGCTATCTTGCATACGTTAAAGTGCCTTGGAATGACGAGCAAATTCATGATGTGACGATCAGTATTTATGGATACAGTAAGACTAAGTTCGAAACAGTGCCAAAGGAAGCCGTTGGGACATTCCTTGAGAAGGTTTATATGAACAAAGCCATGAATTCTCCAGCGCTTAAAAGCTATGAAGCTGAGGGTGAACCGAACGCTTTCAGAGTCGCAGAGACTACCGATGACGGATTTGGATACTTCTTCTTCTGGAACAAAAGTCAGGCGACCTTAGAGTCAGAAGTTTTCTTCAAAATTATGAGCGGAATAAAACTGAAAAAACCCCGAGTTGGAAAGAAGTTTAAAGTTACTGTAGCTCCTGGAGAGAAAGAGATTGTGCTGACTAAAGTGAATCCGTACATCGAACCTAAGCAGATATTCCAAGAAGTCGTGACGTTCAAAAGAAGCTCTGAGCAATTGAGAGTTCTTGCCAAAGAAAAAGGGAAAAAGTTACAAAGGAAGCATCATAAGACTGGTGAATTGTTGGATGTTTGGTGCTACGTTCTTCAACATTCTGATGGCTTTTACTTCTATTATGAGAACAATACGAAAGACCTGACGCTTGATGAAGAGGTGAAGTTCAGGCTTTCGGGACTGAAGATCGAATCAGATCCTCTCAATACCTCTGCGAAAGTGGTTGTTCCTCCAGGACAAACAAGAGAGATTAAAATCACAAAGATCCTAAATGAGTATTCCTTGGGCTTCAGTACAGCTTACCTGTTCAAAACTGCCTAAAATGGGAAATTATTTCATGTGTGACTCTGCTGAATTGAGGAGATTCATAAACTAGGATGAGTAGAAACATAGATCCATTGGTGTTATATAAAATGAAATATCTAAAGGTTAACAAATAAATCATTCTGATGTCATGAGTGCGTTTTCCTTCAATCAAGATGAATCTATATTGGGATATAATAAAGCCTCATTGTTTGAAAAATCGCATTTAAACTCCTTTAGTAAACACATTATGCTTAAATTAGACTCAGATTGAGTTTATTTAATCCTTTTCCTCCTCCAGGTAGCTGCTATGAAAAGAAATTATACCCATGGCCTAAGGTGATAGTGTCGATTAGTATTGTGACAAGGCTCTATTTCACTTTCCTAAACGGGATTTGCTGTGAGAAATCGACGATAATCAAGTTAAAACTGTGTTCAAAATCATCTTTTAGTCAAACCAATATATGTTCGTTGATTAATTTCTAAGTATACTGAATATTTGGGTGTGTTTCTTTTTGACTCCTTGATAAAATATCTATTGACTCTAGAAAATGGAATGAGTATTAACTCTTTAAATAATCACTAACATTCGATTGGAAACATGCAAGAACCTAACCCAAATGCAAAACAACATCTACTAGATGGCCAAGTGGATGCCCTTATCAATCAAAATGAAGTGAAATCGGCAGAAAGAACGTATAATCTCGGATTTGTTGCCTGTTTGAGTTGTACCGCAGCAATTGGTGGTTTACTTTTCGGGTGAACTACTTCTACTCGCCAAGCACCCAATAATATGTGTTTTTAGCTATGATACAGGGGTCGTGTCAGGAGCAACGCTATTTTTCCACAATTCATTTCCGAATATCACTAACCAACAAAAAGAGGTAACCACGCGAATATTGCAATTATGAGATTTTGATGCTTTCGCAGCTAATTGTGAGCATTGCACTCGCTGGTGCTGCAGTTGGGTCGTTCTTTGGTGGACCTATCGCCGATCGATTCGGAAGGAAAAAGATGATATTGCTCTCAGATATCACCTTCACTATTGGTGCTGTCCTCATGAGTTTTGCGCCCTCTATCACAGTTTTGGCAATAGGACGGTGCTATGTCGGCGTAAGTATCCCTAAATCTCAATTTAGCAAGTGTGTTTTTTATTAGATTGGAGTGGGTGCCGCAGCTATGGTGGTTCCAGTGTATTTAGCCGAGATTAGTCCAAGGAAAATCCGAGGCACTATCGTGACAATCAATAATTTGCTAATAACATTCGGGTAATTTTTCACTAGAGCTCGTGGATGCTCATTGTCAAATCACCTGTCTAACAATAGCCAGTTCTTTGCTTATCTGGTGTGCCTTGCTTGTGGCGAGAACTGGCGACTTATGCTTGGAATCGCTGGTCTTCCCTCAATCCTGCAGTTCTTTGCAATGCTGTATCTACCTGAGAGCCCAAAATGGCTTATCAAAACGAACCAGAACTCAAAAGCTCTGGACGTGATGAAAAAAATCTTCCATGAACGTACGGCAGAAGCAAAGGAGGAAATTCAACACGAGTTTAATCATATCATCGATAGCATTTCTAAAGAAGGAGGAGGAGTGATAAAACTAAGAGATACCTATGTCCAATTGTTTACTATTTACAGACGCTCATTGTTCGTCGGCGTAATGCTGCAAGTTTGGCAGCAATTGGCTGGAATCAATACTGCGATGTATTATGGTCCGTTTATAATGAAGCAAGCCGGCATGGGAGGCGATACTGATCGACAAACCCTCATTCGGTCGATTCCGCTTGGAGCCATCAACTTTTTAGGCACGATTGTAGCTGTTTTTTATACCGACAAGTAATGGCAACCTGAAATGTCCTCATTAATGAGATATTATTTTTAGACTTGGACGGCGCTGGATTATGCTTCGATGCCTACCGGTCCTTGCTTTGTGTATGATTGGTCTTTCGTTAGGAATGTATCTCATATATTTTGAGAATATGATGGGAGTTGGGAGTGTTGCGAGTATTGTCAGTCTATTTTTATATCTGGCGAGCTTCTCGCCAGGGATGGGCCCGCAGCCATGGACGGTTAATTCTGAGATATACCCTCTGCATTTGAGAGGGACGGCTGCGAGCTTATCTACGACGGCAAATTGGGTCGCAAATTACGCTGTAAGCGCAGTTTTTTTAACCACAACAGAGAGTAATGAAGGAAAAGTTGCTACGTATTTCGTCATTGCGATGTTCTGCATCATGGCTTTTATCTTTATTTATTACCTGCTTCCCGAAACGAAGGAGAAATCGATCGATGAAATCGTTCTGATGCTCAATCCTAATCTGGGAGAACACCTTCCAATTATTACAAGAGCTAGCGGGACTGATGAATCTTGATTTTATGGATTTGATGGCTCTCTTTTTTTTCTTTCTCTCAAATGAAATAGAACTGATATGAATTTTGAAGCACTTGCATGTGTACATAGCATTATCATAATGTATGCATATAAGTTGGACGTCTTAGCGTGCTATAATGACTGGCTATAGAATGACAGACTAGAATTTAAGTTCTTCTAAATTTGTATTAGACGGCAAAGTGTCAGTTTGGAAATATGTTTAAGAATATTCCCATTATAACGAAGCGATCTGAAAGGAGAAGGCCTCTTCTTTATCTAGATGGAATTTGAGATTGAGGTCATTTAAATGTAGATGCCTGAAACCGATATTAAGTCATAGTCAGAATAAAAAGACATTACAGTCTGGGAGACAATAATTCTTAAATTTAATCGTGATGAGAATGCAGAAACGCTGCTCTAATGAAAGGTAATTTGACTTGACTCCCTGAAATAATCATCTTGTTTTGAATGATAGCTCGAAAACACGTACGAAATCCCGGGAAAGATCTCGTTCAACTTCTAAGGGGCAAAATCGCTCTCTCTGTCCGAAAGAGGAGAAATATGAAAAACACTCGAATAGATTACTCGGAGACAAAAAACATCCCTCTGCTAGGATGAGTGTTCCTTCTCCAGGTGATTCACACGAGAACCACAGTGAGACAGGCGATAGATATATTCTAAGTGAGCCTCTTGAAGACTTAGAACTCGACAAACCTTCCCGAAATAATACTAAGTAGCAAATATCACGAACTATGACTGTTTATCTCTCTGAATTCTTAAAAATATCTCTCTATAGATAGAAGCATTAATTTCTAAGTATTACATTTCTCTGATAATAATTATAATTGGTTCGTCTGCGGGGTTGGATCTACGTAATATGTATGTTCTTATTTCTTCGTATTACTAAGAACTGAAACTTTTCTGATCGAGAATGTTGTCATTCCAAACTGAATGCTATTATCACTTTGCTAGATCACTAACCTGATTTATCTCATGTTCTGTGAATTCAAGTAAGAATAGAAAGGAGGCAACTCATTGAAAAATGTTATTCTTGTTCGCTTGCATCAAAGTGAAACACATTTCAATAATAAGCGTGGTTGACTCTGGAAATCGGCCGAAAACACTGAATCCCAGCCTTACTCAACTCATGTCAGCAATGATTGTCGGTTTTACAGGTTAGATTTAGTTAGAATTTACTTTTTTAAGAGACACTCAAATTGGAGTGAAAGACAGGTGTTTTTGATTACTCACATCCTTATGCTATTTGGTGGGAATTTGTAAATTTGAGCCCAAGAACAAATAAAAAACAAGTACGTAACACAATTCATAAGGAATAGAATAAAAAGTCTGATGCTTTCAATGACAACAGAACTCCGAAATTATCGATGAGCAAGAGTGTTTCCGTCGAAGTAGAGGTTTGTACCACCGGAGTTTCCTCCATAAATGCCAATCCAGTATCTCTTGTCACCAGCAATGACGCAGAGATCGTACCAAACAGCCTCGAGTTTTTTGTTGCCTTCGGCACCAGCGCCAACACCCCAACTTGCAACCTTGAATCCTTTGCCTTTGGTCCAGACTTCAACCATGATGCCTTGGCCGCTTCTGTTTTGGACTGAGATCTTAGTACCCATTATGATGCTTGTTTGTTTTCTGAGAGGTTTAAATTTATGTATTATAACCTGATTCCGAATCGGAAGTTCAAATAGACAGTAGTTACGTCTTCTTGAGCCAAATTCTTAAAAAATGATTCTAATTGGGGATGCATCCTTAGCCAAGCACGCATGAGCATTAAAGAAACTCCAGAAATGCTAGCCCCATAAGGAAAGGTATTCAGAGTCAAATTTCTTCAACTTCAGAGCTGGAAAAAGTTAAAATAAATGCTGGAAATTCTAAATATACTTTGTTAAGCAAGACCACTCAAAACTCAGAGGAAGAAGCAACAATACGATTTCAGACATAGAGACTTCAGAAATGTGATTGTAGCTCTGGTATTCAATTGTTGGAAGGAATTTGCTCATCTTCTACCAAGAAACCAACAAGGCTTAGTTTTATATTAAATAGCATCTAAAGGAATGCAGATTGAGTTGCACATGTGGAGTTGAATCAAAGAATAGCATATCGACGCACTGAAAGAACGCCAGTCTAATAAAGAGCAGCTAATTTTAATTTCTATTTTAGCCTTGCTAATTTTAAATGCATACCATACACCCACTTTGAGAAATTGATTTTTTTTCAACCGAGTGCATCCCCATCAGAAAGTCGCTGTGGAACTAAAAGGGATGTGAATACAACTTTTATTCAATTAAGGGTGTGAAAGGAATATTTTAAGGAATTCATGAAATGATGATGGCGATGACCCGAAGATCACATGTGCATTTTTGTTATTGATGGCCCAATGCCTCGGTTGAAATAAAGGAGAAGTAAATATAGAATGTTAGCAACAATGGAAGCCATTTCGTCTCTTTATTGTTTGGATACATTTCTATGTCCGTTCAAATCCGATTATTTTTTCTTTTTTACGCTGATGTTTCACATAGCGAAATTTGGAAAGGAATCGATATTGACAGGTTTCGTGATTTGAGAGGCTATGAGAGGCGAGTGACCAGTGAGAGATATATAACGAAGCGAGTTAATTGTCCTTTGTAAATTTTGAATGAAAAGTGGCTCATGCAGCATGAATTAAAATAAAATTCTCTGCAGATGAAGAATGCACTAAGGGTTATGAGATTCATGCTCTTCACATATAATTTGACACTACTATCTGATTTTCTACTCATAAATTAGGTCTAAAAGCCCATGGAAGAGCATTTCTGTCTGAAATCAAATAATTTTTTTCATCAGAAAGTCAAAATTGAGTATTGAAACCGCGTCGTAATCTGGAAACCAAAGTTTGTTGCCGAATTTACCGATACAGCTTGTTTGTTTGAACAGATAAATCTTTAGATACATTGCTTAATGAGAGATTTGCTCATTTCTTTTGAAATGTTTTCGAAAACTTTGCCCATTCAAAGAGCATTTGATAAACAACCAGAATTTTGTTAGGGATACAGCTTCTTACAGCTCGAAACAGCTCCTATTTCAACAATTGACTATGATGAATCCATTTTGAACTAATGCACCATTTCATTCCAATTTTTCCAGCTCTGATTCGAGAAATTGCTCGGCAAAAGCTGATCCATATCGCTTATGAGTTTGTATGTTTGCAAAGTATGTTCTGGAAAAATCCCTTTGAGCTAATGCATACTGGGCTTAGGGTGATATTCAATCAGAATCACTCAAATTTTCTCAAAAATTTGGCTCATGCAGAAGTAGCATAGTAGTTTATTTCAGCTGTCAAGCTATGATTAATTTATAATCCCGAACTACTTAATTTAAAATAAAGGATCAAATTGCATTATGAAAGCCATTATCTTCTTTGCTGCTCTTCTCGCTGTGGGTATGTCAGTGACCGTTAACATCAGAAATAATTGTGGCAAGCCTATCAGTATCTGTGGTGGTCCAAGAATTAATCCTCGTGCTTCTGCTCCTATGCATTTCGGAGACCACCAGCAAGCCGTCAGAATCGCTGCTGACAAATGTGGAGGAGGTGCATCATTGGCTGAGTTCTCATTTGGAAAAGGTGGAAGAGATTGGTATGACGGCAGTCTTATCGAGGGATTCAACTACCCAATTTCTATTAGAGGTAATTGCGGTGGTGTCTCTTGTCCCAAGTTCCCAAGCCCTCGCTGCTATAATACCCATGCTGATGATCTTAAGCCAGGCCTCAGTCTTTCCTGCCCTCAAGGTGGATCATGGACTGTCACTTTCTGTTAAGAATTATTTATTCATAGTTGGACAATCTCACAGCAATTAGGAACTAATCCAGCTGGGCTTGGATTATTAAATGCAAACTTCATTGCTATTGGTCTTATAATCCATATTGCATTCTCTTTCCACATCTGAAAACAAGCAATAACATAACTTCAAATTTCTCGAAGAAACCACTTGGAAGTATTTATTTCTTAATGGTAAGCTTCTACCAACGTGTCTATATTATCAGATTCTGATAGCAAAGAATAATGGAGCTTTTAGCTTTGAGGTATTATTCTGAAATAAGGAGAGCTCCTTGTTGGGATTATTATATTGATCAGTTTCTGAATTTTGTAAAGAAGATTTTATTACATCAAGCGAAAAAGAAAAGAAGAGCGCGATTTATAACAATTCGGCATAATATATCCTCATATTCTGTCAAGGTTGCAGAACTCCTGCCTACAGAGAATTAATTTATTCTGTATGAGACCATTTTCACTCAAAATTTACAAATTGATTTGTT
>ENA-UOUE01001496-UOUE01001496.1-compost-metagenome-genome-assembly--contig:-NODE-1496-length-14526-cov-25.175306_pt1 | contig 14526 bp, 14 predicted proteins | sample MGYA00238146_ERZ747223 | MGnify/ENA primary metagenome ERZ747223 (study PRJEB28781, sample SAMN06268865) | compost metagenome | isolation source: single cell | place: USA: California, Emeryville, Joint... | reverse complement strand
AACGCTTCCTCTTTATACTCATTTTTTAATCTTACAGCGAAATCCCATGCCTTCACGGCGCTTTTATACTCCTCCAGATAAAACTGATAAACTCCTTTATAGAACATAAAGTCGTATTTCCTGAAAATTTTGCCATGGCCTTGAATTTTCATCAGCTCTGCAACCTTCGTGAGAGCTTGCGATAGTTTTTCCTTATCATATTTCGCAAGATCGCCCTCCGGGAACGCTGCACTCGCGTTTTTTAGTGTCATCAAGCAGGTTCGATCTGCGCGGACTGACTCTTTTTCCGCTGTAATTTCCTCCAATCGGTTTAGGTCAGCCAAAGCGGCATTAAGTTCTTTTAGAATCACAAAGCATTTAGCTCGTAAGAGCAGCAGGGTCTCATCATTGGCAATATCTTCTGAGTTCGAGTAAGCTTTCGCAGCGTCTTCGATGGCCCCAGTGTTATATAACAGATTCCCTGCTAACAGATGAATGTTTGGGTCGTTTGGTCTTTCAGTAATGTACTTCTGAATGTCCATAAACGCCATCTTGAGATCTCCAATTGCAAAGTAGCATTTACCTCTTTCAAGGTACGCTTCAGCGAAATTCTTATCGAGGTTGATAGCGATCGAAAGATCTGAAAGAGCGTTATCAAAGGACTGAAGAGAGGCGTAGATTAGCCCTCGAAGGTAGAAGTATTTGGGGTAGTTTTCGTCGGCCTTATCAATCGCCTTCTCAATTTCAGCATGAGCATCTGCTGGATTCTCAATGCAGTAAAGAAGCAGCGCACGTACGTAGTAGAGATTAGAGCAGCTGTCGTTGAGCGCTACCGCACGTGAGAGTTCCTTGATAGCATTTGACACGACGAAATTCAGCTTCTGAACGTCCGTCTTTGAGTAGTTCTTGCAAAATACATAGACCAAAAGACAGGCCTTGTAGAAATAAGGCTCCATTTTCTGCTTAAATAGCCCATGGGCTTGCTCGAAACAGTCAGCTGACTCCTCAAAATTATTGCCTTCAGCAGCCAGGATTCCTTGGCAGAGAAGTCGGTTATAAATTGCTGCTTTATCAAGCTTTTTGATTTTCTCAAGCTCCTCATAGTCTTGTAACGCTTTCTATTGAAAATAAAAAGGTTAAAGGGATTCAAAGTAGAAGGTTGAAATACTTTAATCTTTCCATTGCAAATCAAGCCATAGGCTCTATATTCATAGATCAGAGGCTTGAGGAGGTCAGGAATGCCTTGTTTTCGTAAAACATTGGTCAGCGATTCGACGCCTTCGTTGTGTTTTCTTTTCATCATGTATATAACGCCTTCAGTGAAAAGTTTGAATCTGAGAAGCACTTTCTGCTCAAGCTCCATAAGGTCTGCTCTGTGAAGCGTGTAATACGCCTCATAAAAATCTTTATTCTCAATTTTGATCTTTGCGATCTCATAGAGAGACTTTATGACGGCTTTCTTGGAGTTGTTGTGCTTGATCGATTGCTCGTAACAAAGAATCGCATTGTCATATGATTCTAGCCAAAGTTAATTAAAATTTGCTTTGAAATTAACTGCTTTTACTTGTCTTTTGTAGCACGAGACCTTTGAAGTAATACGCCTCAGAATGTGTAGGCTCGAGCTCCAGCAACTAAACCACGAAATGGTTTTAGAGATATGCGCTTAAATTTGAAGGACTACCTGATCGAAATCATCAAGAGCATTTTCATAAGCCTTAAGTTCGATGAATGCGATTCCTCTCTTCAGCAGAGCAACGCTCGCAAGATTCGCCTCAGTTGATATTGCGATACTATAATTTTGCACCGCCTCTTCGTACTTGCCAAGCATTCGCAGACTATCTCCTTTGCCAATGTACCCTAAGAGCAATAAATATTTCCGCCACATTTTTGATTCGCTTTACCTAAGCCTTTGTTCGGATTAGCTTGAATCGCAGCTTGAAAATCAAGCAACGCTTTGTCCCATCTCTTTTCTTTAACGTACAATTTCCCTCGATAAATAAACGCGTCGTAATATTTGGGGAAATGCGAGATTGCTTTCGACAGCATCCGGATGGCCATTAAATTATTTCCAAGCTTTTTATATGCGATTGAGACAAGCAAGAAGACGTTCTTGTGCAGCACAGAGTGTTTCTCTAGGAGCGTCGTAAGTTCCTAACATCAAAGATTAATACATTGTTGCATCATAATCATGATTACTTTAATCGCTTCTTCATGTTTACCGACCCACAGGTAGCACACTCCCAGTAGGTACAAACACTCTGCGGTCTTGCTCTCCGTCGCTAAAGATTCTTTAAGAAGGCTAATCAATATTAAAAAATATGTCTGTTCGAATTACACTATAGCTTTTTCGTATTCTCTCTTCTTATAGCATTTCTTTCCCTACGGAATTTAAAAGCCAGTTAAACCTCTCATGCACTAAAATCATCATTACTTGATCGAACAGGGGGTGGTTTTGAGAGTATTGCCCATCTGGTCGTCCCTGAAGCACGTATTCATTATCCTCAAAGTCATTGCCGAACTCATCAAGGTGGAAGTTTGAGTTATTCATGGCTCCTTGGTGCATAATTTGGCTCATATCTTGGCCGTTGTCTTGAATGTTCGAGATTTCTTTCAGGATCAAATAATCATCGTTGAGTGTCATATCATGCATGTAAGAGGCGTTAGGACCCATGCTCCTGTTACCATTTCCCATCATGCTATTATCGAGTTTAGCTGACGGACCGCCACCAACATGTTTCCGTTGGGCTCGTTGGTTGAAAGAAGTATTAGAATTTTGAATTGAGGGATGATTGTTCATGTAGTTAGAAATCATTTTGGAGTCATTGAGTGTCCCTGCTGCAGACGAATTAAATCTGCGATGGTGAGACGATGATGAGGAGGACCTCGGACCCTTGCTAGAATAAATATCCCGAGTCTTATCTTGTCTATTGGCCGTTTTAATTTCAGAATTTCGACCCTGGCCGATGCTTTGAGGCCGGCGGTCACGAGGCTCTAATGATTCTTCAGCATGGTAATCGCTCTGAATGAAAGAATTATTATTTTTGCGGGAATTCACTCTTTTAGCCCCAGAGGCAGAATTTTGTGAGTTATTTCTCGAGAACGATGTGTCTTTCGCAGGGTTAACTCTTGTTTGGGGTGACGGTTTAACCATTTTATGTTGTTGACTATTTGGAGGTTGTTGCCCTTTTGATCGGGAGAACGAGTTGTCTCGAACTCGGCTAGGAGTAGAGATATGGTCATACATAGGTTGCATATTTTGATGTGAATTGTCCAAGTGCGCTCGCTCGTCTGGTCTGCGAATCGAGGAATTGTAATTTGAAGTAGAAGAAGTAGGAGGACGATTGTATTCTTTTGGAGGTGAGAACTTTCGCATATCAACAGTCTCTTATCAATATTTCATAAATTTATTCTTGAAGTTCAAACTTTATTCGAAACTCCCTAAAGTGGTTAGACTTAACCAACTCTCGAATAATACAAAAACTTACACTTTTTTAAAAAAACTGCCATGGAATTCCTTAGAAAAATAGCTCTTAACCATTTGCAGAATTCAGAATATGAACTACGTAATGTACAACATGTATTGGGACTCATCTTCAAATAGTTGATTCGTAAATAAGACAGTTTTTTTCTGAAATTAAAGATTCACCAGCTTCTTTTCACATCTAATAGACCCTGGAAAAATCGAAAATAATCATAAAACAACTCGTTGCTCTCTTATCATAAGGAATTTTTGTGGCTGCAAATCTGATTCGCCTGAAAATCTCAAAAATCATATCATCAGACTTGAGATATGCTCTGATTCCTAAAAATTTACTGGAATCAATACACTCTGCACTCCTCTAATATTGGAACATCTCTCCTCGGGCTCAATTTTTGATGTTGCTCCTTGCTTTCCTCTCTTTTCGGTTTTTCTGTGTAAATACTTCTTACAGGAACTTTAGAAAATATCCCAAAAATACCGAACTTTTGTGGAATTCCTGCAACAGAAGACCCGACACTCATCTGTATGACCTAGATAGGTTGTCCTCCATGATTTCCCTACAATTTTTCGCGTAAGCCATGGACATGAATACCAGACTAGCTCAGATTAGCACATTTGACTGATATATTCAAATTCTGTTTTGAGGTCAAAAACCACCCTTGTGACCCCGCAGAGTGCCCCATTAGGCTCGAAGCCTTGCTTGTGTCTCATAAGAATATTTTTTCACAATTTAGTAATTTCTTCAGGAATAAATACTACCATCAGAGTAATAAAGTTCTCTAGCAGCAACTAAATGCTCATTGAGTCATAAATCTAACACATTGGGATCTGATTTGAGTGTCCTTAATGTAAACACCCACCCTTTAGAAAAATGATTATATGACTTTCAATTTTCTTCGTAAATTGTCAGGATTTGGATAATCATTAGACAAAACATAATTATCTCTCCATACATGAACATCCTCTTCAGAGGTGTTCATGATGTGAGGCTTATGGCTTTAATTTGCGTTAGCTTTAGGGATTTTTGCTGGGAATCGATTTTATAACCTTTTCCCTGGTCCTCTCTCTCAACGATTTTGTAATGATCCAGTGTACTGGTCTCAATTACTGTTGGTAAAAATTACGTCATCGAACTTGACTCAGGTGAAACGAAAGCGGCTGAAAAATTTAAACTTTTGAACCATAAGGGTCACTCAGCGCCCTAGTGTCATCCCAGAAGTGGGAAATTCGAGGCTCGAGCGACGGTTTTTCAGAGGAAAGAGCGGCTTTCTGTTAATTTTTGGTCAACAAATCGAGGTCTAATGGAATGGTTGTGATTAAATTGATTATAAAAAAGTTATCTGGCAAGTTATCTGAATTTCGGAACATCTTTAGCATGGCGATGGATTTAAATAGGTTGATTAAATTGATTATTAGCAATTAATCATTTCTTAACCGGGTTTTAAACACACTTCCAATTCCCATCGACAATATGGAAAACCAAGGCTTTGTTCTCACCAGATCAAGAAGTGACAACCAACTTAAGAAATCATTAGTGTGGAGCCCAACTCCGATCAAAGAAATGAGCGTCAGCTTTTTGGAGGACCTTAATAGATGCTCCAACTCCAATTCCTTTGACGGCCCAGAGAATCCTCTTGCCATTAGAAAATTCCAGAGTGCTGGTCTTCTCGGCATGGAGCAAAGAATGTTTGAAAGATTCGACGAGAGCCCTGAACTCAGATCTGTGGAACGCAATCTCTTCGCCACAGAATTCGACGATAAATTTTTCAGCAGCTCCAGCTACCCAACCTCGGAGATCCCTATCAGAGCTTCAAATCCTATCACTCGTGATGCCAAATTCAGGGAATCAGATGATGAAGTCAATAATTATTTAAACCAAGACTTCAGCGCACTTGCTCTTGCGCAGAACTAAATACAAGAAATTAAACAAACTTTTTTAACTTTAAGCATGGCGAAGCGAGGATCCAAAAGGCCTCTTTTAAGAGCTTGAGTTTCAGTTTACAAAATTCGAGCGGAGGCCATCCCTGGGTTTTGAGCTTTGCCATCCCGTTGGAACAACCAAACTGCATTGGAATTAATTGCTACGAAATTCCTATGTAGAACGAAGCTTTTTAATTAAAACGCTATGGTGCTGACGGATACAACCTCTTTTAGTAATACTTAACAGTATTTTAATTGTCGATATACGATTCTTCTGAAGCTGTCTGCAGAGTTTAGCAGACGGCAAGGGGATGAGTAAAGGAATGATATTTTTAACGTTATATTTATCTCTTCTTTGTTGAGGGTGTTTGATCGAGATATCCTTTTGGTAACAGTTCCTTTTTATTGTGTGTATCTTATGTAAGAGTTTTTTGAGGAATACCTCAGCCCCCAAAAATTGTTCACGACTCGTATGATAAATCTGTCTCTTTCTAGCTTAAGTGCTCCTGTTTAATTGATGAGAAGACAAAAGATTTATCTGTTGTGCCGAATACGATCACTATGACCCTTTGTGTACTTTGTAGTACCTTGGAACTAGTTTGTAACTCAATTTTTACCGATTCAGTAAAGATTGTTATAAGCCATTTGACAGACTGACTGACCGACTGACATGACAAATCAGTAAATAAATTTCAGCCGTCGCATCAGCATAATGAAAAACTCCTCTTTCGCAGTTCCAAAGAAATTATCATTGCAATAAATTCGCAAGACCAATTAATTAATGAACTCAAAACTCCTTTCACACAAAAAAACTTTTGTGCTGTAGTTCGTTCATTCCCACAGGTCTTATAGCTATTGCTTCAAAAGGTTGCATGAAGAGAGCTCTATTAATTCACAGAATTGGCATCGTAATTTAATATAATTGCTCTGTTCAATTGAAGCTAATTTTCTACAGGGATATTACTAGATATTCTTCTTTTTGGCAAATGTAGCTACTGTTTTGTGAGCTAAAAGCGAATTAATGCTCAATTTTATGAACAGAATCAATCTTTTGAAATGGAATGCTCAAAAAGTGCGTTGGTACAAAGACTAACATTTATTTACTCGGGAAGTTGGCACATGAATTATTTTTGTTTTTCTATTTGAGAAGCTTCTCTCCTTCGTCGTCATCCTCGTACTTAAACGCTTCAGGAATTGGGCCTTTATATTCTATTCAAATTATTTATATTAGCTTTGAGCAACGGTGCTAGATTAGTTTACCTTCTCCTTTTGGTTGCGTTGTAGGCTTGGCGGTGGCTTCCTCTCCGAAAAATTCTTCTTCAGCGCCGGCTTGATTGTCCAACAAGAATACAATACCGCTTTTTCTCTCCTGTAATACAAAGTTATAATAACTCGAATACATTTAATCATCTACCTTAAGGATTGGTTTGTATCTGTTGTCGTCAAGGAACGAAATGACTCCTCTCTGTCTTGGAAGAACTCTTGATGGATTTTCAAGGATTGAGAAATCTGGTTCCTCTTCCTTCTTCTTTTCTTCAGTTGGTTCAATGTCCATTTTTTCTTCCTTCTTGGCTTCTTCTTGTTCTCCAGTGGTGGATTGATGTCTAGCCAGTGCTCTAGCTTTTACTTTTTGGGTGATGGAGAGTTGCGCGGTGGTAACTTTCGCCTTCTCTTTCTCCTTATTTTCCTTGATGTGCTCTGGGTAAGCGTACAAGGATGGCTTAGCGTTGGATTTGTATTTGAATCCCTTTGGAACCTTTAGGTCTTTGTTCACACCAATAAGACAGGTTGGTGAGAATGTCAAAAGAAGACTGTGAGCAGTTGGGAACCAGTACCAGAAGTGCAAGAAGAGCACGACTCCGACCACTGAGGCGATTTTAGGGTAGCCGAACCTGAGAGAAGAATTTATCATTTAGCGACTGACAAATAAGGCTGATAATTACTGGGAAACGAGAGAAATTGAAGCATTTCTGCCTCCAGCATCAAGAATACCGAATGAAAGAAGGGCTCCAAGTCTAGCAAGAGGATCTTCGTGTTTCTTTTTCACGATTTCTTCGAGTTGGGTTCTGAATTTCTCGACTTTAGGTTCCATGGCCGTGGTAGCCTGTTGAAGAATCATCGCGTTTGCGATGTAGGCTCCTTGGCGGACAAAATCGGAGGCGTCGTTTAACATAGGCTCAAGCATTTTTAGAGCCTCTGGGTGAGCAGTACCAGCGCATGCGATACCAAGAGCAAGTGTTGCTCCGTATCTAACGTGAGCGTTGTAGCTCATAGCGAGCAGACTGAGGATCTTTGGAACTTGCTCTGGTTGCTTGAGCATCAGAAGACCAACATTGATAACGGCGGCTCTTCTAACATCATCTGACACGTCGGAGACGGCGAAAAGCAAGAGTTTTTTCAAAGCAGCGTTGTTGGAAGTTCCGATGTAAGCCAGACCGATCATGTACATGGCTCCGTATCTAGAATCAATGAGATTAGTACTCGGTACAACACTGTAGAGTTACCTGAGAATGCCATCTTTATCCAATGAGAGTTGGTCAATAAGAGCATCTGCTTTTTCTTCCTTGCCGTACATAATCAAAGCGAGAGCAAGGGCAATAGATCTGATGATTTTTTCGTGTTGAGTTTCGTGAGCATATTCAAGAAGGTCGTCAATCACAGTTTGTGCTGCGCTTCCCAACATGGCCATACCGATAGCAAGACCTGCGGCCTCACCAGTGTTGGCAGAGTCAGTAAACAAAACGTTTTTGAGGTCTTCATACACGGCTAAATTCACACAGTAATTGATAAATTTTCGAAACCACAATAATTAGTTTACTTCTATGCTCTTCATTCTCAGAGGCAAGGCTGACCATACCGAGACCAAGGCAAGCACCATGAATAATTTGTTCGTTTCCATTGTGGTCAGGACTCTTGATTTGTTGAATAAGATAGTTGATTACATCGCGATCCTTGTCTCCATAGTGAATTAATCCCAGGCCGAAGAGTGAGCCTCCGTGAGTGTACCAACTAGGAGTTGCAGTCGCTCCTGGGAAGTATGGTTGGAGGATTTGCATGGCCTTGCTGTAGTTTCCTTTGTGAATGACACCGAGCGAGGCAGTCGCGCTGAATTTCGACCAGTGAGAGGCCTTTGCGACCCAATCGATATTGGTTCTGAGGAAAGAGTCGTTCGTTGTACCTGCGTTGATTAATCCATTGGCAAAGATAACTCCGCCGTGTCCGACTGAGTTTTTAATGTCAATAAGAGTCTACGGTTTAACCAATTAGCTCTAAGTGCACTTTTTTTCAAAAACTACCTTGAGTTGGTTTACGACAGCAGGGTCGGCTTGATTCTTCTCTTTAAGGAAGGTCAAATAAAGTTCGTTTTTGAAGCGTCCGTTCAAAATTTTAACGAGATTTTCTCGGCATTTGCTCTGAGTAGGGTTCAATCCCTCGGTTTTATGTAAATGCTCGATAACTTTCTCGAAGTAGAAGTTATTCTCGTTTTCGTTAATGTCAGTTGCGATTTGATAAGCCAACAAAATTTGCTCCTATTTTCATAATAAGTTCCATTAACTCTCGCCAAAAAAAATCTCAATACATCATTTTCAGTCTTGACTAATTCGAGGAGAAGTTCTGCGAGAGATTTGGAATCATCGAGGATGAAGTAGGATTGCGAGAGATTGATGTAATCGGTTGTGTTTTTTGTACGTTGCTTATACGATTCAACGATGATTTTGAAAATTTCCACTCTGAATTTTCTGCTGGCGACCACGTTTCTAGCCAAACGGGTGAGATAGTCAAGGATCTCAGAGGAGTATTCTTCCTTTTTAAGAATTTCGCTGATCTAATTAACATAAGAGCTAAGAAAAGAGGAATCACGAGCAAACTAACCTTATCGACTCTGCGAGCATCAAGAGCGAGACCGAGCACCATCTTGCTTTCCTTTTCTTGAATGCATCGGTCCAGGATTTTCTCAACTACCTGTTCCAGGTTGGGGTCGATAGGAATTAGAGCGTCCTCAGTGACTCTTTCGAAATTATTCTGACGCTCACTGATATATCGATCAATGCACTTGCCAATGAGGCAGTCGACGTATTGGGTTCTTTCGTGGATATCGAACAATGGTCCTGCTTGAAGGGCGAAGTTGACAGCCTCGGTGTAGTCCTCGAGATGGTAATATAGCTTTGTAGAATTTAATTAGAACAATGCAAACCCAAAGATATTTCACCTTGGAGGCGATCAAAGCAGCGAGCTGACGGTCTTTGAAACTCTCGTCTTCGTGTAATGCTTCGCTGAGAAGGAAGTAAGGTAAGGGAAAACGGGAATTCTGAGAGGATGAGCTACATATCGGCAACTCGTTCAGCTATTTCGTGCCAGTAATGATCCATGTATCTATCGATTTTCTTCAAGGCGATAGCTTTGAGTCTTGCGTCTTCACTCTTAAGGAGTGATAGGACTCCAGAAGCGCTTTCCAGAGTAATACTGGTCATCTTAGATATTGTGAATGTACTTTTTTATTTGAAAATTTGTTTATGATCTCTCTGAGAGTTTTCGAAAATCAATTAGCTTCAGCTCGTATTTTGTTGATTCGAATTCGGTAAATTAATTAAATCTTTCGCTTCATCGCCGAGCCCGAACAGCTTTACTTATTAGAGAAAATTGGTCTGGTAGTTTTTTAATGTGACAAAATGTGCCGTCAGTGCGAGTGATCTCTCCTATTTGAATCATAAGTTTTCCAATTCTTCAATTTAATTAAAGATTTGAACTCATAAAAGAAGTTCTAAAAAACAGTTTTCATAACTCTTTTTTCTTTAAAGACTCAGTAAGGAGGTTAAATACAGGAAAAACAAATATTCAATACATTTATGAAAAACGCTTGCTTAATGGTCGACATTTTAGAGTTGTTCCATATGAAAATGTCCTGTTGAATTAATTTTACAAAAGAGAAAGCATACATCCCTATATTGCTTGCAAAAAAGGGAGATGGCACTATTTCAAGCTAAGCAGTAATAGTTGCCCATCCCGTGTAACCAGAAAAAACTTCTTTTTCTCACTTAGGGATCTGCAGAAATCCTGAATATCGTTCGTCTTTTGGTCTCATGAGTGGATATGACACTATCTTTGTATCTCTCATTTCGTATATATCAGACCCCTTGAGGCTCTTTCTAAGTATTATTCTTGATCCATCTAGCATGATGGCTCTAGTTCCAGGACCACGCAAAGAGAATTTCCCAGCTTTCTTCAACTTAAGATCAAATGATACACTATCACAAAAAAATTCTCCATTCTGTGCACCTTGCATGAAGGTCGTCCAGTATCTAAATATTCTACTCTCAGAGTTGATTGAATGATACAAATTCCACTCCACTTGGCAAGTACGAAGAACCTTTTTTTGCTCTACATCAACGAAGACCAGCTCTTTGCTTTTCTCGTTTTGGAGAATGAGTCAATTTCAATTCGTGAGTTGAGAATAAGTCGGCGTCACCGTGAAAGGGAGTTTTACTGAAGAAAAAGGTATTTTGCTAAAGAGCTTCCAGAAGGAGATCGTGTGGCCATCCTCCGCCTAGGTAATAAGTTCATTGTTCATACAGCACATGAAAAATGCAGATTTATGAGTTGTATCAAGTACGGCCTGGTGAAGAAGCTTTAATCGAGGAGCTGAAATCAAATGTAACTCATTTATCAAAATGCCTCAACACAGCAATAGTCTGATTGTTTTCTTTTGTCACGAAAGAATCAAGACCCTCTTTGGGGTAAAATGTCCCTTTCGAAATCAGAGTGTAGATTGTCTTGCAAGCTTGAAGATTGAAAATGAGAGAATTCAAACTAGTTTCATGTGCATAAATACAAGCAATTGTATGAGGATTCAGAACCGGGGAAGCGGAACCCATGTTTGTCTACAATTTGTTTGAACTGCTCATCTGCTAGATGTTTGACCTTCTTGTAGGTGTAGTTACTTGCCCCATGCATATTACTATTGATTTATTTGAGAAGTGCGCAAGCTGATATAAAAGTTAATATATTCCAAAAAAAATTTCAATGTGTAGTTCTACTCAGCTGGATAAAATATTTGGTGCTTTCAACGATGATTAGCTAATTTTTCCCACAAGGTGAGTAATCGCCTTTAAACAACTTAAGTTAAGGAAATTTTGGAGTCCGGGAAACAATTGGTTGGAATTTTCAAACTATCAAATTTCAGAGTTACTACTAAATGTTAGAATGTTTGATATGTGATGATCAAGATATCAGCAACATTGAAAGAGTGGAAAGAGCAATAATATCTGGTTTTGTAAACATTAGTTAGGAATAGAAAAGAATTCCATAGGAAATTTTGATTCTTGGTTTCAAATACATTCCCTAACTTATCTTATTCCGCTCCATTCCAGAGCAAATCACCATCTTTAGCATGTCTTTTGATGAACTGCCATGATTTTGCATCGGATCGTATAGCGCTCTTGTAAGGTGGCAGGGCATGCGCTGATTCGTAGAATCCTTCCTCCGCATTGTAGAGAGTAGTTCTAGATCTTTCAAACTGCGTTGATGATATTGCGGTTGCGGTTTGGACTACAGCGAATTTTGCTTTAGGAAACACCTCGTAGAGTACTGAAAGGAGGGCTGTTGAATGCCCTACAACGATCCATATGGTTGCAGTTACATTATCAGGATCTAATACTCCGTTCAATGCAGTTGTTAGATTGGATTTTAAGTGTCTCTTGAACTTATCACAATCTAAATTGTTCGGAATCATATACGATCCTTTTTCTATCGCATAGGCTGCGGCAGCGGAATGTAATTCCTTCAGTCCGGAGTCAAGACTGTTTTCATTATTATTAATCAGGTGAACTCGGCATCCGTATTGAAGAGCTTTCACCGTGGGATGGAAATCATTTTTTGACAGAAAGACAGTAGCTTCTTTCTGAAATAATTTTGCACACAGTGCCAGCGCCACCTGCGAATAGCCGAAATACGGCGCAGCGTAGACGATTTCTCTTGCGTCTACTGATGAAAAATCAAACCCTCTTTGTATTGTTGACCCTCCGATCAAAAGATTTTCAGCTATGATTTTCAGGCTTCTTTGTTCGTCAATTTGATGTGTGTGGAGCACAATTTTGGGGTTGAAGTCATCAGCAGTAAGATTCACAAATTTCTTAATCGAAACTGGTGCCTCTCCCACTCGCACAGAGCCATAATCAAGAGTGTGCTCTGTCTTCTGCCCTATGTAAATGCAAGATCCTTCTTCCTCTTTTTGTATTTCGTGGCCAATTGTCTTTCCTAGTTCTTCAAGGTCCTTGCAATTTATTTCCTCACATTTTTCGTTACCAATATAATATAATTTGGTGAGTTCATAATTACTCTTCTTCTTCCATATCCACATCGGCTGAACAAGTGGAGGTTTCCCAAATTTTCCATCAGGTTGTCCATAAGGCAGGACTCCAAGATATTCAGCACCTTCAAGGTTTTTAGTTCCCCATTCGACGGCTTTTAAGGTAAAATCAGGTCGATCCTTACAATTTCCGAGTATTAACACGAAATGACCGTTAGGTCGTAGCCGACTCCAAGCTTTTTTAAGTGAAGGATAGAGAAAGCCTTCTTCCCATTGGCTTTGACTTGGAAATTCTTTGATTGATTGAGTTGGGTCATCCGAATAAATTTCAACATCGAAATAAGGTGGAGATGTAAATACCAAATCAAATGTGTTTGTGCCTAAGTCGGCTGTTTGAAAAGGTTCGTTAATCAACTGGTAGGTATTCCACAGATTTTTATAAGTCAAAGGTGAGTCGGCAATGAGTGTTCCAGCACCAAATGTATGTAATATCTGACTATAGCCTTCAAAGAGATCGGTATTAGGATCAACTCCTGTGTATTCAATCCCAGAAGCTAGAGCCCCAATCAATCGATCACCCCATCCAGAAGAGAAATCAAGCACCTGGCATGATCTAAACTTTTTCGAAACCCCTGTGAGTAAATATGCTTTGAATGTGTTGCATCCAATTACCTTTGTATATAAAAATTCATTAAGCTCTTTAATAGTGATTTCCTTTTTCGTTCTCTCAAACTCTTCGATAACTTGCTGTTTATGGTTCGTCCAATAATCGAATGGAGAGAACTTTTCACTATATCTTCTACTTTTGACTCGCACTTGTTCATTAAAATAATCAGAAAGAAAACCCATTTTCCAATAGTCATCTGGGTCTATTTTGACAAACTCTGCACGACCGCAGAATTTCTTTTGCTCCCAGGATAAATCTCGAATATTTGCGACGTTATAGCGTTTTTCAACTAGTTCCAATTCAAACTTCTGAGTAAGCTTATACGCACGATTTATATCAAGCTCGGATTTATGGTGTCTACAATATGGATAGTCCAATGAAACCAAGCTTTTTAATGCCGCGGCTCTTTCTTCTGAATCAGAAGTAGATCTTCGCTTCGAAGTGTCACTCGTCGAATAATAGGATGACGCTCTTCTTCTGTCTCTAGATCTTGACCTTGAACGATCACGCCGATTGTCTCTTCTATCTCTTGAGTGATCACGTCGACCGTTCCTTCTGTCTCTAGATCGTGATCTTGAACGATCATGCCGATTGTTTCTTCTTTCTCTTGAATTCGAGCGGCGACGATGATGATGACTGTCAGATTGTCGCCCATTGTTACTGTTGGATGGTCTGCTGCGATTACTTTCCAAACGGCTCCTCAAATCCTTTTTGTCACGAGACGTAGATCTTCTCGACTTCCTTCGTTCTGAAGATCGTGATTTCTCATGCGATGAACGTCGTCTTTTTGCTTTTTCGGAGTTTGAACGGTCTCTTTTGCTTTTTGAATAGCGGTTAGGTGATTTGCTCCTCGACTTTGACACCTTTCCGAACCTTGCTTCTCTTGCCAATCTTTTCTGTCTTTGTTCTTCGGATTCCATTTTATTTGTGTTTTATTAAAACGGCAGAAATGTGAAATTTAGGCACTGGAGAAAAAGCCTAGATTTCGGAGCCAGTTCATTGTAAAACATCAGGGTTTTTATCCAAAAAAAAAGCGATGTTGAGTAGTTCTTGCGTCATAATACAGAGAATAAAACCATTAGGACATCTCTTTCAGATTTCTTCTTAAGTCATTTTAAATTTGATACCTCGAGTGTTTTGAATTAGGATCAAAATTATGGATAAGATAATTCG
>ENA-UOUE01001495-UOUE01001495.1-compost-metagenome-genome-assembly--contig:-NODE-1495-length-14539-cov-20.886738_pt1 | contig 14539 bp, 13 predicted proteins | sample MGYA00238146_ERZ747223 | MGnify/ENA primary metagenome ERZ747223 (study PRJEB28781, sample SAMN06268865) | compost metagenome | isolation source: single cell | place: USA: California, Emeryville, Joint... | reverse complement strand
TTGGAGAGAGTGAGCATTCTCCCACGTTGGCAATAAATTTAATTCAGGAATTTCGAAAGGATCCCAATGTCGGAACCGGGAGATTTAAATCAAACGAGAAGTAAAATTCTATATAGATTTGTCATATTATTGTTGAACTCAATTTTCCAAAGGGAGACTCTCAAATGTTTCTGATTTTGAACTAGGATGTGCTTCTCATCTTATAGCATGTTATAATCCTAAAAATTAAGTAATTCTCATAAATCATAGACTCGTATAAACAATAATTCCATCCATTACATCTAAATTAAATAGAAGGGAATATTCAATACTAAGAGAATAAAATAATCACAAAAATAAAAAAATGAGGTTAAGTGTCATTGAGGCCAGATTGAATTGGAGATCGATCGAGAAGAGTAGTAGTGTTATTATCAATAATTTCTTCATCCTCTTCAATAAGTAAGCGAGGAACTGGGTCAACACTCGCCCTTCCGAAACTTCTACAAGCTTTGCTTCCCAAGACCGACCCTTTGATAGAATCTCGTTTGTCGAGACCTGGAATTCTTAGCACCTTCTGGTAAATGAGATTGCCAATGATCAGGATGATAAATCCAACTAGCTGCAATGGATAAAATTTGTCATGATTTACAGTCAAATTGTAAACCCAAATCAGCACAAGAGTTGTGATAGTCAAAACAGCTCGTGTGAGAGCTGAGGCAATCTTAGTGACCGACATTGCAAAAAAGTTTGTTAGCCCCAAGGATACCATCGCAATTATTACCCAAGACAAAAGACCACTGTGAGAGAAGATTCCTCTCACAGCACTAGCAATATCTTCAACTTTGCCATTCGCATTGCAAGCTTGAACATTATTCACATCGCAAGGAATCTGATTGGCAATGGCAATCAGGACTGTGTTATAAATAAGACCAAACATTCCTTCGAAGCCAACAAGTTTAAGAGGATGAATGTGGTTTTTTCTGAGAATTTTCTCCTCAACGATGGCTTGGATGCCAGATCCAAACATGGACAAAAAGCAGCAAATCACTCCAGCTACAAGGTTTGGACTATCGTTTGAGTTTGTTGTGATGAAGGTGTTGACACCCACGATGGTCACTCCGAAAACAACCAAAGAAAGTCCAAAAATTTGAGATCTGGCAAGAATTCGTTTGAGAAATATCACTGTAAGTATGGCGATGATGACAGGAGACCCCCCACGAAGCATAACAAAAACAGACTGACTCATGAAATTCATAGCAACTAACTGAAGGCCCGTCCCTCCAATGTCGCAAAGAGCAGGCAGAGCTGCCTTCCACCAAACGCCAGTTGTCTTCAGATTTTGCTGAATAGCATCTTGCAATTCCAGTTCGTGATTTTTTCTGAAAGTTGGGCTGGCTGCCTGTGCGATATAGAATGCTGCTAAACAAGCAAATTCCGCTATGAACATCATATATGTCTGAACAAAAGGATGATAGAAAGGTCTTGGGTTAGACTCATCGACGACAAAGTCATCTTGTTCCTTGAAACTTATTGTATTTAATGTTCCGCAAACCAGCATACCCACAACAATAATCACATAGAAACCCTTAGAGGACCCACTTGTTTCCACCATTTATCAGTTTTCGAAAATTTTCCGATTATTGGAGAATCTTTGCTCAAATCATTCTTTTAAAGAATCTGATCTTACTGATTGAACTGTTGAGATGTATATTATGAATTCCAAAAAAATAAATAAAATACTAATGAGTTTTCCTACCTCAAATAGACCAGTCTCGAAGAAACTAACTCTGTTTACATCACCAAGGACGGTGTATTAAACAAAATTTCAGACGGAGTTTCATTCCTTTTCACAGTGTGACCAGCCAGATTTATCCTTGAAAAAAGACTTTTTCTTTTTCGTATCGAAGAAATATTTGCCTTAAAATTTTAAATGGTATCAAGTGATTTTGAGCTTATTCTCTGAAGAAGAAATTTCAGAGTTCTTCGAATTTACTTGAAATAACAATGAATATTCGTGCAACAGATAGAATACTGGCTTATTTTCAACTATGCGCAGAATTCTATGAAAATTCCTTCCACAGTTCTTAGGAAGCTTCTGACGCCGTGTCACTACCAAATAGGTACAAATGTAGATTACAAGAAAAGTACAACTTGAGATTGGGATCATACAATTTCAAAGCTTGATTTAATCAATATACACTACCTTATCAAATTGAAATTTTGCACGAAGACCCGCCTCTTCATTTCTAATTCCTTGAAGAGTCACATAATTGTGAGGAGTCATTTGAATATTTAATTCATGGTTCAGTTGCTCCGAATTCATCAGATTAGAGGGAGTTGGCTCTTGTAAAATAACTTAAAAAAGTTAATAGAGATTTTCTAATTTTTCCTCAGGTTCATTGAGCTCCCAAATGCTCAAAAGAATGGCTCATACGCCCTATGCATTTCTCAGGAACTAGAATTCGAGTATTTGTTACCGCAACAGTATCCTCTACAAATGGTATGTACTTGGAGCAGAAAAAATTACTCTTTTTAACACAAAAGCCTCTCTGGAATTATCATTCCGCTTCACTATACTCGTAATCACAGCAACAAGATTTGCAAATAAATAATTCAAGAGCAAAATAAAATTGCTTAGTTTTTTTATTTCACACCGCTAGAGATGCAACAGCAGACTTACACTTTTCGTATTCGCTTTCCAACCTTGAACTTACAAACCATTTTTGAAGCAGAAGCCTCGGATTCTTTTGGAGGAGTGGCTGACCACGTTTCAAAACAATATGGAATTAATCCTAAATTTATTGAGTTTTACATCAACAAAAAGAAAATGCTCAATGTTTTCAAGAGTGGTAGAGAAGATTATTGCTCAGTTGAAGAGGCCTACTCACAGGGGATAAACAATGGTTGGAGAGAAAGCGGGGTTGCAGAAATAACTGCCACCTACGACAGATCAATCAACGATATGGCAGCTTGATATACTACTCGTACTAAAGAAGATCGGTGCTAGTTACATGATGAAGTTATTGTGGATTTAATGTATAATTATCGAATAATGCATCTCTTCAGTCTTATTCTATATTCCTTATTTTAACTCGTTATAAAGTTCTATTTCTGTCATTAGAAACTCGTTTTGAAAGGAATGCTTTGAAATAACACGTACCTCTCTGTTGTACGAAATTATGCAGTAGAAGTCCTTTTCTTTTATCTATAACTGATTGAAGGTTAATCTTTATCTCTAAGTATACAAAATCTCTCTTTTTCTCAAAATCCGTCCGTGATTTCATGAGATCTTCATGAAATGAATGTACAAAATATTTTACATACACTTCATTCATCTTCGTTTTGACTGAAGCAAACTTCAAAGGCATCAAGATTTTTTAAATTTACGAGAACTATGCTATGGGATTTTGAGAATATAGGTACACTGATGAGTCGACAAATTTTATGTTCTTTTTCGTCCACAATCAGTTTTGTACCAAAACTCTCCTGATTCCCTGTAAAATAGATATGTGGTAGCTCACTAAGTACGAACGGATCATCTTCACTGTAGCTGTAACATCTGAGGGTAATTGTTATGATTTAACTTTTAATCGATAATAATACTTCAATGCATCAGTGGCTGTTGGAGCAATATGCCTCCAAAGGACGTTAGAATTCATGACTTCAATCACGTCAGAACTTATCTTGGAATATTGCATAATATCCGAAACATTTTCCCCTAACAACAAAATTCCATAGTTTTTAGGATTTTGGGTTTGAGGGATATCACCTGCTGTCCCCAAGATGGTCACTCCATCTAATTCGAATTCATAAGGATTGCTGACCGCATTTAGATTCCCTGACTGATAAGCATTCGGAAAATAGCTCTGATTCAAAGGCTGCTGAGGCAAACGAGCATCTGAGGGATCTTGGCTCCCAGGCATAATGTCGACAGGTAATTGCTGAGCGATTTCAAGAAGAAGCGAATCTAAGCATTTCAGGGCTTTTCCCAATTCTTGCTGTAGTTTGGTAAACATCTCTTGCATTTTAAATGCTCCCTGGAGTACCATTAGTAGGTCTTGCTGTTCTGCAATTAAATTGCCTGCGAATATCATTCTCGAAACCCTTGCCCCCAACTAATTACGTGGTTTACTAAGGATGTCAAATTCAAATTTTCTGATTTACCTTCTCAAGAGGGGAAGATGCAATTCCACCAGCCAGAAATGATTTTAATAGTTGAAATGCAGACTGCGATCCTTCAGGCTTCAGATTGAGGCCGGAAATTAAACCAATAAATCTGTCGTCTGGAGAGGTACTGATTACATACTTTTCAATGGACTGCAAATTTCTAATGGTACTAAACTCCGTAAATTGAAGTAATTTAGCCTGCTTAATGAACCAATCATATGGTTCTTTGTTCATTTGGGGGAGAAAGTCGTCTAAAACAATTTCTTCAACCAAAATATTCCCTTTTTCGTCAGTGAAGCCGAGTATTCCAACAACCATTCCTGTTATTAAATTTTCTGGAGTGACGAACTTCTCATTTGCAGAAAGTTCGCTGCTTCTGAAGATGCTTCTTTCATTAAATACCAGCTTTGCTCTGGCTTTAGAATCCTCGATGTAAATGGCATCACTCTCAGGGGCAAAGCTTTTGAATTTATTCGGCCCCATTGTACTTTCAACATTCAATTTAGTCAGGACTGATGGTTTAAATTGCATTTCTTTCAAAATCGTTCCAATGACAGCAACTTTCGTATTGTTTTTTAGATCGATAAGCTCTATAGGTTTGTTGCTTCCAGATTTGAGTCTTTTACGAATACTTTCTTGTAATTTGGCTAGTCTTGAAAAATAAAGGCTCGAATTTTGAAGACTCCCTTTTGTGCTGTGTTTTAGCTTAAATCGATCACTTTTATTGACATATTCAAAAGTTGGTCTGACTAGTTTAGTCTCAAGCATCATTTCTGAGCGCATATAGTAGTCATTAATACAGGCTAACGCTTGTGGAGAGATACAATTATCATTCGCAGTAGCTTCTATGTCCATTTGCAAGATATAAAATTATTCTACTATATGTTTGAAATTAGCGCTGTTTATGTATGAGCTCCTTCTATTAACTCAGATAAAATTTGTACTATCAAAAATCTTTCGATAACAGGACGAGAGAAACAATAATGGATCGCTGGGCATTCCTTTCTGAAAATAGATACAAAATTCTGACATCATGAAGCTGAAAGTCAAAACATTATAAATATTATTCAAGATAAATTGATGAATATTTGAGCAGAAGACCTAAAAGATAGTCTCAAGACCCTGAAAAAGCTCTCTGTTAATTTCTATAAGAGGCGAGAAGTTATTTTTCCTTTACTCGATTAAGCAGAACACCGAGTGTATAACTACTGAAAAAAACAACATTGGACTCAAAATTTTGGATATAAGGCTATCTTGGTGCTATTTGCTATTAAAAATAGCTTCAGATTTTTCTTATACTAGGCAATATTGATGTGAATGGCTGATGGTTATTGAAATATTTTGGGATAAGATGGAAATAATTTAACAGCTTGGAATGCTTATGTCAGTTGTTATACTCTCAATTGGAGTCGGAGAAGAATGAAATATCTACATTTGAATCAAGAAGATCAATTTTACAAGAAGATCAAGTGTTTATTTTCAAAAAATATCCATGAAGCGTACTAATCGCGAGACTAAGATTTCAACTTCAAAAGTTAAATATATCCAATTTGAATGATTAGAAAATCATTTCACTATTTCTGTTGGAATCACATTGCTCTGAATTATTTCAAGATGGCTCTCGCTTTCGAATTTAGAAACCTTATTTTGGCTTTGAGGTTCATGTTCAAGAAACCTCAGATTTCCGAATTCGATAGAAAGTTCATTAGGCATAGGTTTCCCTCTTGGCTTCAGAATGCCATCGCATTCAGATCTCTCGTGGAAAAAGTTATTTAGTTCTTGGCTATGCTTTTCGTCCTCTTTACGTTTGCTCTTTATGGGTTCATCAGGAATAGGCTCAGTTTGCATTAAATCATCATTTGTTGGGAGACGATATCCATTATTCTTTATAAGGACTTTTTCACCTCCAGCAGAGCCGCCATTCTGGCTCACTGGCAATAAATTCTGAGGTTTTTCCTCCGAACGATTCTCTTCAAGATTATCATTCACATTTCCTTCTGCTTCAGTTTGTAACTTTGGAGAATCTTCTTTCTTGGGCATATCACCTTCAGTAGTCACCAGAGTTTGCTCTTCTTTTTCTTTTATCAGTGGAATTTTATGATTTACACGAACAGGTTGCATGATATGATTTGCTGCGTGAATCTTCTTGGGTGTACCTTCTGCGCTTTCTGGTAAATCATCTGCAATAGAGAATCTCGAAATCTTAACGGTATGTGACCTTCTATCTCGTTTTCTCACTAGAATCGGGCTATCAGCCTGAATGGATTTCTGAGAAATTCCAGGACTGCTGGGTTCCATGAACGTCTTCTTCGATTCAGCCATTATTTTACTTGCTGAAAAGCTGAAAATTGGAGGTCTCTCCTCATTTATGACCATATTATCTGCATCTTGCAGAAATTTGTGCTTAAGAAGCTTCGTCACATTTGCTCTTTCTTTTGGATTCACTCTAATGAATTATTAGCTTATTATTTTTCAAGTGAGACTAACTTTAAGCAGAGCTTCAAGAAATCTTGAAGGTCATTTGAGAGATTCGGCGGTAGAGGAGGCGGAGTTTTTGACTTTGCAATTTGGAACATTGTTGCCATCTAAACCCAAAGGTTAAATCAGGAATCATTATTTGAGGATGCTACTTGATTGGTTCCCGACCAAGGAGGCCTTCCTGTTGCCATTTCAATGACCATGCAACCCACACTCCAAATGTCTGCAAATCGTCCGAGACCTTTTTGCATAACGACTTCTGGTGCCATCCAATTCACGGTTCCTAGACACAAATCATAAATTTCAAAAAAGCATTTAATTTTTGAGCACCTTTCAGTGAGTTCACCATGTCTGCTTCAATGAGTGTTTTTATCTTCTTTGCACTTCCGAAATCAGCGAGCTTGCAGACACCTGCATTATCTACGAGGACATTGGCACCCTTAATGTCTAGAATAATAATCAATATTATATCTGACAAGATGCTTCTCAAGTTTACCCCTATGGATGATATTTCTTGCATGCAAATATTCTAGTCCTTCCAAAATTTGTTTGACATATTTCTTGATGATATTTTCATTAAATGGACCGTATTTTTTCACAACACTTGCAATTGTACCACCTTTTTTCCCAATCAACAATCATTTTGATGAATAGTTTTATCAAAGGTCGGGATTACCTGAAACGTATTCAAGAAAGATATTGAACGTCTTTGAATTTCTCGTTGTTCCAATATATCGCACAATATTTTTATGAGAAAATTCACTCAGCAAATCGAGTTCGACTTCCAACGCTTGTATCCTCTAAACATATATAAGTTTTAGGAATATTGATCACATGATAATTGTTACATCTTGGATAACTTGAGTGTCTAGACCAGCTAAATGAACCTGTTTAACTGCCATTAACTCGCCACTACTCCGGTTCAATCCAAGAACAACCTGCCCAAAAGAGCCATGACCCAACACTTCAGCTTTATTCCAGCTTAAAGAAAAGATTTATGAAAAATTCTAACTGGTTTACGATACATTATTTTTCGATTCTTTGCTTTGCGCTCTCGAGCTGATTCCTTGGCCTTCGATTGCCAGATATGATAATCAGGGAATTTGCAGGCGATTTCTTTGATATCTTCTGGCGAAAAATAACCATCACGGTTATCAAGAACAATCGTATTGTCTTCGACCTCCTAGAAATAGCAACTTCAAGTTTCCATGACGAGGAATTCGTATACATTATTCTGCTGATTTGGAGTGAGAGTAGATTGCTTCTTGACCCTTATGCAAGGGTTGCATTTGTTTCCCATGCTCTTAAAAATGTGCCAAATTTAATTATTTTTGCTGATTTAATGAGGTGAAAAGTTTAATTTACTGTCGAAAAATGTAGAAATCTTTGATTTATCAGTTTTATTCGGGTTTTTTCAATTATTTAAATATTCCGATTTCTTCTAATCTCATAAATGCTTGAACAGTAACATGATATTTTCGCTAATTTTTTTTTTGCATTACAGAATATGTGCGATGACTTCGCTCTGATTTGGTCACTCGAATTAATGTGAACCCATTTTTAGTTGAGCTAGCACCTTCAAGTCTAAACGAGATAATTGTCTGTACTTCAACCTTCTACTATTTCGCTTTTCCCTTCTAACTCTACCGTTGTCGTTCAATTTCCTGCAAATATCGACTCAGAGATTTTTGAGCTGTATGTCTGTCTTGAAGGAAATGTTGATTAATTAACTTTGAAAAAGACTTCTTCTTTTCAGTAACTCAGATTTTTATTTCCATAGGTATAAAACGCCAAACAAACTTTTTTTTGAATGAGTTTTTTTTACTAAAAAGCTCTTACACGTTGTTGTGTTTTGAGGCAAAACACATCAACATCATCCCTTCATCAACCACATTGAGATGGCGGAATTCGTCAGCTATTCAAATCTGCCTTCTTTTTTCCCTTCTCACAGCTTTATTCATAACGGTCTCTGGATTACATTCAAGTCGCTGATCCCTGCAGCCCATGTCTTGAGATCGAACCTAAGTACCAACTTGGTGTTGGAATTATTGCTGCATGCAACAAATAGTTATAAAAACTATATAGGTGCATTGATATTTAAAAAGATTAAAGCAGGGTTATTGACTTAAATTAAATCTATCAAGAGTTGAACAATGAGATACTCGTGCTTTTTAGAACTTTTTATAAATTGTTGTAAAGTACAGAGAGAGCACACTAAACTAGCGAAAATAATTTCAATAGTTTTGTCAGCTATAGTTATTGTTGTGCTTTTTAGAATAGCAGCAATTATCTGGTAATTTGAGATCTCACTCATCAATTATTAAGATAATCAATCAAATATTAAATTCTAATCACACTTTGCTTAGATCTACCTTCCAGGTTACAATTATTAGTATTACCGATATTTATTTTTTGGTATTTCGTTGGCAAGCAGTTTTCCTTGTTTTTTCTTAAACAAGGCTGAATCCAAACATCCTGACAAGTACTTCTCCGTTTTTTGGCTGCTTGGGTCTTTTGGTGGGGTGAGGTTACATCAGTTAGATCAAGTAAATTGTGGGGCTTGATTTTTGCGTTTGTCAAGTGCTGACTCGGATTCTGAAGGTTCGATATAAGGGAACTTGATTTTAACAGATATGGCTTTCTCTTCATGTCTGAGGTTTCGATGTTTTGGAAGCCGTTTTCTCTGTTATTCAATTCTTCCTCGATGCTTGTGTTCGAACATTTTTGCAGTAGTTCTCCAGAAGCAGTTTCATCATCAAGCTTTTCACTAAATGTTCGAGCATTTCTTATCATTGTCATAATGTCACCCCTCCTTGAATTCTCAAGAATATCAGATTTAGAGCTTGGAAATTCGATTGAAAACTTCGAGTATAAAGACGGCAGATGGGACTTAGGGCTCTGGCTAGCAGTAGTGAGGCCGTTTTCTGATGTCGCATCCAAGTCTGGGTTTTGCTTGTGAAGAGAATCTTCATTAGAAACAGAAGGAATACTAGGCCATTTGCTAACTTGATGACAATAATGTTCTTCCGACGAATCCAAATGTACAACGTCTTTATCAAGAAAATCAATTATTAACTTGAGCGGCTTATCGCTCTTTGGATTGTTGCTGTTGTTTTGGAGCAGCTTGCTTACGATCTCACTCTCTCTTTGATAGTCAGCATTCATTTGAGAGAAACAATTTTCGCGACTCTTTTTAGAGAAATCTATGGATTTTGCTCCTCTGTATGGCTTTCCTTCTCGTAAATTATCAGTTTGCCATAAGTTCTTCTCAAAGTAAGTGCTCGCCCAAAGTTCTTGGCAAAACATAGAACCGTTATGCTTTCGCCCTCCTGAGCAGTGGGCTGCCAATGGAGTTAAATGACTTAGAACGAGTTCGCAATTGGTTGGACTTCCAAGCCCTCTAGACGATCTCATCGGAAATTTTTGCATTCTTTCGTAATAATATCTGTGTTTTTTCAAACAAGGACTCACTAAATTAGCAATTGAGTTATGAGGCTCTAAGGTGGGTCTGGAAGCGTCCTGACTTGCGCGCTGCCACTTCATTCTATCTTTGCTAAGAGAAAAGCTCATAACGTCTTCTGTACTTATACGTTTATTTTATAAATACATCCGTTGGAATTTTTTAAAAAATTTGTCGTACATTTATGAAATCCAAGGCGTAAAGCTGTTACTTGAGAAGAAGTAGGGATTAGAGCTGATGAGCTCAGAAAAAATAATATCATTGAAATCCTATTTACTCAGATTTATAAAGAAAGGTTATGAATAGTAAATGAATTTTGTTAATAGATTTATGTTCTACTGGCATGGAGATGGCAAAGTCAAATTTTTTTTCATAAAAAGCAAAAATTTAGATTGAGTTTTTAGCTCTGATCATTTCAATGCTGACTTCATCTGAAGTCGCAGGCCTTGTTTTTTGAAACCAGGCACTTTCTCTAATTTGTTGAATCGAAGGTCTTTTAGACGGATCTGGATTGAGCATGGATTCTAAAAGAGCTTTCAGATCATTGCCAATACAATCAGGCTTCAACCATTTCTTTCTCATCCAGCCTGAGGTGACCCTCCAATAAGCAGCCCATTGACCTTTGAGGATCATCGAATATGTCTCATCAGTTTGCTTTGTGTTTTTAAAGGGGTTGAATCCTGTGATAAAGATGAGCAGCAACTTACCAAGAGCAAAAATATCCATAGGAACTCCTTTGTACCCGGTCCCCTTATGAAACTCTGGGGGGCAGATTCCTGGAGTAGTAATACATGACTCATCTTTAAATAACCTTTCTCCGTGCTGGTCTTTGTACTTGACGCTGTGTCCAAAATCTGCAAGGACTAAATCATAGTTCTGATTGACTATGACATTTTCTATTTTCAGGTCTCTATGGCAGTATCCTTGTTCATGAAGGTGTTCCAGAGCATCTAGCAGCTGACCAAAGTAGTAACGCGCCACATTTTCACTGAGCTTGCGTTTTTTTACATAATCAAGCAAATCTCCATTTGCGTGGTACTTCAAAACAAGTATATTATAATATCCCTGGGTTGGCCGATGCTTTTTGTTTTCAGAACTTTTCTGAATGGGGCTGTTGAAGAAAAATCTTGCGTTCTTGATTATTTCAATGCACTTGAGTAAATTTTTGTGGGAGTTCAGTTGAAAAATATTGCTTTCGTTCTCAAAAGATTTGAGACGGTCAGTCGCTGGAATTGCTTTAAGTACAACAAGATTTGAGGGATCGGATGTAGTATCAAAGATTGAACGAGCAAGATAAACAGGATAGAGATGATTTTGTCCAAGTTCTGCCAAAAGTACATATTGATCGACAATTCCAAGAGGGTGGTGAGAGTTGTGATCGTCTTGAAAACAGTTTGAGTTGAAAGGTGGAATATCTTGACTGTCCGGAATGGGAATTGTAGTAGTGTTCATGCTATAAGGTGTGATGGTATTGAGGAAACTTTTTGGGGTAGGATATGTCACCATCTGCGGAAGCATACTTTGATGAATGATGTTCGGCAATACTGGAGAAATCGATGTGGCAAAGAGGTAGTTAATATTAAGAATGGTTGAACCTTCCATTAATTATAAATAGAGAACGTTGTTAAGGAATGACTTCAAAGAAATAAATATGTTTATAGAGATTGAAAATTAGACGCTGTTTAAATAGATGCATCCAATTTAGTAGCGCTGAAAATAAATTTGACAGTTCGATATACGGGAGAAAATTTTTCATTATTCACAGAAGAAATTTTAAGATAAAAATCCAATTGTTAGATCTCCAGAAAAGCCAGCTCAAATTCTCAGCACTAAATTTATTAATGTAGTTTACTGTTGTAAAATAGAATTTAATCACTGTCAAAAAAGTTTTAAATATGTACTGCTAAATAATTGCAGCAAATGATTTACTTGAAAGAATTTGCGTTGATGACAAGTATAAACTCATCCAAGGAACAGAGCACACTCTTTTTTGAATGGTTAGAGAGAGGCAGAGAACGCAATCTTTCAAATTATGCGTCCTCCTTACTCCATGATTAACCTTAAGAAAAAAAGTTATTTTCTCACGGAACCTTTTTTCTATTTAGCCTCAAAATTTCTTAAAAAGTTCCAGTGTTTAATTCAATTCTCGAGAATTGCAATTTGAATGCGTCATGGGAAAAGTTAAATAAAGTCTTTTGGCATCTTTTTAAACCGGTCTCCAGTTCTAAAGTCACTCTATAAGCAGAGTCGTATCATAGGTTATGTACATTAACCTGAAATTTTCGGTCCCCAAAGGTTTCTCTTTATTTAAATACTGAAAGAGAGGTAGCTTAAAGCCATTCATAGAGTATATAAAAGAAAATGCAACTGGACTTTGAATGAGAAGGGAAAATTCTTTACGATTCTTCTAAGACAGCTTGATTTGGTAGGGACCGACAGTGGCTTCAATTTACTCAAGAAATTGTAGCATAAAAGATTATGACAACGAGCTAAAAGCTTTGCTCAAAGGTGGAAAATCCTGAAAATTGGAGAAAATCCAGGCCCATCTTTAAGGATATTTCTTTCCGACTTTCCTGTCTCTCACGAAGAATCTGTATTTGTTGTGACAATTTTTTGAACGCACCTCTAACAAACGACATTAAACCTTCATTTGTCTCAAGATTTAAGGTGGCGTAACCCCATAACGAAGGTAACGTGTGTTTTGATTTCTGAATCTCTTCGGAATTCTTTAGAGAAGCACCCCTTTGAAAATCGATCGAGGTTAATTTACCATTAAGACAAATCAATTCCTTTACTCTGAAATTGTTACAAGATCGAGCTGCTTCTAACAAAGCCAAAGCTTCCCTAAATGAAGTTCTATCTTTTTCATTCAGAACTCTGTTATAACAATATTCTTCAATAGTCTTGTTGCATAGTAAATTTAAGTGCATTTCCTTGAAGAGAATTGGATACTTCAATAATTAGCTCATTCGTTGTTTCTTCTGAGGGTCTTATGATTTTACTCGATAAAAAACCTAAAAATATTATATATCACTTTGTCTATTGGCGAGTTTTTCGAAATTTTGCCTTTAAAGGAGAAAGAGACACCTCCTAGTTTTCACAGAGCTTGAATTTATTTGTTCTAGATAGTGACGTATGGTGGTAGATAGGTATTAAAATAAAGCAACTTTCTAAACTCAATCATCTATATTCAAGCAGCGACATTAAGTAGAGGTTATAATGAAATGTCCATTGTCATACGGGGGTGCAAATTGACGCTAGTCACTTCCAAAGTAACCTCCTCAGGTGTTTCTTTATTTCGTTTTTGGCAGCAATTTTGTCTATACCCATTCATGACTGTCCGTGAGAACCCATATACACCTGCGTTCACGATTCCTTGAGAGACGTAAAGACTGTAATTCAATATGATCCAGCCGGATGAAACTGTAAATCCAGGATTGATAAGCATATAAACTTCGATAAAAGTAGCGGGTCCTGTACAAACGATCAGTACTAGTGGGTAGAGCAGTAATTCAAGAGTAATGTGAGCTCCCATTTGTTTGAGCTTTTTCGTCAAAACTGCATAGCAAATTATGCAATAAAGCACACTGATCAGAGAAGGGATAGTAACCACGAAGAGCTGTGGCCAAGTCGTTTTCCCCTCGACGCCGACATGCATGCAGTAGTTGAAGTGGGTGTTTATTTCTCTAAATTGTGTAATGATTGAAAGAGTTCCAATGGAGGAGGCTACGACGATTGAGAGAATGATATAGATTTTCAGATTGCTTTGGACCACTTCAAATTGCCTTTTTTCGATGACAGTGTACAGTGCATGTGCAAAGCAGCATGTCCAAAAGAAAGACCCAGCATATCCAAAATAGATCCAAAATGCTTGCATTTGACAGAAGACTTCGCTTGTCGTAGGGATGGCTAAGAGTATAACAATCAGACTGCTTATCATATCTGCAATACTCAAGCAAACAACCATTTTTCCCAGTGAGTTCTTTATATTTCCAATATAAAATGCCGTGAAGATGTTAAATATGCCGCCAAGTAGTGAGAAAACAGAAATTATCGCATCGATGATGAAGATAGACTGCACATCATTCGTAGTGAGATCTTCCGCAGTTTCCAAAATGATCATTTCATGAAGTGCCATTTGATTCGAGGCGCCGATAGGTAATATTTAATTAGTTTGTTAAATGAGCCCGACTATTTACCCGAATAGAGAAAATTAGCGATGTTTTGAGTCCAATGGAGTTTTACAGAATCTTACACTACTCAAAGCAGCAACGAAAAGTTTGATGATGCTGTTCTTTGTTTTGATTATGCTTGAATCTGCTTTCAAAAGATATTGTGTCTTAAGCTGTCTTCAAGAAATAAATAAAAAAAAACAAACAACCAAAAACAACAAAAAAGAGAGAGCATGTTTAGCATCTGTAGCAATCCAAAAACTGTCAGTGGCAATTCAAAAGG